>MCND01000324.1_pt1 | contig 16167 bp, 15 predicted proteins | sample 778211 | NCBI WGS metagenome assembly MCND01 (sample SAMN04296812, study PRJNA304217) | bioreactor metagenome | isolation source: activated sludge enriched with benzalkonium chloride | place: Turkey: Istanbul urban wastewater treatment plant
AAGCTATTCCACTTACTCGGTCCCATGGCGGGAGAACCAGACGGTTCTGGATGTGGTGACCGAAGTGCAGCGCACGCAGGAACCGAGCCTCTCGTATCGATACGCCTGTCGCGTCGGCGTCTGCGGATCCTGTGCCATGACGGTCAATGGCAAGCCGCGCTGGACCTGCCGCACGCACGTGAGCCGCGTCGAGGAGGGCGGTGTGATCGTGATCGAGCCAATGCGCAATATGCCGCGGATCAAGGACCTCGTCGTCGACATGAGTGAGTTCTTCCAGAAGTGGGCGCGCGCTGGGAACACCTTCGTCGGCACGGCCACGCGCAACGATCCGCCGGCGCTGGTGTCGCCGCAGAGCAAGAAGCGCAAGCAGGCCGACGCGGCCATCGAATGCATCAATTGCGGCGTCTGCTATGCGGCCTGTGACGTGGTGTCCTGGGACAAGGATTATCTTGGCCCGGCCGCCCTGAACCGGGCGTGGACGCTGTACAACGACGAACGGCACGCCGACCCCAAGGACGTGCTGCGCAAGGCCACTTCCGGCAGCGGCTGCAATTCCTGCCACACCCAGGGCAGCTGCATGAAGCACTGTCCGGTAAGCCTCAGCCCCACCGGCAGCATTGCGGGATTGAAGCGCAGCGCCATCTTCAGCCTGCTCAAGGGGGGCTGACATGGAAGCTCGTCTTTTCGCGCTCCAGCGCCTGACGGCGATGGTGATGGCGCCCTTTGTCCTGGTACATGTGGGCCTGGTGATCTATGCCGTGCGCGGCGGCCTGACCGCGGGCGAGATCCTCGCGCGCACCCAGGACAACTGGTTCTGGATCATCTTCTACGGCCTGTTCGTGCTGAGCGTGGCGGTCCACGTGCCGATCGGCCTGCGCAACATCCTGATCGAGTGGCTGCGGCTTGGGCGCGGCGCCGCGTCCGCCGTCGGGCTGGTGTTCGGCGTGGGCCTGCTCCTCCTGGGCGTGCGCGCCGTCGCGGCGGTGGGAGGGCTGATGCCATGAAATCGGCGCGCAACCATCAGGCGTACTGGGCCTTCCTGGGACACCGCATCTCGGGCCTGGCGCTGGCCCTGTTCCTGCCCGTCCATTTCTATGTGCTGGCGATGGCGCTGGACGAGGCGCGGCTGGACGGATTCCTGAAGCTCGCCGACATGCCGGCGATGAAGGTCGGCGAGTGGGGGCTGGTGCTGCTGCTGACGCTGCACATGTTCTTCGGGCTGCGCCTGCTGGCGCTGGAGCTGTTGCCGTGGAATTCGCCGCGCGAGGCGCGCGTCGCCTGGATCGGGTGGGGCTTTGCGGTCTCCATGGCGACGGGCCTGGTTTTCATCGCGGGAGTGATCTGAGATGCGGATCGAGAATTACAAGACGGACATTCTGGTGCTGGGCACCGGCGGTGCGGGCCTGTTCGCGGCGCTGCACGCCAAGAAGGCGAATCCGTCGCTGCGCGTGACGGTGACGGTGAAGGGCCTGCTGGGCAAGTGCGGCTGTACCCGCATGGTCCAGGGCGGCTACAACGTCGCGCTGGCCGCAGGCGACTCGGTGGAGCGCCACTTCATGGACACCATCGAGGGCGGCAAATGGCTGCCGCGCCAGGACTTGGCGTGGCGGCTGGTCGAAGGCGCGGTCGAGCGCGTGCGCGAGCTGGAAAACGAGATCGGCTGCTTCTTCGACCGCAATCCCGACGGCACCCTGCATTCCAAGGCATTTGCCGGCCAGAGCTTCGACCGCACGGTACACAAGGCCGACCTGACGGGCATCGAGATCATCAACCGCCTCATGGAGCAGGTGCGGGCGCTGGACGTGGACGAACTGGAAGAGCATCGCGCCATCGAGCTGATTCCCGCCGCCGATGGCTCCGGCATCTCGGGCGTGCTGTTCATCGACATGCGCACAGGCCTGTACCGCTACGTCCAGGCCAAGGCCGTGCTGCTGGCAACGGGGGCGGGCCCGACCATGTACCGCTACCACACGCCTTCGGGCGACAAGACCTGCGACGGCCTGGCCATGGCGCTGCGCTACGGCTTGAAGCTGCGGGACATGGAGATGGTGCAGTTTCACCCCACGGGCCTGCTCGGCGGGCCAGACACGCGCATGACCGGCACGGTGCTGGAGGAGGGGCTGCGCGGAGCGGGCGGCTATCTGCTCAACGGCGAGGGCGAGCGCTTCATGGCCAATTACGACAAGCGCGGCGAACGCGCCACGCGCGACGTGGTCAGCCGCGGCATTTACGCCGAAATGCGCGCAGGACGCACGGGTCCGATGGGCGGGGTCTACATCCAGATGAGCCATCTGGGCCCGGACAAGGTGGCCAAGACGTTTCCCGGCATGGTCAACCGCTGCAAGGATTGCGGCTTCGACCTGGCAGGCGGCAAGGTGGAGGTGGTGCCGACTGCGCACTACCTGATGGGCGGGGTCGAGTTCAACGTGGACGGCTCGACGGCGTCGCCGGGCCTGTATGCGGCCGGCGAGGACTGCGGCGGCGTGCACGGCGCCAACCGTCTGGGCGGCAATGGCGTGGCCAATTCCACGGTGTTCGGCGGCATCGCGGGCGATGCGATGGCAGCCTATGTCGCCAAGTCCAGCCAGTGGCGCGATCCGGATCAGCGCGTCATCGCGCGCGGCATCGAACGCGCCGAGTTCCCGTTTTCCCGGCCCGCGGGCCGCATCCACGAGCTGCGCGACGCGCTCTCGCAAACCATGTGGGACGACGTAGGCGTGCTGCGCCGCCAAGAGGCCATGGCGCACGGCCTGGACGCCATTGCCGGCCACCGCGCCGCCTTGCGCGACATAGGTGTGGCGGACGGCGACCGCCGCTACAACCTGACCTGGCACGACTGGCTCAACCTGGAAAGCCTGGTCGACATTTCCAAGGTCATTACGGTCTCGGCGCTGGCGCGCGAGAACAGCCGCGGCGCGCACTACCGCGAGGATTTCCCCGAGGCCGGCGACCTGCACACCAGCTGCTACACGCGCGTGAGCGCCCAGGACGGCGAGGTGGCGCTGGAGATGGTTCCGGTTTCCTTCGACATCGTAAAACCCGGCGAATCGCTCATCGAGGGCGAGGCGGGCATCCCCCAGAGTTGAGGCACTCCAACCATGAGCATCCCTGTCCAGAAAGTTGAAGAGGCGGCGCTGGAGATCATGCGCCGCGCGGCCATCGAGATCCCGGCCGACTACAAGCGCGGCATCCAGGAGCTGCAGAAAAAGGAAACCGGCAAGCTGCCGCGCTTCGTCATCCACGCTATGGTGGACAACTGGGAGGCTGCCGACCAGGACCGGCGTCCCATGTGCGCCGACACCGGCCTGCCGCGCTACTACGTCAAGGTGGGCAACAACGCTTCCGTCGACAGTGGCTTCGTCGCCGTGGAGCGCGCGTTGCGCCATGCCACGGCCGAGGCGACGGTCAGCGTACCGCTGCGGCCCAACCGCGTGCATCCGCTCTGGCGCACCGACCACAACAACAATGTCGGCATCAACGCGCCAGAGGTCGAATGGTCGTTCGAGCCGGACAGCGACTGGATAGACATCACCACCGTGCACAAGGGAGGGCTGTTCGGCACCGACTACCGCATGCTGTTTCCTGGCGACGGCATAGACGGCATCAAGCGCTTCGTGCTGGACACGCTGATCGCCTTTGGCAAGCGCGGGCTGGCCTGTCAGCCGGCCATCGTCGGCATCGGGCTGGGCGGATCCAAGGACACCTGCATGCAGCTGGGCAAGCAGGCCGCCTGTCTGCGCACGGTAGGGGACCGCAATCCCGACCCCAAGGTGGCGGAACTAGAACTGGAGCTGATGCAGCTGGGCAATTCCATCGGCATGGGCGCCATGGGTTTCGTCGGCTCCGGCATGGTGGTGGACTGCCATATCGAGTGCGGCTACACCCACACGGGAGGCATGCCCATCAGCCTGCATACCTTTTGCCTGTCTTCGCGCCGCGCCACCGCGCGGATCCATGCCAACGGGGAGATCGAGTATCGCACCGATCCCCAATGGTTCACGCCCTACATGCGCCGGGAGACGGTCGAATGGTAAGCAACGACGACGACATCAAGGTCTTTCATCTGGACCTGCCCGCCAGGCGGGAAGATATCGCCAGGCTGGAACTCGGCTCGGCCGTGTATCTGAACGGCGTGGTCTACACGGCCCGCGAAGGCGTCTACAAGAAAGTGCTGGACCAGGGCCTGCCGCTGCCGGTGGACCTGCGCGCCATCAGCAACGTCAACTTTCATTGTTCCCCGGCCGCGGCGCCGGACGGCCGCGGCGGCTACAACGTGGGCGCGGTCACCGCCACGGCGTCGTTCCGGTTTTCCAAATGGATACCGCGCTGGCTGGATGAGACCGGCTGTCGCATCCTGATCGGCAAGGGCGGCATGCCCGCCGACGACTACAAGCAGGTGCTGGCGCCCGGCGGCGCGATCTACCTGACGACCGTGGGCTATGGCACAGGTGCCTTGCTGGGCCGGGGCATCAAGCGCGTGCGCGAGGTGCATTGGCTGGATGAACTGGGCATCGCGCAGGCCATGTGGCTGTTTGAGGTCGAGAATTTCGGGCCCTTCATCGTCGAAAGCGACCTCGAAGGAAATTCGCTCTTCGCCCAGCATGCCGAGACCATCAACGCGGGCATCGAGAAGCTCTATGCCGGGCTGAAACCGCCCGCCTTGCACCGCTACGGCGAGACGGACGACCGCAAGGACGAAGTGATGTAGGCGCGGCAGCGCGGCTTGCGGCAACCCCATACCTGACAGAGAGACTGCAATGATCATCGACTTTAGGCTGCGGCCGCCGGTAGGCGGCTTCCTGGACACGCTGATGTACTCGGCGGGAGAACGCCGCGATGGCTTTACGCGGACGGTGGGCTTCGAGCCCTCGGCGGCGGCGCAGCAGCAATCGATGCCGCTGCTGCTGAAAGAAATGGATGCCGCGCGGATAGACCGCGGCGTGGTCGTGGGCCGCCTGGCCGGCGTGCTGGGCAGCGTGTCCAACGAGGACGTGCGCGGCATCGTGGCCGACCATCCGGACCGATTCATCGGCGCCGCCTCCATCGACCCCACCGACCGGCGCCGCGCGTGCCAGACCATCAGCCAGGCGGTCGAGGAAGGTTTCAAGCTGATCAATATCGAGCCGGGTTCCTATCCGGTTCCCATGTACGCGGACGACAGGCGCCTCTATCCGATCTACGCCCACTGCGAGGATCTGGGCGTGCCGGTGATCATGATGGTCGGGGGCACGGCGGGTCCGGACCTGAGTTACTCCGATCCGATACGGACCGACCGGGTGCTGGCGGACTTTCCTGGCCTGAACGTGGTGGTCGCCCATGGCGGGTGGCCTTGGGTCAACGAGATCCTGCACCTGGCCTTCCGCCGCCAGAACCTGTGGCTGTCGCCCGATATGTACTTTTCCCGCATGCCGGGCTGGGAGGAATACGTGAAGGCGGCCGACGGCTTTCTCTCGGACAGGTTGCTTTACGCCAGCTCATTCCCGTTCTGCCCGGTGCAGGGGTACAAAGAGTGGTTCGAGACCTTGCCGATCCGGAAAGATAATCTCGGCAAGGTCATGGGAGGCAATGCGCGGCGGCTGCTTGGCATCTAGCGCGGCATACTCCTCCTTTCCGCAATGCTGCCTTTCACCAGGAATCTTTCTTGCATGGACATCAGGACGCTCTATACGCTGATCGCGATTGCAGACCACGGCAGCTTCGCCGAGGCCGGCAATACCATCGGCCTGTCGCTGTCGGCGGTGAGCATGCAGGTCCGCGCGCTCGAGGACGAGCTGGGCATCACGATCTTCGACCGCAGCCGGCGTCCGCCTATCCTCACGGACACGGGTCTGGCGCTGGTGCACCGGGCGCGCGACCTGATCGCGCACTGGGAGAGCATGAGCGCGGCCCTGAAGAAAGGCACCTCGTCGGGACTGCTCAGGCTCGGCAGCGTCCATACCTGTGTGTCGGGCGTGCTGCCGCTGGCGCTGCGCCACCTGCAGAAGCAGGGCCATGGCCTGGAGGTCCACGTCACCACGGGGCTTACGCATGACCTGGAGCGCGCCATCTATCACCGCCAGCTGGACGTGGCGATCGTGACCGAACCCGATGCGCCGCGCTCGGGCCTGGATTTCCTGCCGTTCGTCGAAGAACAGCTGGTCGTCATTGCGCACCGTTCGGTCAAGGGCGCCAGCGACCAGGAGATCCTGGAGCAGAACCCTTATGTCCGCTTCAATCGTTCGGCGCGCGTGGGACATCTGGTGCAGGAAGAGATGGTGCGCAGGCGCATCACCGTGCGTTCGACCATGGAGATCGACAACCTGGAGGGCGTGATCGCCATGGTGGCCAATGGCCTGGGCGCTTCGGTGGTGCCCGCCTGCCGCGGCAGGAACGAATTTCCGCCGGGCATCCGCGTCATTCCGTTCGGCTCGCCCACGGTCACGCGCCGCCTGGGCATCCTGGCGCCGAAGGAGAACCCGCGGGCCCATCTTACGCAGTTGTTGCTCGATGCCTTGAAGTCAGTCTGCGCCGGCCAGCGCGACGGCGCGGAGCAGGCCGGTTCCCACCTGTAGTGGTCCTGGGTCTGACAGATCAGTAGTCAAGCAGTCCAGCAGTTCAGAAGTTCAGCAGCCTCGTAGTCCGCAGAAAAACACCGCGACATCCCTAAAAAATCGAGCCTATCGGCCCGAGGGACAGTTGCTGCCTGGCGGATCGTCTGCCGGCCGAAAGCCGGCGGGCTTCGCCGTCCCGCGAACTGAAGGAGACAAATCCATGAAGAACGACACTCACCCCAATAATGCGCGTCGCCGCGTCGTCAAGACGCTGGGCTGTGGCCTGGCGCTCGCGCCATTTATCGCCTTGCCTGCGCGGGCCGACTGGCCGGCGGACAAAGTCATACGCATGATCGTCCCGTTTTCGGCGGGCGGGGCCACCGATCTGCTGGGCCGCGCGTTGGCGGCCGAATTGGGCAAGGGCCTGAAGCAGAGCGTGATCGTCGAGAACCGCGCGGGCGCCGGCGGCAGCGTGGGCGCGCAGGCCGTCGCCAGCGCGCCGGCGGATGGCTATACGCTGTTGCTCGCATCGGGCAGCATGTTCACGGTCAACCAGTTCATCTACAGCAAACTGCCTTATTCGCTGGCTGACTTCAGCCCCGTCGGCAAGGTGGCCAACGGACCCATGGTCATCACGGTCAATGCCAGCCTGCCGGTCAAGAACACGCGCGAACTGATCGAGTACGCCCGCGCCAGGCCGGGCAAGCTCAGCTTCTCGTCGGCGGGCGTGGGCAGCCAGACGCACATGGCGGGCGAAGCTTTCAGCGACGCGGCCGGGATCGAACTCATGCACGTCCCGTACAAGGGCGAAGGCCCGGCCTACACCGATCTCATGGCGGGTGTGATCGAAGTCGCCGTGGGCAACATCAACGCCATCGTGCCGTTGCTCAAGGGTGGGCGCCTGCGGGCGCTGTCGGTGACGGGCAAGGAACGTTCCGCGTTGCTGCCGGACGTGCCGACCACGGCCGAGGACGGCGTGCCGGGGTTCGAGTTCACGGGCTGGTTCGCCTTGCTGGCGCCGGCGGGTACGCCCCAGGCCTCGGTCGACCGGCTGCTGGCCGACGCGAGAAAGGCGGTTGAACAACCCAACATGCAGCGCTACCTGGCGGACCAGGGCATGTCGGCGACCATCGTGCCCGCTGCCGCGCTCAAGGAAGAGATCGCCCGGGAGTCGGCCAAATGGAAGGCGCTGGTGGAAAAGAAGAAGATCACCGCGAGCTGAGTCGACATGATGCCGCCCGATACGCTGGCCTACGCCGCGCCCGTCGTCCTTGTCGCCTATGTCGTCTTCGGGATGACGGGATTCGGCGCGGCCATGGTGGCCGTGCCGCTGCTGGTCCAGTTCATGCCCTTGCCGTTCGCGGTTCCGCTGGTGGTGCTGTTCGACCTGGCCTGCACCGCGCTGGTGGGCGGCAGCAATTGGCGACGCGTGTCCCTGGCCGAACTCAAGCGGTTGTTTCCCTGGCTGCTGCTCGGGATAGGACTAGGTGTGACGCTGTTGCACAACGCTGGCGCCCGCTGGCCTCTGATCCTGCTGGGCAGCTTCGTGCTGGCGGTGTGCATCAAGGGCCTGCGGGGCGCGCGGGCCAAGCCGTCGGCGCCGCTGAATACCTTCTGGGCCTTGCCGTTCGGGGTGTTCGGCGGCATCTTCAGCGCGCTGTTCGGGACCGGCGGGCCGATCTACACCATCTATCTGTCGCGCCGGCTGGATGCGTTGGACCAGTTCCGCGCCACGATCTCGGTGGTCATCCTGGCCAGCGGCCTCATCCGGGCGGCGGCCTTCGGCGCCGCCGGACTGTATGCGCAGCCGGAAATCCTGTCCACGGCCGCCGTGCTGCTGCCCGTGGCCCTGATCGGCCTGTACGGCGGGTCCCGCCTCAGGGTCCGCGTGTCTCCGGAACTGCTGAAACGGGCCATCTTCGTGCTGCTCGCGATAGCGGGCGCGGGCGCCATCTATCGCGGATGGATCTCGCCCGCGTGAGACAGGCTGCCGCTACTTGGCCGTCGGCATGGCGAACTCGGCGCCCTTGCCGATGCTTTCGGGCCAGCGCTGCATGATCGACTTTTGCCGCGTGTAGAAGCGCACGCCTTCTTCGCCATAGGCGTGCATGTCGCCGAACAGGCTGCGCTTCCAGCCGCCGAAGCCATGCCAGGCCATGGGCACAGGAATGGGCACGTTGATGCCCACCATGCCCACCTCGATGCGGCGGCCGAACTCGCGCGCCACGTTGCCGTCGCGGGTGAAGCACGCCACGCCGTTGCCGAACTCGTGGGCGTTGATGAGGTCCACCGCCTCTTTCAGATCCTTCACGCGCACGCAGCCCAGCACCGGGCCGAAGATTTCTTCCTTGTAGATGCGCATGTCCGGCGTGACGTGGTCGAACAGCGTGCCGCCCATCCAGAAGCCGTCGCCGCAACCGGCGCCCGCCTGCGAGCCCTGGAAGCCGCGGCCGTCCACCAGCAGTTGCGCGCCTTCCTGCACGCCAAGGTCGATGTAGCCGCTGATGCGTTCATGGGCGGCGCGGGTCACGATGGGGCCCATCTCGGCGGCGGGGTTCTCGCCGTCCAGCACCTTCAGCGTCTTGGTGCGCTCGATCAGCCTGGGCAGCAGCCGGTCGGCCACGTCGCCCACCAGCACCGCCACGCTGATCGCCATGCAGCGCTCGCCGGCCGAGCCGTAGCCGGCGCCGATCAGGGCATCGACCGCCTGGTCGATGTCGGCGTCCGGCATCACGACCATGTGGTTCTTGGCGCCGCCCAGGGCCTGCACGCGCTTGCCGTGGCGCGCGCCGGTCTCGTAGATGTAGTTGGCGATCGGCGTGGAACCGACGAAGCTGATGGCCTTGACGTCCGGGTGTTCCAGCAGCGCATCCACGGCCACCTTGTCGCCCTGCACCACGTTGAACACGCCATCGGGCAGGCCCGCCTCGCGCAGCAGTTCGGCGATGCGCAGCGAGGCGCTGGGGTCGGTGGGGCTGGGCTTGAGCACGAAGGTGTTGCCCGCCGCGATCGCCACGGGGAACATCCACATGGGCACCATCACCGGAAAGTTGAACGGCGTAATCCCCGCCACCACGCCCAGCGGTTGGCGCAGCGTCCAGTTGTCGATGCCGGTGGAGACCTGTTCCGTGTGAGCGCCCTTCAGGAGCTGGGGAACGCCGCAGGCGAACTCGACGATGTCGATGCCGCGGGTGACTTCGCCTTGCGCATCGCTGAAAACCTTGCCATGCTCGGCGGTGATCAGGTGGGCCAGCTCATCGCGATGCTTGTTCATCAGTTCAAGAAACCTGAACAGCACGCGGGCGCGGCGGATGGGAGGGGTGTCCGCCCATTGCGGAAATGCCGCCCGGGCGCTGGCCACGGCGCGGTTCACCTCGTCGGGCGTGGCCAGGGCCACCTGCTTGGCGACGGCGCCCGTGGCCGGGTTGTAGACGGGCTGGCGGCTGCCTGTCCCCTCGACAAGGCTGCCGCCGATGTAGTGTCCGGCATCGCGGGATTGGGCGCTGGCATTGCTTGCGGTCATGGCTGGCTCCTGTGCTCAAGCATGGTGTTCTGGAGCTGGCAATGTCGCGCATTGCCGCTCGGCCGTCGAGACCGCAGGGCTGGAATCAGTGTTTGATGTTTTGAACAATGGAGCTGGGCATGACGAAAACCAGGCGTCTGGAAGATCTGTGGTCGCATATCCATTGCCTTGGGGTGCTGGCGGATACCGGCAGCTACACGGCGGCCGCGCGCCGCCTGCAGATCAGCAAGGCCTCGGTGAGCCAGCGCATCGTGGAACTGGAGCAGGCGGCTGGCGTTCCCCTCGTGCGCCGCACCACCCGCAGCGTCGGCCTGACCGAGGCGGGGCAGAGCCTGGTCGACCAGACCGCGGCGGCCTTTCTGCGCATCGAAGAGGGCTTCTCGGCGGTGCGGGACCTGTCCGAAGGGCCGCGCGGCGTGCTGTCCGTGACCGCACCGGTGGCCCTGGGACGCCAGGTCATTGCGCCGCTGATACCCGGATTCCTGAAGGATTTTCCCGACGTGCGGATCCAGCTGGAACTCAGCGACCATCTGGCCTCCCTGGCCACCGAGGGTTTCGATCTGGCGATCCGGCACGTGGCCGGCGTGCCGGACACGCATGTCGCCTCGGTCATCTGCGAAACGCGCTCGGTGCTGGTTGCGGCCCCGGAATACCTGGCGCGGCACGGCACGCCGAAGACGCCGATGGATCTGGCGGCCCACAATTGCCTGCACTACCTGCGGCGCAGCGGCAGCGCCTCCTGGTCGTTCGAGTCGCGTGACGGGGACAAGCGCGTGGCGGTGCCGGTGCGCGGCAGCTTCACGGCCAACAACAGCGAAGTGCTGAGAGAGGTGGCGGCCGGATCCCTGGGAATCGCGCTGCTGCCGGATTTCAGCGCCAACCAGGCCTTGCGCAGCGGGGCGCTGGTCGAGGTCCTGCGCGGGTGGCGGGTGGTGGGCGACTATGCGGAACGGCTGTACGCGGTCAGGCCCTACACGCCGCGCGTGCCCCTGACCGTATCCTCTTTCGTCGGCTATCTGCGCGAGGCGATTCCCGCGTCCGCCGGACTCGGCGGACCGCCGGGAACGGAAAGCGAGGCAAGCTAGTTGACCTGTAGTCCGGCCTTGGCCACCAGGTCGGCATAGACCGCGGCCCCCTGGCTCACGTATTTTTCCGTCTCGGTGGGCGACAGGACGTGGGGGATGCCGCCGAAGTTGGCGTTGCCGGCGATCCACTTCGGATCCTGTGAGATCTGCTGGAGCACGGCGGCCCATTTGGCCACGGCCTCGGGGCTCATGTCCGGCGGTCCGAACAATCCGCTCCAGCCTATGACCGCTTCGAGTTGCGGCAGCCCCAGCTCGCGCGCGGTCGGTATGTCGGGGAACTGCGCCAGGCGTTCGGGCGTGGTCGTCAGCAAGGCGCGCAGCTTGCCGCTGGCGAGTATGCCCGTCATTGAACTCAGGTTGTTGCAGGCGAAGTCCGCATCCTTGCTGAGCACCGCCAGCGCGACTTCGTTGCCGCCTTTGTAGGGGACGTTGACCACGGCCTCTGGCTTCAGGCCGAGGCTGCTGAGCAGCAGCTGCGGCGCAAGATTCTGCACCGTGGCCGGGCCGGAGTGGCTGTAGTTGAGCTTGCCGGGATGGGCTTTCAATGCCTGCGCCAGGTCGCCGATGGTCTTGTAGGGGCTGTCCGGATGCACGACACAGACCACCGGGTTCAGCTCCAGCAGTCCGATGTACGTGAAGTCCTTTGCGGTGTAAGGCGTGGTCTTGGGCTGTAGCGCCGGCAACAGGACCTGGGAGCCTATCCGGCCGACCAGCAGGGTGTAGCCGTCGGGGACGGCGTTCTTCACGGCGGCGGAGCCGATCGCGCCGTTCGCCCCGGCCTTGTTGACCACGACCAGCGGCTGGCCAAGCAGGCCTTGCGCGGCGGCGGACAGATTGCGGGCCGCCATGTCGGCGTCGCCGCCCGCGCTGAAGGGAACGATGAGCTGGACTGGTTTGGAAGGATAGGATTGGGCGCTTGCCAGGCCAGGAAGCGAGGCAAGCATGCAAATCGCGGCGCGAGCGAACGCGCCCGCCGGCAGGCCGGTAGGTCTGATCATGGAAGGTCTCCTGTCGTGCTAAGGGACGAAACCGGACTGCAGCTGGGCTCGATGCTTCGAGGTCAATGACCGGTCGCGGACTGCGTTGATGCGTTGAAAACCGGGGCGGGTTCGCCCGCCAGGGAAACGTTGATGCAGGCGGGCAGCCCGCTGTGCGCCGCCATGTCCAGCGCGGTGGCGAGACTGTCGCTGTCCTGCGCGGCAAAGCCTGCTCCGCCGAGCGCCGCGGCGACTTCGTGGTAGCGCGCGGTCGGCGCGAGTTCGCAGCCGATCAGTCTTTGCGGCCCATAGGTACGCATCTGGATAAGGTGTTCCGCGTTCCAGCGCAGGTCGTTGCCGATCACGGCGATGATCGCGGCCTGTTCGCGTACCGCCGTGTCCAGCTCCATCAGGTGGAAGCCTGCGGTGCCGTCGCCCATCAGTACGACCACGGTGGCGTCGGGCCGCGCGATCTTGGCGGCGATGGCGTAGCAGACGCCCGCGCCGATTGCGCCGGACATGCCGTTGATGATCCGTACCGGGGCCTGGCAGTATGCCTGCGCCCATTGGCCGAACTCGCCGCCGTCGCAGACCAGGATGGGGTGGGGGGCGGAGGCGAGAAAAGCCTGGACCGTTACGCAAAGCGCGCGCGGCCCCAATGCGTCAGCGGCGGCATTGGACGCGCCCAGGGTGCTGCGGTTGCGCAGCGCCTCATCCACCTGCGCGCGCCATGGGCCGCGCTCGGCCGGCGCTGGCGCCGCCCGCAAGGCCGCAAGCACAGCGTAGGGATCGCCCGGCAGGGCCAGGGCCAGGCGGTCGCCCAGCAGGCGGGCCGCGCGTTCCAGCATCGCGGGGTCGGGGTCGATCGCCACGACCCGGGCTGTCTGGCCCAGCGCGCCCGCGCCGCCGAAGCCCAGCGTGAAGTCCAGGCACTTGCCCGCCAGCACGATGAGGTCTGCTTGCGCGATGAGTCCGGCCAAGGAGCCCAGGGACGGGTCCTTCAGGCCGCGGGGGCTTTCCATGGGGATGATGCGCACCCCAAGCTTTTCTTCCAGCATCTCGCGGGTTGCGCGCATGCGAGGCCGTGCGCCTGTGGGGCCGGCCAGCACCAGGGGGCGCTGCGCCACGTTTACCAACGCGGCGAGTCGTTCCATGCCGGCTGCGTCAAACGTGGCAGGCTCGTGCTTCTGCGCCAGGGCGGGAAGCTCGGCCAGGCCAGTCTCGGCCGTCATCAGGTCGAAGGGCAGGGCCAGATGCACCGGTCCGCGCCGGGGCGCAAGCGCCTGCGCGACCGCGCTTTCGAGCGCGGGGTAGAGTTCCTGCGCGGTCTGCGGACGCAGCGAAAGCTTGGTCAGCGGACGGGTGATGGCGACCTGGTCCAGTTCCTGGAACGCGCCCGAGCCGTCTTCGCCAACGGACGAATCGCCCGAAATGAGCAGCACGGGGCTTTCCGCCTGCGACGCCGAATAAAGCGGCGCCAGGCCGTTGGTGATGCCTGGCGCCGCGGTCAGCATGGCTACGCCGAGTTCGCCGGTGATCTGGGCCCATGCGTCCGCCATGAAGACGGCAGCCGCCTCATGCCGCACGTGGATGATGCGGATGCCTGCGTCGATACAGGCATCGTAGAGCGGCATGATCTGATTGCCGGACAGGCTGAAGATGGTCTTGACGCCCAGGCGATGCAGCGTACGGATAATCAACTGGGATCCAAGCACTTGTCTCTCCGCTTGGGCGGCGCTAGTGAAACTCTGCGCGCCCTTTTTTACCGGCTATGGGAGAGTTCAGTTTATCGGCTATCCGTGGCGTGTTGGTTGATGTTTATTGAACCTAGGGCATCGCTTGCGGATGCCTGTGTGCGGCCCGCGCCGCGATCGCTGCGCGTACGCCTTGCCCGTAGGCCGGGTCGGCTCGAGTGCAGTTGGCGATGTGGCGTTCGATGACTTCCTCGGAGGCGCCTCGGATAGCGCGTGCCGTGTTCTCGAACAGCCTCTGCCTTTCGTCCGTCGCCATCAGGCGGAACAGATTGCCGGGCTGGGAGTAGTAATCGGCATCTTCCCTGTGGTCCCAGCGGGCCGCGGCGCCGCTGATGTCCAGCGGCGGTTCGGAGTAGTCTGGCTGCGGCCGCAAGGCGCCGTGGCTGTTGGGCGTGTACGCGGGGACGCTGCCGCCATTGCCATCCACGCGCATGGCCCCGTCGCGGTGGTAGCCATGGAACGGACAGCGAGGCGCATTCACCGGGATCTGAGGATAGTTCACGCCCAGCCGATAGCGTTGCGTGTCGCCATACGAGAACAGGCGGCCCTGCAGCATCTTGTCGGGTGAGAAGCCGATGCCGGGCACGATTACGGCGGGACTGAACGCCGCCTGTTCGACGTCGGCGAAGAAGTTCTCCGGATTCCTGTTGAGTTCCAGGACGCCGACCTCGATCAACGGATAATCCCGGTGTGGCCAGATCTTGGTCAGATCGAAGGGATTGAGCGGGTAGGTATGGGCCTCGGCCTCGGGCATGATCTGCACGTACAGGGTCCAGCGCGGGAACTCGCCGCGTTCGATCGCTTCGTACAGGTCGCGCTGGTTGCTCTCGCGGTCCGCGGCGATGACCTGGCCGGCCTCGGCGTCCGTCAGGTTCTGGATGCCTTGCTGGGTCTTGAAGGTGAACTTGACCCAGAACCGCTTGTTGGCGGCGTTGATGAAACTGTAGGTGTGGCTGCCGAAGCCATGCATGTGGCGATAGCTCTTGGGAATGCCGCGATCGCCCATGATGAGCGTCACCTGGTGCAGGGTCTCGGGCAGCAGCGTCCAGTAATCCCAGTTGTTCTGCGGGCTGCGCATGCCGGTGCGCGGATCGCGCTTGACGGCCCGGTTCAGGTCGGAGAATTTCAGCGGGTCGCGCACGAAGAAGACAGGCGTGTTGTTGCCGACCAGGTCCCAGTTGCCTTCCTCGGTATAGAACTTGAGCGCGAAGCCGCGGATGTCGCGTTCGGCATCGGCCGCGCCGCGTTCACCCGCCACCGTGGAGAAGCGGGCGAACATGTCGGTGCGCTTGCCGACCTGGCTGAAGATCCTGGCCTTGGTGTAGCGCGTGATGTCGCGGGTCACGGTGAACGTGCCGAAGGCGCCGGCGCCCTTGGCATGCATGCGCCGCTCGGGGATCACCTCGCGATCGAAGTGCGCCATCTTTTCCAGGAACCAGACGTCCTGCAACAGCGCCGGTCCGCGCGGGCCGGCGGTCATGGTGTTGTCGTCGTCCGGAACGGGGGCGCCGAATGCGGTGGTGAGTTTGCTCATGATGGACTCCTTGCATGGTTCAACGGGGCAGCGGCCTTCAAGAGCGGGTGCATCGCAGCGGGCCCGGATCCGGCCACGCGGGGGTCAGGCGTAGTGCTCGATGGGGGAGTGGTCCTCCAGGCGCAGCACGCGGCCGTCGATGACGAGGGACGGCAGGCGGGTGATGCCGAGAGCCTTGGCCTGGGCGGCGGACTCGGGCTGCCGCGCGAGGTCGAATGACTCGTAGCGATGCAGCGGCGTCGCGAAGGCCGCCGCGATGCTGCGGTCTATCCCCAGGCAGAGGCTGCAGCCGTCATGGAACAGGGTGACTTGAATCAAGGCGATCTCCTTGGCGTGCCGCCAGGGCGGCTGCGTCTGGCATCCGAGCCTCATGGGCGGGTATGCCAGGCTGGTCTTGGAGGCGCGGGCTGGAATCGAACCAACCTCAGGAGATTTGCAATCTGCCGCATGACCACTCTGCCACCGCGCCGTCTTTTTGTCCTAGGACGTAATGAATGGTACGCAAGCCGGGCAGGGCGTGGACTTCCGCAAATCCACGAAAATTGTCCTAGCGTCCAGAATGAATGACGCAGGTCAAAGGTGTGTATGTCATGAGCCGCGTGGCGGCGTGGGGATCTGCACGGCAGAGCTGCGGCGCGCACTTGGCAAGGTCGCGCTCGGGGTAGCGGGGCAGCACGGGAATATGCCCGATTCGGGCGAAGAAATGAAAAAAGGGCCCGAAGGCCCTTTCTCAAGGATTTCCAGAGCAAGTCTGGGAATCAAAA
>MCND01000327.1_pt1 | contig 16110 bp, 14 predicted proteins | sample 778211 | NCBI WGS metagenome assembly MCND01 (sample SAMN04296812, study PRJNA304217) | bioreactor metagenome | isolation source: activated sludge enriched with benzalkonium chloride | place: Turkey: Istanbul urban wastewater treatment plant
GCCGGCAATGATTGGGGGTGAGCGCATGGCAGCGCTAAGAAAGGGCACGATTTGCTTCAGAGAGCAGGCAAAGTCGCTGGCGGAGCAGAGCCCGTCGGAAATCACCTCGATGCGACCCGTGTCTGCAAGAGCATATTGGTAGGCGCCGAGCATGAACATGAAGCGCCAGGACACGTCTTCGCGTGACAGGTCGGTGAGGCTGCGCGCGAACGCCGCGACGAAGCGCATCGACGATTCATCGTAGAGGCGCTGGCGCAGTTCGTGGCCAAAGCGCGTGCCGTCGAGTTGCAGATGAGCCTGCATGCGCAGAAACGCACGTCCGCTATCACCACTCGTTGCCAACCTGAATGCGGGTGCCAAAAAAATCTCGATGAGGCGCTCTACCGGGATTGGCGCCCCCTTCGCCGCGGCTTCTTCCGTGTCGAGCAGTCGCATGCGCTCTTCGACCAGTGGTGAGCCGCAGCGCAGGTACGTCTCTTGGAACAAGGCTTCTTTGCTTCGAAAGAAGTAATGGATCATGCCTTGGTTGACCCCGGCACTGTCGGCTACGTTGCGCAACGAACAGCCCGTGAAGCCAAGTTCGCCGAAAAGGCGTTCGGCCGCGTTCAGGATGCTTTCGCGCGCGTCGCTCTTGCGCCGTCGGCGTTGAGGTTGCTCGGCCGCAGTTGTCATGTGGTCTGGATCGATCTTCGGACTCATAGCTTGGCTGTTGTGCCTCTCACAGAAGGGGGTATGCGCGTGTCGGCAGTGATGGGTTTGTCTCCTGCCTGATCGGGTGGGCTCGCCACATGATTAGTTATTCGAAAGACTAATGATGAAATACCACCCCGCGTTCGTCTAGTGGTCTCCAACTGTGACTAGAGGCAGTTCAACGGACCATCGCAGCACATTGCCTTCACATTGGCGATTTGGCTGCCATGTCGCCAACGCCCACCGCCTATGCCTTCTAGGGGTTTTTACCATATCGACTTAGTCATTCGAATAACTAAAAATTAGCGCAACCCATACCTGCTTGTTGAGGAGACAAACATGCTGAGGTTCGCGCTACGGTTCGCCGTGCTTGGCTTGACCCTGTCCTTGGCGGCTTTGCCCGCAATAGCCCAGTATCCAGAGCGGCCCATTCGCCTGGTGGTGCCCTATGCGCCTGGCGGGGGAACAGACAATGTCGCTCGGCTGCTGGCCGCGAAACTCGGCGCCCGTCTGACTCAGCCCGTCGTCGTCGAGAACAAGGCGGGGGCCAACGGCATCATTGGATCGGACGCCGTGGCTAAATCCGCGGCCGATGGCTACACGCTCCTTTTGGCAGGACTTGGGCCGTTGGCCGTCAATCCGAGCCTCTTCCAGAAGATGCCGTATGAGCCCGCCCGCGCTTTCGCTCCCATCGTGAAGGTTTCGTCGGCGGCCCTGGTGCTGGTTGTCCCCGGCGTATCGAAAGACGGGCTCAAGGAGATCGTCGCAGGCGCAAAGAGCAAACCCGGCGAACTCAATATCGCAAATGCCGGAGAAGGGTCACCTCAACACATCTGCGCCGAGCTGTTCGCGCGCTCTGCCGGCATCAGGGTGAACCACATCCCCTACAAGGGCGCGGCGCCCGCTGTCACCGACTTGCTGGGGGGGAGCGTGCAAGCGCTGTGTGACAACGTGGGCACTGTCCGGGCTTTCGTTCAGTCCGGCAAGGTCAAAGCCCTGGCCGTGTCGACTCGCCAGCGGGCACAGGCGCTGCCGGATGTGCCCACCTTCGAGGAGCAGGGGCTGGCTGGCGTTGACTTCTCTTTGTGGTTCATGCTGGTGGCACCCGCTGGCACACCGGTGGAAGTCGTGACTCGCCTTAATACGGAAATCAACGCCATCCTCAAGCAGCCCGACGTGATCCGGACACTGCAAGACAACGGAAGCGAGGCCGCCGGAGGCTCGGTCGCAGAGGCATCGGAATTCCTGGCGAAGGAAAACCGTGCCTGGCCGGAACTGGTGCGCTCCATCGGTCTGACCAGACAGTAGCGCCGTTCACGAACTCTCGACCTCATTTCTCCAAGGACCTGCCTCAATGAGACTTATCGATCTGTCCGTCGCCATCGAGAACGACCTGCCAGTGGACCGGCCGGGGAATGGCCCAAAGATCCGGTATCAGAACCACCAGGAGACCTTCGAGGCTCTGGCCAAGCCTTTTGCTGGATTGCGCCCCGAAGACCTCCCCGACGGCGAGGCGTGGGCAGTCGAGCGTCTGGACCTGTCGACGCACAACGGGACGCACATGGACGCGCCGTGGCACTACGCATCGACGATGAATCGCGGCCAGCGCGCCGCGACCATCGACGAGGTGCCGTTGGACTGGTGCTACAGGCCCGGCGTCAAGCTGGACTTCCGGCACCTGCCGGACGGCCATGTGGTACGTGCCAGGGAGGTCGAGGATGAACTGGCGCGCATCAACCATGACTTGCAACCCCTGGACGTCGTGCTGGTGAACACGGGCGCCGCGGCGCGCTACGGCCAAGATGATTACTTGGACAGCGGCTGCGGCATGGGACGCGAAGCGACGCTGTACCTGACCGAACGTGGCGTCCGGGTCGTAGGTACCGATGCCTGGTCCTGGGATGCCCCGTTCAGCCACACCGCCCGGCGCTTCCGCGAAACCCAAGATGCGTCGCTGATCTGGGAAGGCCACAAGGCGGGTCGGGAGATCGGCTACTTCCAGATGGAGAAGGTGAGCAACTTGCACCTGTTGCCCTCCACGGGCTTTCAGGTGATCTGCTTCCCCGTGAAGATCCGTGCCGCTTCGGCGGGGTGGGTCCGCGCAGTGGCTGTCTTGCCCTGACCAACCTACGAACCCTCAAACTTGGAGTACCCGCATGAATGCGAATGACCTGACTGGAACCTGGTTCCTGGGAGAGGCGTATGCCGTCGGCCCCCGGGGGGAGCGCCTGTACGACGTCTACGGCGCACGGCCGTCGGGCGTCATCCACTACGGCGACGACGGGCGCATGATGGCGCTCATCACCCACGACGGTCGAGAGCGGCTTGACGGCGACCGGCAGGCCGCGCCGGAAGCGCAGCGTGCACAGGCCTATAAGTCCTCCATTGCCTATGCCGGACGCTTCACGCTGGAAGCCGGTTGGATCTCGCATTGGGTCGATGTCTCCACCTATCCGAACTGGGTGGGGACGGCGCTTCGCCGCGCACTGAGCTTCGAGCAGGGCGACGCGGTCTTGACGACCGCGCCGCAAATGCAAGACGGTGTCGAAACCGTCATCAAGCTGGTGTGGCGCCGCCAGCCTGTCGAGTCCTGAGTTCCATTGTTCATACATGGCAGTCCATCATGTCCAAGCCCTCTCGCAAGATCATCGTCACCTGTGCCGTGACCGGCGCCATCCACACGCCGACCATGTCGGACGCGTTGCCCTATCGCCCCGAGGACATTGCGCGCCAGGCCCTTGATGCGGCGCAGGCGGGCGCCGCCGTGCTTCACCTGCACGCACGCAATCCGGAGAACGGCTCTGTGTCGATTGACTCCGAGCACTTCCTCGGCTTCCTGCCCTCGATCAAGGCGTCGACGAACGCGGTGGTTAACCTCTCTACAGGCGGCAGCCTTCGCAATACCGTGGCGGAGCGCATCGCGCCCGCAAAGCGTTTTTCGCCCGAGATGTGCTCGTTGAACATGGGTAGCATGAACTTCTCGATGCATCCCCTGGCGCAGCGTTATAAAAAGTGGAAGTTTGACTGGGAAGAGTCGTACCTGCGGGAATCGGACAGCTACATCTTTAGCAACACCTTCCGCGACATCGGGATGGTGGCCGAAGAACTAGGCCAGGAGCACCGCGTCAAGTTCGAGCACGAGTGCTATGACGTGGGACACCTATACAACCTGAAGTTCTGCCTGGACTCCGGTATGTTCAAGGCGCCGATCTTCATTCAGTTCGTCCTGGGAATTTTGGGCGGTATCGGTGCTGACCTGGAGAACCTGGTCTTCATGAAGCGCACGGCCGACAAGCTGTTCGGCGACCAGTACCAGTGGTCCGTGCTGGGTGCGGGGGCCAGTCAGATGAGTCTAGCCACAGCAGCGGCAACGATGGGTGGCCACGTGCGTGTCGGGCTTGAAGACTCGCTGCAGATCTCTCGTGGGCAACTGGCGGAATCGAACGCGCAGCAGGTACGCAAGGTGCGTGAACTGCTTGAAAGTCTGGGGCACGAAATCGCGACGCCCGATGAAGCGAGAGAGATTCTGTCGCTCAAGGGAGCTGCGGCCGTGAAGTTCTGACGTGCCTATGCAGCCGTCTTCCGGTTGAGGCGTCACGACCCGGCCGGGAAGGTGTTCCTGGAGCGGGCGACGCGAATATTCGAGGCCTTGAGGCAGGCGCGTGACGGCGTCAAGTCCGCCGCCAGCGGGTGTCGAGGACTGTTGGGCATCGCATTGAGCAGTTACAGTGATCGGCTCATCCCGAGTTCGGAGCCCGCCGAATGCCCGAAGCCTCCTTGGTACCGGAATTTCTCAAAGGCTTTGCCTTGAAGCGCAATTTCGCCGTTCATGACTGCGTTTATGGCTCGATCAACCTGGGCAGGTCCTTTCCCATTGAGCAGTCATGTGGCGCGGTCTACGGAATATGGGCCAGTTCCCCTACACCCATCAGGACCGGCCTCGCTCCCATACCCGGCTACCCTCAGTGGTATCCGGTTTATTGGGGCAAGGACATCACGCCAGTCAGCCGTTTGAAGGCGCATGTCCAAGGCCATCAGAATGGAAACATCAATCTGCCAAGCATTCCCGAACTGGAGAATTTACCCCTGGTCTTTGGTTCCATTTTTGTTGCTCACTATGATGAGTTCGAGCGTTTGCTGCACGCCGGCTTTCCGCCGTTGCGTGGTACGCCCCGGGCCGGGCGTCAGTCGACGGTCGTGAAAGTGCGTGCGTGATAGCCCGTGCGCCATCAGGCCAAGTGGCCGGCCGCGTCCCCCGGCGTGCCAAGGGATGGTGGCGTTCCTGGTTTCCTTGACGGGCAGTGGGGTGCCGCTATGGACATGAGTCGCGGGCACAGGTGCCTTCCTCCGGTTCGCGTGCAATTCTTGTCCATGGAGCCGGATGGCGCGCAAGCAGGGTTGATTGAGTATTCCCGAGTCAAAGAAACCGTGACCGAATCACGTCCACATCGAACGGCGTAATCCCCTGGTGAGGCGCAAATACGGTCTCGGCCTGCTGCGGCGTTTCCACCCGTTCCCCCCGCGCGCGTACATGCAGATCAAACAGCGTCTCCAGATCCGGCCGGGGCGTATGCACCAATGCCCGCAGCATCAAGGACACCCCGCTCAGATTGTTCCGCACATTGTTCCAGCGCGGCGTGGACGTCAGCCCCAGGTCGGCCCAGATCACGCGGCGTTCCTGCAGGTCCATCACGAAAGGCAGGCAGATCTGCGTGTCCGACGCGATGTCGATCCGGTCGACCACCGTGCGCGGTTCGTACACTTCGCCCGAGGCCAAATCGGCGCGGGCCATCCAGCCGGCGAAGCACTCGGGCAGGTCGCAGTACGGCTGCCGGGTGTAGGAGTTGATGGACGTGACGACGTAGCGGATGCCTTTCTCGACGAGGGCGTCGATGTCCAGGTCGATGAACTCCGAGGCGCCTTGCGGGGCGTCGACGATGTCGCCGCTGTGGTAGCCGCCGAAGCCCTTCAGGTTGTAGTACGCGACCGTCTGCATGAACACGAAATTGGCGTCGAAGAAAGCGGCGGACAGGTCGATGTCCGTGCGCGCGCGGCCGTTCTTCCACCACAGGAACAGGCGGATGAAGCGCGTGTCCGGCAGCGGCAGGCGACTGCCGCGCACCAGCGTACGCAATGACTTCGATGCGGCGCGCTGCGCCAGCGGCACGATGTAGTCGCGCAGCGCGGGGTCGACGAAGCAGCGGCCCAGCGGCGGCAGCGAGGCGAAGCGCTTGACGAGCGCGTCCTGGCAGATCCGGGCCGCGCGCGCCAGCACTTCGGGCGCCAGCGGCTCGCGGCGATCCTGGATGCCGTAGACCTTGGCCAGTGCGCCCTTGGGCGTGAAGGCCCGTAAGGGCAGGGGGCGCGGCGCCCGGGCCTGGGCCAGCACCTGCAGCAGGATCGGCGTGGACGCTTGCGCCGCCACCGTTTCGAATGCGTCCAGCACGGCGCCGGGTTCGGTCGAGCGGCGCAAGGTCACATCCAGCCGGCGCGCGAATTCGCCGGGACGTTGTTGCAGCAGGGGCGTGAGCGCGGCGATGTGCCGTTGGGCCAGCAGCGCCTCGACGCGCGACCCGAACGAAGCCGGCGCGTCGTTGCGCCGCGCCGCCGTGATGGCCGCCAGGGCGCGCGGGTATTTGTCGGCATAGTCGCCCGGGTGCAGCACTTCGGCCAGGCGCTTCCAGCGCTCGGCGTGGCGCATCACGTCTTCCACTGCGTTGGGCGCGCGATCGAGCAGGCGCAGCAGCAGGCGGCGCACGCCGCGCTTCATCGGCGCGAAGCGTGTCGTCGCCGTGGTCAGCGACACATCTCCGCCGCTCAGGGCCACCGCCAGCCGCAGCGCGTCGGTCGCGGTCTCGACGTTGCGATCCAGGAATTCGTCCACCCGCGCATCGCCCGCCACGTGCTGGACCAGCGCGCCGCCAACCAGCGCGCGGATCTCGCGGAATGGCACGTCCCCGGGCAGCAGGCGGAAGACATCGCCGCGGTATTGCCGGATGAACCAGGCAACATCGGCGGCGTCCACCTCGGACAGCGAGGTGCGCGACGAGACCAGCGGCGCCAGCAGCGACTCGAATTCAGCGACGCGGCCCAGTTCGATGAGCCAGGGCACGAGCTTGCCCTCGAGCAATGGCGGGCGGGCATGCTCGTGCGCCGGCAGGCGGCGCAGCGTGAGGTAATGCATGACGGCCGTCAGGTACAGCTCGGCCTTCGAGGCTTTCAGCACCTGCTCGGGGAAGCCCGGATAGAACGGCTGGTGCTGCACGTGCGCGCCGACCCGGCGGCGCAGCACGCCAAGCATGTCGCGCAGCCAGCGCGCGAGTTCATCGGCGGACAGCATGCCGATCCGCTCGATCACCGACTCGGACAGGATGCAGTGGAACGCCGCGATTTCCTGGATGGCCGACGCGACCTGGGCGCGCGTGGCGCCGCCAGAACCCACGGGGACGTGGACCTTGGTGGCGCGGCGCAGGAACAGTTCCTGATTCATGCTTGCCTTGCTCCGGTGGCTCGCCGCTGCGAGCGAGCGGCGGCGTCATGGCGACGCCGATGTGAAAACGCCTGCGTGACGCAGGCGCGGTGTGGAGAGCGGGACCCCTAGGTAATCAGGGTGAGAAGGAAGGTGTCCCATAGCCACGAGGGGCATTGTACGGAAGGCCGGGCTTGCTTGCCAGATGGTGATGCGTTATATAGGTCTATAAAGATCATAAAAGTGATACTTATAAAGAAAAAATCTAGATAAAGAGCAGAGAAATGTCATTTAATTTGGCATCCACCGCCGAGATCCTGCGGGCCTTGGGCTCACGGCTGCGCATCCAGCGGTTGGCCCAGGGTCTGCCTCAGCGCGAGCTGGCGCAGATGGCCGGCCTGTCGCTCGGCGCGTTGCGCAAGCTGGAAGGCAGCGGCCAGTCATCGCTGGAGACCTTGATCCGCGTGACGCAGGCCTTGGGACTCGTGGATGAGCTGCAGGATCTGTTCGTGCTCAGGCGCCAATCCATCGCCCAGATGGCGCAGGCGGAATCCGCCGGGCAACGACAACGGGCGCCTCGTCGGAGCAAGACATGAAGCAGCTGGCCGTTCATTACTGTGGCTGGGGCGAGGACTGGCTCCTGGGGCTCCTGGCCGATGACGGCGCCACGCTGCTGTTTGAATACGCGTCCGAGGCCCTGGCGCAGGGACTGGAGTTGTCGCCGCTGCATCTGAAGCTGCGCGCTCCGGCCTACGGGGATTTTCCGCCTTATCTGCATCGGTTGCCCGGCCTGATGGCGGACAGCCTGCCCGATGGCTGGGGGCTGCTGCTGATGGATCGTTTGTTCCGCCGCCAGGGATTGCGTCATCCTGGGCCCTTGGATCGTCTGGCGTTCATCGGGGACCGGGCCATGGGCGCGCTGCGCTTCGTGCCGGCGACCGATCCGCATGCCGTGGAGCCCGACTGGAGCCTGTTGGCCCTGGCCCGGGAAAGCGAGCGGGCTCTGGCTGGAGAGGCGGGCGTTGCCTTGCGCGAACTGGCGCTGACCGGCGGATCTCCGCAAGGCGCGCGGCCCAAGGCCTTGGTGCAGCACGACGCCGCGACCGGTCACGTCAGCACGCGCGGCGATGCGCCCGGCGTTCCCTGGTTGGTGAAGTTTCCGGCGCAGGGCGAGCATAAGGAGGTATGCGCCGTCGAACAGCTGTATGCCGAGCTGGCCCGCGATTGCGGCCTGGAGGTGCCAGCCAGCGCCTTGTTCGATCTGTCGTCCAGGCTTGCCGCCTTTGGCGTGGCGCGCTTCGACCGGGAACGAGGCATGCGCGTGCCCGTGCATAGCCTGGCGGGCCTGCTGCAGGTGGATTTCCGCATGCCGGGCAGCACGGACTACACGACCTTGCTGCGGGCCACCCGGTTGTTGACGCGCGATGAGCGCGAGGTCGAGAAGGCCTATGCGCGTGCCGTCTTCAACGTGTTGTTTCACAACCAGGAGGATCATCCGAAGAACTTTGCATGGCGTCTCGGGCAGGATCGGCGTTGGCGATTGGCGCCCGCATTCGACCTGACGTTCAGCCACGGACCGATGGGACAGCATCACATGGATGTGTGCGGCGAAGGCGCCGCGGTGGGACGGGATCACTTGCTGCGGCTGGCCAGGGAGGGCGGGGTAGGCATGCCCATGGCAGAAGCCACGCTCGACCGGATGGTTGAGCAGGCGGCGGCCTTCGCCGGACGCGCCGAGGCGTTTCCGATTCGTCGCGCCACGGTGCGGCGGATGAGCATCGCGATAGCGGCCAGCCGCGCGCGGATTCAAGGCGTTCGACGGGGAAATTGACATATCGGTAATTTCCGATATGATCCCGCCATGGACTTGCTAGACATTTTCAAAGCGCTCTCGAACCGCACCCGCCTCGACATCCTCAAAGGCCTGAAGGATCCCGAGCGGCACTTCCCGCCGCAGGACGAGGGCGACGTGCATACGGTGGGCGTGTGCGTCAGCAGCATCCAGGAAGGCGTCGGACTGTCGCAGTCCACGGTGTCCGACTATCTGGCCACCCTGCAACGCGCGGGCCTGGTCGAGGCCCGGCGCATCGGCCAGTGGACCTACTACAAGCGCAATGAAGCCAACATCAGCGCCTTTGCCAAGCTGATCGGGAAAGAGCTCTGAATTTTTTTGCCGGTAAATATCGGAAAATCCCGATATCCCTTTTTATCGAAATTAGGAGTTGAAATGAAAGCAATCGTGCTCAAGTCATTCGGCGGCCCCGAGTCGTTCGAACTGCGCGACGTGCCCAAGCCCGTGCCGCAGGCGGGGCAGGTGCTGGTGCGGGTGCATGCCACGTCGATCAATCCGCTGGATTACCAGGTCCGGCGCGGCGACTATCCCGATCTGGTGCCCTTGCCGGCCATCACCGGCCACGATGTCTCGGGCGTGATCGAGGCTGTCGGGGCTGGGGTGACGGCCTACGCGCCGGGAGATGAGGTCTGGTACACGCCGCAGATCTTCGAGGGGCAGGGCAGCTACGCCGAGTACCACGTGGCCGCCGAGAGCATCGTCGGCAGGAAGCCCGCCGCGCTGAGTCATCTGGAGGCGGCCAGCCTGAGCCTGGTGGGCGGGACGGCCTGGGAGGCGCTGGTCGCGCGCGCGGGGCTGCGGGTGGGGGAGAGCATCCTGATCCACGGCGGCGCCGGCGGGGTCGGCCACGTGGCGATCCAGCTTGCCAAGGCCATCGGCGCCCGGGTGCTCACGACCGTGCGCGAAGCGAACTTCGCCTTCGCGCGCGAGATGGGCGCGGACGTGCTGATCGACTATGAAAAGGAGGACTATATCGACGCCGTATTGCGGGCCACGGATGGCCGGGGCGTGGATGTCGTGTTCGATACCATTGGCGGCGATGCCTTGTCGCGCAGTCCCGACGCGCTGGCGCAGCTGGGCCGCGTGGTGTCGATCGTGGACATCGCGCAGCCGCAGAACCTGATCCAGGCCTGGGGCAAGAACGCGGCCTATCACTTCGTGTTCACCCGGCAGAATCGCGGCAAGCTCGATGAGCTGAGCGCATTGGTGGCGCAGGGCCGGCTGCGGCCGCATGTGGGGGCGGTCTATGCGCTGGCCGATGTTCCGGCCGCGCATGCGCGGCTGGAGAGCCGCAACAACGGGGTGCGGGGGAAGATCGCGATTGAGGTGGCGCCCGCCTAGCGAGCGGGGCGCTTGCCGCGTCGGGTGGCGCGCGGTTTGGTGGCCGGGAATCTGCGCAGGATCTGCCGTAGGGCAGTGCTCGCCGGCTATGTGCCCGCAATCAGAAATTCTTCGGCGCTCGACAAGCTCAAGCCGTCCGTTCGCCCCGCGAAGTACCGCTGCGCGAGCACGGCGGGCGCGACATGCCGGACATCGCGGAATCCCGCCTCCCGCGCCATCGCCATGATCTGGGACGGCGCATAGAAGCTGATGAACGGCGTCCCGCTGGCGCGGGCGCCCTTGACGGCCATTTCGATGCCGGGCCGGACCTCGGGCGCCATCTGTTCCACCGGCAGCATGAACGTCATGGCGAGCGTGGAGCCGGGTGCCAGCGCGGCCACCTGTCGAAACGTGGCCAGCGTCGCGTCCCGGGTCAGATACATGCTGACGCCCGTGGACGCGACGAAGGCCGGGCGCGTCGCATCGAAGCCCGCCTCGGCCAGCGCTTGCCAGGCGGAAGCGCCGGCCTCGAAGTCCACCGGGACCAGTTGCAGCCATTCCGGCACGCCGTAACCCAGCTCGACCAGTCGCCGGCGCTTCCATTCCTGCGGCGCGGGCTGGTCCACTTCGAACACGCGCATGCGGCTGGCGATGTCGGGCCGGCGCTGGGCGAAGCTGTCCAGGCCCGCGCCCAGGATCACGTACTGCGCGACGCCCTGGGCGGCCTGTTCCAGCACCAGGTCTTCCACGAAACGGGCCCGCGCGACCATGGACGCGCGGAAGGTCCGGGTGAAGATCGGATCCATGTCGGGGCGCTCGCGCCAGCTGTCCGGCGGGGCCAGCAGCCGCAGGCCGATGTCGTCCTCGAAGACATGCGGCGGCGCATCGGCTTGCAGATGCAGGGCGCGCCACAGCGCGGTGCGCTCGGCCGTGCTGTCTGGGCTGGGGGCTTTGCTGTTCGGCATGGCGGTCGCTCCGCTTTTACTTGGGCGCCTGCAGGCTCCAGACACGGCCGTCGGGATCGCGCACCGTCATCTCCTGCGTGCCCCAATGGGTGTCCTGGAAGGGGGAGACGACTTCGACGCCGGGGTCCAGCTGGAGCGCCCGGGCATCGGCGACTTTCATCACCAGCTGCATGGCTGGCGCCTGGTCGGCGGGCACTTCGGCGATGAAGAGGTAGGGGCCCGGGCCGTTGCGGAGCTGGCCGGAGTTGTGGTCGGTTTCGAAGTCGAGCGTGTAGCCCAGGGACTGGAAGAATTTGGCCGACCTGCCCCAGTTGTGGGTCGTCAGGAATATGGCTTCTACACCTTCGGTTTTCATGGGATGGCTCCTAGTTTGGGTCGGCGGGCTTGTCGGCGTGATCGGCCAGATAGGCCCGCAGGGCTTCGGCGACCAGGGCCGACAGCGAAAGCTCGGCTTCGATCGCATGGTGCTTGACCTCCCGGATCAGGCTGACCGGCAGGTACACGTTGAACTGTTTGACGCTGTCATCACTCATGTTGCTATGATGCTAGCAAGCTATATTTTTTGTCAATGCCGTTTGCCGGCACGCTTTGTCGATACGTTTCGTCAACGTCGTCAAACGGTCACCCAGTCAGGCTGTGATGGTCGGACGCGGCAGGGGCAAGCCGCCCGACGGCGTCTCGAAGCGCTCCCGCAGCGAGGCTGGCGCCGTGGCGGCGCCGGCCCGTCCTGCCGCGCAGGCCGGGCCCAACCGCCGACGCCAGTTAACATGTGACCCAATGACCACGCAGCTGACCGTCTCACCGGCGCAGTCGTCCCATGGCGGACGCCCGCCTCAGCCAGAAGATCACCCGTTCCCGTCCCGGATCGCGACGGCGGCGGATCATCGCGGCGTCCAGTCCGCATCAAGGAGTCCCTGAATGGCGGAGCTGGCTTATGCCTATCTTGCCCCTTCCGAATTCGCGCAGCGCCCGGGCCAGGCCGACCTGAGCCTGGCCACCAGCGGCGGCGTCGCGCCGTCGGGCGCGGTGGCGCATCCCTTCTTCTTTTCCGGTTTCGTGGCGCAGCCGGCCGTGGTGGCGCAAGCGCTGCTGATGCTGGCGCGGGTGGCGCGCACGCGGTTCTATGTGCCGCCCAATACCCTGGCGGCGGTGCTGCGGGCGGCCGATCCGGTCGTGACGTCCACGCCCGAGGGCCTGCGCTTCGAGTCGTTCAGCGTGTGCTGCGGCGTGTATGCGCGCCTGGACGTGGACGCGGCGGCGCTGGACGCCACGCACGTGGCGCCGGGCGTGACCAATGTGGATGTGAATCCGCCGCTGCGCCAGGCACTGGCGGGGCTGCGGGCGTCGGAGCCCCTGCACCTGAACGTGGGCAGTGATGCCTTGCGCGTGTCGACCGGAGCGGGCGAGATTGTCGAGGAAAAGGTGCCGCTGCCCACCCGCTGGCTCAAGGGTTTTGCCGAGACGCAGATGCTGTCGGCGGGCATGGCGTGCCGCCATGCGCTGACGGGGGCGGCCCTGCGCCAGTTCGTGCAGGCGCTGCCGCGGTCATCGTCGACCAAGACCGTGATGTGGGCGACCCAGGCGGCCCGCTCGCTGCGGCTGGCCACGCAGGCGACGCCCGGCGCGGTCTGCGTGGCGGGGCCGGAGCGGCTGCGCGTGCTGGAGCCCTTGTTGCGTTATGCCACCGCGCTGCGCGCCTATGGCGCGGAGACGGCGGTGGGCGCGCTGCCGCAGGCCAGCGCCTGGGTGCTGGAGCTGCCCGGCGCGCGGGTCACGCTGGGTCTGAGCCCGGAAAAGGCGCGGGGGTTCTCGGGCGAGGGTGCGGTGCTGCATCTGGTCGCGGGCGGCGATGCGAATGAGGACGCGGCGTTCGTGTCGACGCTGCTGGCTTTCGAGCCGCGCATCGATATCGCGCAGCTGGCCGCCCGGGCCCTGTTGCCCGACGCGCAGATCGCGTCCGCGCTGGGCGTGCTGGCGTCTTCCGGCCAGGTGGGGTTCGATCTGGCGGCGGGCGCGTACTTCCATCGCCCGCTGCCGGTGCAGGCGGGGCTGCTGGATACGTTGCATCCCCGGTTGGCCGAGGCGCGCAAGCTGGTGGCCGGCGGCGGGGTGCGGCGCGAAGGCGAGGGGCAGTACACGGTGCAATCGGCGCAGCAGCACTACCGGATCGCGCTGGGCGCCGAGCCCGCGCAAGACCGTTGCACCTGCCCCTGGCACGCCAAGTATCAAGGCACGCGCGGGCCGTGCAAGCACACGCTGGCGGTGCGCATGTTTCTTGATCCCCTCAATGCGCCTGGAGCCGGAGCATGACCTTGAACCTGACCGAACGCCGCGCGGCGCTGCGCGAGGCCGCCGGCGGCGGCGACGCGGCGGATATCGCGCCGTTCGCGCGCGCGCTGGACGGCGCGGACGAGGACGAGCGCGCCGCGCTGGCCAAGGCCTTGCCGCCATCGCGCCTGTTCAACGCGGAGGGGCCGACGCCCCGGGCTTGCTTTGTGCTGGCCGCATTGGGCAAACCCAAGCTCGTGGCGGAGACGCTGGCGCCGGCGGACATGGAACGCAAGCGCGAATATGGCGCGCGCCACGGCGAGATGACGCCGGCCGTGATCGAGGCGGCAGCCGGACGGGACGCAACGTGGCGCGCCGCGTTCGTCGAGCTGTTAGCGGAGCAGTACTGGTGGGGTGAGCATCTGGCATGGCCGGTATGCCACGCGCTGGTCCGGCTGGACGGCGATGCGCCCTTGTCGGCGGCGTATCTGCGGTGCTTCGTGAGACAGGTCAGCGCCGTCGGCGCGGACGGGCAGCTGGACGCGGACCACGGCAAGCTCATGGCCGCGCACCTGCGGGCACATCCCGATTGGATCGGGCGTGAATTCTGGGCCTTGTTCCGGGTCGAGGGCATGGGCGCCGATTACCAGCTCGTCGAGCGCACCGGGCCGGCTTGGGACGCGGCCGTCCTGGCGTTGTGCCAGGAAGAGCCGGCGTTCCGCGAGCGGCTGCTGGTCGAGTCGAGGGAAGCGCTGCTGCGAGATTTTTCGGCGAAGAGCATCGCCTGGTACTTGCGCATGCATCGTCTGGCCGATCCGGCCGCGCACGAGGTCGCGGCCAGCCAGCATGCGTATTTCGCCGTGCTGGCCACGGCGCCGAGCACGGCGGTGGGCCTGGCCCAGGACATGCTCAAGCGCGCCGTCGGGCTGCTGGACGTGGACGCGATGATCGAGGCAGGGGCCGCCGTCCTGACACGTGCGGAGAAGAAACTGGTCAAGGCCCAGCTGGGGCTGTTTGCCGCGCTCAAGACCGATGCTGGGCAGCGGAGTCGCCTTTCGCAGAGCGTAGGCGAGGCGCTGGCAGGCATGCCGCTGGACCTCGCGCCGCTGGCGCGCAAGCTGGTGCTTGCGTCCGACGAGACGCAACCGTCCGATGCGGGCGGCGAGCCAAGCGCGCCGAAGGACGGTGAAGCCCGGGCAATCGCGATGCCGCCGCCGCGCCGCGAGCCGCTGCCGGATCTGCCCGACCAAACGCTCGCCATCGTCGACGACGAGACATTGCACGCCTTGATCGGCGCGCAGTTCGAGGGCGCTGGGGACGGCGCCGAGCTGCCGCGCATCTTCGATTACCTGGCCAGCCGCCCGCAGCTGCAGCTGCCGGAGGCGCTGCAACACCGCGCCGCCGAGATCATCGAGTCGGTGTGGGACGAGCGCAATGCCTCGCCGCGACGCCTGCTGGCCGCCGCGCTGCTGGGCCGGGATGACGTCAGTTTCCAGGGCTATGCCCGCTATGTCGTGGCCAGCGCGGGCAAGCCGGATCCCGTGGGCGTGGCATTGCAGGAAAACACGTTCACCAGCCAAAGCTACGACGTGGCGACCGGCGACTGGACGATCCGCGAGACCTGGACCTCCCGCTCGGGCTACCAATATCTGCCGACGCATGCGCCGCTGGCTCTGCTGGCCGGCGTCTTTCACGAACTGCGGGCCAGCCGGGCGCGGGGCGAGCCGTTCATTCCGCCGGTGGCCGTCCCCGGCCAGCGCTTCGTCTGGGAACGGGTGCTGGCCGAGCCGGGCGCAGGGACTTTCTCGCGCGACTTGCAGGTGTTGGGAGAAGTGCCCAAGCCGTTCTGGATGGCGGCGGCCGACGCTTCCACATCGCCTGCCCTGGATGTCGCCGACGTGCCCGCCGAATTCACCTTCCGCGCCCAGGAGGCGCGGGAACAGGACGGCTACGACCAGGTGGTGCAATGGACGGCCTGGCTGCTGCGATCCAACCCCGACACGCTGGCCGCGCACTTCCATCCGATGTTGTGCGCGGCGGTGAATGTGATCAACGTGCGCGGCCTGGGGCCGCTGCTGGCGGCGCTGGGCGCGTCCCGCAGGGCGCCGGGCGGACCCGTGTACTCGGCCTTGGCGCTGGCCGCGTCGGCGAAGATGACCGAGCAGCGCGCCCAGGCGGCGGAAGCGATCGCGCGCTTGGCCGACGTTGGCCTGCTGGATCCCGCGCCGTTCGCCGAGCAGATCGCGGCGCACCTGGCGGACGGTTTCGCCTTGGCCGGGCGGCTGGCGCAGACGCTGGCCGACGCGGCCTCCATCAGCGCGCTCGCCGGCTGCCGCGCGCTGCAGACGCTGGAGGCGCTGCTGCCCAGGCTGGTCGATGCCGACGGCAAGCCGATGGCCCAGGCCGCCAAGCTCATCGAGCTTGCCGCGCGCCTGTCCAACGACTATGGCATGCCGATAGCCTTGCCCGCCACGCTGGCGGCGCGCCGCAAGGGCGCGTCGGTGCTGGCGGTGACCTTGCGCAGCCTGGAAACCGTCGCGCCGCGC
>MCND01000329.1_pt1 | contig 15968 bp, 16 predicted proteins | sample 778211 | NCBI WGS metagenome assembly MCND01 (sample SAMN04296812, study PRJNA304217) | bioreactor metagenome | isolation source: activated sludge enriched with benzalkonium chloride | place: Turkey: Istanbul urban wastewater treatment plant
CCTCGTCCAGCACCGATTCCAGCGCGAAGGCCGTGCGCAACAGCGGCTGGTCGCGGTACAGCGCACTCCAGCGCGCCCGGACCATGGCCGGCATGCTGGGCATGACGCCGGCCGCCGCCGCGCAGACGAACAGGGTCCAATCCGGCCAGTTGCCATGCGCGCCGGCCGCCAGCCCCGCCAGCGCCAGGATGCTCAGGGCCGCCGCCAGCGGCAGCACCCGGGTCTGCCCGTGCCGGTCCACCCGGCGCGATATCCACGGCGCCAGCAAGGCGGTGGACAGCGAGAACGTGGCCGCCACCGCCCCCGCCAATGCGTAGGCGCCACGCAGCTGGGACAGCATGGTGATGATGCCGATGCCCGCCATGGGCAGCGCCAGCCGCGCCATCAGGCCGGCCAGCACGAAGCCGGCGGCGCCGGGCGCCTTGAACAACTCTCGATAAGGATTTCGCAACCGCGCACCTGTGAAAAAAAGGACGCCGCCGTCCAGGCCGCGCCAGATTTACATACGAAGCGTATGCCAAATCGTATTCACATACGTGGTGCATGTCAATTAACATACGCAGCGTATGCCACCAGGAAACCCGCCATGTCCCGAACCCGCGCCGAAATGATCGAGGAAACCCGTGTGAAGCTGCTGGCCGCCGCCCGCAAGGCGTTCCGCGACTCGGGCTATGCCGCGGCGTCCATGGACGAGCTGACCGCCGCGGCCGGCCTGACCCGCGGCGCGCTCTACCATCACTTCGGCGACAAGCAGGGACTGCTGGCTGCGGTGGCCGCCGAACTCGACCAGGAAATGGACCAGAGGCTGCAGCGCATCTCGGACGCGGCGCCCGACGCCTGGACGGCGCTGCGCGAACGCTGCCGCGCCTGGCTGCGCATGGCGACCGAACCCGAAATCCAGCGCATCGCGCTACAGGACGCGCGCGCCGTGCTGGGGCCGGCCTCGGAGCCGGCCCAGCAGCCCTGCATCACGTCGCTGGCCACCCTGCTGCAAAGCCTGATAGACGAAGGCCAGGTCCGCGCCGCCGAACCTCAGGCGCTGGCGCGGCTCATCAACGGGGCGCTGATGGACGGCGCCTTCTGGATCGCCGCGGCGCCCGACGATGGCGAACGGCTGGAACAGGCGCTGCGCGCGCTGGACCTGCTGCTGGATGGGCTGCGCCAAGGCTGAAGCCCTCTTCGGCAAGCGCCGGACACAAAGATGCATGGAGCGGCTGGCGTGGCGCCTTGCATGCCCGGCCCCGAGAAACCCCACGCCGCCACCGCCCTTGCCGGCCCGGCCGCTCCCCCTTATTATTCAAAGATAATTCTTGTTTAAATACCCCCAAGCCCGCAGCGGCAGGAGCACACCGTGAATTCAGACACCGCGCAGGCGTCAGGCGCCAGCTGGGCCGACCTGCTGCATGGCGCCAACGCGCTGCGTTCCATCGCGCTGGCCGGCGGCGTCGCCCTGCACGCCATCAACGTCTACATCGTCACCACCATCCTGCCCAGCATCATCAAGGACATCGGCGGCCTGGAGTACTACGCCTGGAACACCACGCTGTTCGTGGTGACCTCCATCGTCGGTTCGGCCCTGTCGGCGCGGCTGATCCAGGCATGGGGTCCCAAGGCGGCGTACCTGCTGGCCGTGGCCGTCTTCTCGGCCGGCTCGGTCGTCTGTGCGCTCGCGCCCTCCATGCCCTGGATGCTGGCGGGCCGCAGCATCCAGGGACTGGGCGGCGGCGTGCTGTTCGCGCTGAGCTATGCGCTGATCCGCATCGTGTTCGACGCGGCGCTGTGGTCGCGCGCGATGGCGCTGGTGTCCGGCATGTGGGGGGTGGCGACGCTGTGCGGCCCGGCCATCGGCGGCATCTTCGCCCAGACGGGGCACTGGCGCCTGGCGTTCTGGACGCTGCTGCCCGCCGGCGCGCTGCTGGCCTTCATCGTGGCGACCAAGGTGGGCGGCAAGTCGACGGTGAGCGACTCGCGGCCCAGCCCGGTACCGCTGGCCACGCTCGGACTGCTGGTGGCCAGCGTGCTGGCCATCACGCTGGCCAGCCTGTCTCAGGACCTGCGCTGGAACCTGGCCGGCATCGTCGCCGGCCTGGCCATCGCGCTGCTGATCGCGCGGGTCGACACCCGCGCCGGCAAGAAACTGCTGCCCAGCGGCGCCTATACGCTCGCCACGCCGCTCGGTTCGCTGTACGCCATCATCTGCCTGGTAGTGGCCGCCATCACCACCGAGATCTTCGTGCCCTACTTCCTGCAGACCATCCACGGTTTCTCGCCGCTGGCCGCTGGCTACATGACGGCGGCGATGGCGGCGGGCTGGACGCTGGCGGCCATGCCCAGCGCCACGCGCAGCGGCGCGGCGGCCGACGGCATGATGCGGCTGGGGCCGGCGGTGGTGCTGGCCGCGCTGGTCTTGCTGGCGATCCTGATGCCGCTGCCTGGCGCCTTCGGATCGCCGGCCGGCCTGGCCGTCGGCGCGCTGGCGCTGGCCGCGGTGGGCTTCGGCATCGGCCTGGGCTGGCCTCATCTGCTGACCCGCGTCTTCAATGCCGCGCCGGCGGGCCAGGAAACCCTGACCGCCTCGTCCGTCACCACGGTGCAGCTCTACGCAACGGCATTGACGGCGGCGCTGGCCGGCGTCATCACCAACAGCGCGGGACTGGCCCAACCGGGCGGCGTCGAAGGCGCGCGGCAGGCCGCCTTGTGGCTGTTCGCCGCGTTTTCCATCGCGCCCGCGCTGGCCCTGATCCTGCTGATCCGCCACCTGCGACGCTAGTGTGCGGTCCCGTGGATGCGTGCGCATGACGACATTCATGCGCAGCCGCGGGGCCAGGCCCGAACCGTTGCGCGCAGCCGACGGCGGGCGCGCCTCGCCCAAACGCCGTATGGAAGGCCCGGACCATCTTTGATACGCTGGCCCCACCCTGGATGCAAGATCAGGTATAGGCCATGAAAGAGACGATCCGCATGCTGCGCGTGCAGCCATCCTCCCTCTCGGCGCGCTTCGCCTTCCTAGCGATCGCATTGCGCTGGACGCTGGGCGCGACCCCGAGGCCGAACCGGCTGATGATCGGCCCGCACGACCTGGAGCCTGTCGGATCGGAATGCGCATTCTGGCTGTTCGCCTTCCGGCATGCCTGCTCCGGCCAGTCCATCCTGGTGACGCGCGGCGGGCGCTGGGACCTGGGTGCCTCGTTCGACGGCGACCAGGTACACGCATTTGGCCGCAGGTTCGCCCTGCGGCAGTGCCTGTTCTGAATGCTCCCGGGCCGCCGCCGCGCGCGGCTCGTCCGCCGGACTAGAACTCCGGCAAGTCGAACAGGGTGTGCAACGTCGAACTGGGCGCCGGCGCCGAGGCCAGCCGCTCACGCCCCTCGTCGTCGGTCAGCACGCGCACCGGTCGCGACGCGACCGACGTGCCCTCGACGCTGAATGCCGTCTCCACTTCCGCCCCCTGCCGGATCAGCTCGATGACTTCGGACGCGGCCGCCGTGACCGGCTCGCTGACCCAACCCGGCACGCCGCGCTCGGCCTGCCCCCAGCGCACATAGGCCACATGGCCGCTGAGCGGCTCCTTGCGGACGGCGACGATCACGTACAAAGACATCCTGGCCTCCTTAGCATCCGGCCAGGATCGTATAACAGCATGACTGTACGAGCGTGACAGCCGGCTCAGGGTTCGATGTCGATGGGCGCAAAGGATTTCACCAGGTCGTCCAACTGCTTGAGCTGGGTCAGGAACGGCTCGAGCTTGTCCAGCGGCAAGGCGCTGGGGCCATCGCATTTGGCGTTCCTGGGATCCGGATGGGCCTCCAGGAACAGACCGGCCAGTCCCACGCCCATGCCGGCGCGCGCCAGGTCGGCCACCTGCTCGCGGCGTCCGCCCGAGGCGGCGTCCAGCGACGAGCGCTGCTGCAGCGCATGCGTCACGTCGAAGATCACGGGACGGTTGCCGGTGACTTTTTTCATCACGCCGAATCCCAGCATGTCCACGACCAGATTGTCGTAGCCGAAGTTCGTGCCGCGATCGCACAGAATCAACTGATCGTTGCCGGCCTCGACGAATTTCTCGACGATGTTCAGCACCTGGCCCGGGCTCAGGAATTGCGGCTTCTTGATGTTGACGATGCGCTGGGTCTTGGCCAGCGCCACCACCAGGTCGGTCTGCCGCGCCAGGAAGGCCGGCAGTTGCAGCACGTCGACCACCTCGGCCACCGGCGCGGCCTGCCAGGGTTCGTGCACGTCGGTGATGACGGGCACGCCGAACGCGTTCTTAACGGCCTCGAAGATCTTCAGGCCTTCTTCCAGCCCCGGTCCGCGATACGAATGGATCGAGGAACGGTTGGCCTTGTCGAACGAGGCCTTGAACACATAGGGAATGCCAAGCTTGGACGTGACACGTTGGTATTCCTCGCAGGCGCGCAACGCCAGGTCCTTCGATTCCAGGACATTGATGCCGCCGAACAGCACGAAGGGCCGGCCGTTGGCGCAGGCAATCGAGGAAGAAATGAGGACTTCAGGGGCGCTCATGGGGGAATCCTGTAAAAAATGGAGCAGACGACAGTGCGTAATGTACAACCTGCGACCGCCCTGCCCCGGAATCCTCCCGCGACGCGGCGCTCAACGCCGCGGCAGCATCCGGCGCAAGATCCCGTCCTTCAGCCAGTAATGATGGGCCAACCCCGCCAGCGCATGGCAACCCGCCAGGACGATGATGGTCCAGGCCACCGTGTCGTGCAGGCCGCCGATGGCGCGGCGCTGCTCGCGGTCGATGGAGATCAGCGTGGGCACGTCGAACAGGCCGAAAAAGGTGAACGCTTCACCCTGCGCCCAGCGGAACAGGAAACCCAGCACGACCTGCGCCGCCATCAACACATAGAGCAGGACATGCATGCTTGAGCCGGCCAGTCCCCAGATGCCGCCGGACGCCCGGGGCAGACGCCGCCCCGCCGTCAAGCGCCAGACAATGCGCGCCACCAGCACGGCCGCAAACAGCAGGCCGAAGGACACATGCAGCGACTGCAGCAATTTGCGCGCGGGCGTGCCGCGCGGCAGCGCGTCCCATATTTCGGCCAGAGCGAACAGTCCGATCACAAGCAGGGCCGTCAGCCAATGCAGCAGGATGGTGGGCGTGTCGTAGCGCGTCGGCGAGCCAGCGTCGCCGGACAAAGGAAGGGGATTCACGGATCAGGCCCGGAAAGTGGCGGAATCCATGAGCGTATCGAGCGGCGACTTACGGCGTCCTGAGTCCCACCAGAACGCCACAAGGCGCAAGCCGGCCCCGCACCTGGGCCGTCGGCGAGCCTGCTTACTCGTTCTCGGGCCGGCTGACCAGGCGGTAGGCGATCGCGCCCACCACGGCGCCGGCGATCGGCGCCACCCAGAACAGCCACAGCTGCTCCACCGCCCAACCGCCGACGAACAGGGCCGGGCCGGTCGAACGCGCCGGATTCACCGAGGTGTTGGTCACCGGGATGCTGACCAGATGGATCAGCGTCAGGGCCAGGCCGATGGGAATGCCCGCGAATCCGGCGGGCGCGCGCTTGCTGGTGGCGCCCAGGATCACGAAGATGAAGCCGGCGGTCAGCACCAGCTCGGCGGTGAAAGCCGCCGCCAGCGAGTACTTGCCGGGAGAATGATCGCCATAGCCATTGGCGGCGAAGCCGCTGGCCTGCAGGTCGAACCCCGTCTTGCCCGTGGCGATGCAGGCCAGCACCGCCGCCGCCGCGACGGCGCCCAGCACCTGGGCCACGACATAGGGCAGCACGTCCCTGGCGGGAAAACGCCCGCCCGCCAGCAACCCCACGGTCACCGCAGGGTTGAAATGCCCGCCTGAGATATGGCCCACGGCGAAGGCCATGGTCAGCACCGTCAGGCCGAACGCCAGGGCGACGCCGGCATAGCCGATGCCCACATCGGGCACGCCGGCGGCCAGCACCGCCGCGCCGCAGCCGCCCAGCACCAGCCAGAAAGTCCCGAAAAACTCGGCCCCGCACCGTTTCGACAAAGCATGCATGATGGTGGTCCCTTGGACTGAAAATCCAAAGATATCGCGCCGCGCCATCCCAGACTTCAAAGCATTGCAAAGTCGGCGCCGGCGCCACGCGCCTGGATGCTGCCTTAAGTCGCCGCTCGAATTGCCGTCAACCCGGCAACGCAAGCTCCAGATATCGCCTATTCGGAACCGATTTCATGTCCATCACGGATGCCGCCTCCGCGCCGCCAAACCTGTATCAGAAACCCGCGCAATTCGTCGACGGCCCGACGCGGCCGCTGGCCCCCCTGTCCGGCCAGTCCCTGGCCGGCAGCCCGGCCCGCGACCTGCCGGCCGGCACCATCGTCGACCTGCCCAGCGTGCGCTATAGCAACGGCCAGATGGAAATGCGCCCGGCGGACCGCGCCACGGCCGCCCTGATGGGCGTGGTGCAGCCGCGCGCGTTCGAGGCGTTCAAGGCGGCGCTGCTGAACGACGGCGACTGGCGCGGCTTGCTGCATGCATTCGAACGCAGCATTCCGCAGAATCCGGAATGGCGGCTGGGGGAATACCGCATCGCGGCCGGCGAGTTCCTCAAGAGCACCGGCTATCTGCTGGACCTGCGGGCCTGAGACCCACGGATCCGGCCGGTCATGCCTGGATCGGGCTGCACAGTTCGACCAGCGAACCGTCCGGGCATCGGACATAGGACACGACCTGGCCCCAAGGCTTGGTCTCTGGCGCGCTGAGCTGGGTCGCGCCCGCGTTGACCGCGCGGACATGCGCGCCGGCCACGTCCTGCGTCACGAAGGCTATCTCCACGCCCAGCGGCCTGGCCGACGCGGCTGCCGGGATCACGCCGCCTTCGAAATGCAGGTCAGCCAGTTCGCTCGCGGCGAAGGCCAGCGTGGTTTCGCCGGTTTCCAGTTCGCCGTAGGTATTCGACTCATGCAGGAAACGGCGCGCAAAGCCAAAGGCATCCTCGAAAAACCGCAGCGAGGCCGGGACATCCGGCACGTAGATAATGGTGTAGCCAAATTTCATGGTTCTTCCTGATTCGGTTATGGTTCAGCGGCGGCCGGCCGATCCGGCGCACGACATTCTGCGATTATCCATGCCTTTCGACTTGCCGCGCGACGATCCGGACCTGGCGTCCGTTCCTGCGATCCCCAACCATAGCCATCCGAATACGCCATGCCGAACCCGATCTCCCGCCTGCTCTGCGCCCTGCCCCTGCTGCTGCCCCTGGCCGCCGGCGCCGCGCCGGCCGTCGACTACAACACGCTGTATGACCGCTGCCTGACCGAGGCCGGCGCGGTCAACAACACATCGGTGCTGAGCTGTTCGGAATCGGTTTCGGCGCAGGTCAAGCGCGAGATCAACACGCTCTATGCGCGGCTGCATGCCAAACTCGCGCAGGAAGCGCCCGAGGACGCCGACAAGCTGGAACAGACGCAGAAGGCCTGGCTGCAATACCGCAACGGCCATTGCGCGCTCGCCACGTCCTATGTGGGCTCGCCGATGTACGGGCACTGCCCCATGCTGCTGAACATCGCCCGCGCGCTGGAGCTGCGCGAACTGGCGGGCGACTGAGGCGGCACGGATCCGGCCATGACGATCACGCTCGAACGCGTTCCCGCCAGCGGCCCGGCGCGGGAGGAACTCACCGCTCTGCTGCCCGGCTACCTGCGCGGCCTGGGCGTGGACGCCCACTACCCGTATCTGCCGCTGTATTGGACCGAAGCCGGCCGCTTTCCCTATCTGATCCGCGAGCAGGGCCGGACCGCAGGCTTCGCCCTGGTCCGGCAACTGCCCGACAGCGGCGCCTTCGAAATGGCCGAGTTCTGCGTGCTGCCCGACTTCCGCGCGCGGGGCCTGGGCGCGCAGGCCGCGCGCGCGCTGTTCGCCGCCCATCCGGGCGCCTGGCGCATCGGCATCATGGCAAACAACGCCGGCGCGCTGCGCTTCTGGCGCACGGTCGCGCCGCAGGCGGCCGTGCAGCCGCCGCGCGAAGCAGATGGCGAAGACGGATTCTGGATGCTGTCCTTGCCCGGCGCGCCTCCGACCCGCGCGTCCGACCAGACCGCGCCGCCCCAGGATGCGCAGCAAGTCCGCGTGGCGACGCCGGCGGACACGCCAGCCATCCTCGCGGTCGACGCCCTGGCCCTGGCGGATCCCGCGCGCGCCAGGCAGATCACGCGGGCCATCGAACAGGGACAATGCCGGGTCGCGGTCGACGCCGGCCGCATCGTGGGCTATGTGATGCAGGACCACGGCTTTTTCGGACACGGCTTCGTATCGCTCATCGTCGTCGCCGCCGCTTGCCGGCGCCAGGGCGTGGCGCTGCGCCTGCTGCAAGCGGCCGTGACCGCGTGCGATACAGCCAAGCTTTTCACGTCGACCAACCAGTCAAATGTCGCCGCCCGGCGCCTGATGGCCAAGGCCGGTTTCGTGCCCAGCGGCATGATCGAAAACCTGGACGAAGGCGACCCGGAACTCGTCTACGTCAAGTTCGTCCGCTGAACGCCAGGCTCGGCGGCAGATTCACAACCACAACAATCCTTCACACAACTTCATACCATGCGCTCCCGCGCTTGCTAAGCTTCTCCTGCCACCGTTCCTGGCATCCCCCGCCCGTAACCGGTGGCACTGCGCCCCAGGCAACGTGCGGTTGTCTGGGGCGTTTTCTTTGCCATGGCCCCGCCCACGCCTGCACGGATGGCCATCCGGACAAAGACGGCGTCGCTACAGCACGCCTTCGACCGCGTTCACCAGGATGCCCGCATACGCCTGCGGCGTGAACGGAATCGGATTGGTGCCGGCCGAGCCATCGGCGTGCGCCATCCTGCCGATGCGTTCCGCCTCCTTCGCATCGATGCCGATCTGCGCAAGCGTGTGCGGGATGCCCAGGGCGGCGCGCATCTCCAGCACCCAATCCAGAAAGCTGTCGAAGGACGGATCCGGCAGTTCCAGATAGCGCGCCAGCAGACCGATGCGCGACGCGATGACGCTCTGGTTGGCGCGCAGCACATATGGCATCAGGATCGCGTTGAGCAGGCCGTGATGCGCGTCGTACAGCGCACCCAACGGGTGCGCCAGGGCGTGCATCGCGCCCAGGCCGCGCTGGAAAGCCGTCGCGCCCATGCTCGACGCCACCAGCATTTGCAGGCGCGCCTCCAGATCCGCGCCGTTTTCGCAGGCGCGCGGCAGATAGTCCTTGACCAGGCGGATGCCTTCCACCGCGATACCCACGGCCATCGGATGGTAGAACGGCGAACAGTACGCCTCCAGGCTGTGCGACAGGGCGTCCATGCCGGTGGCGGCCGTGATCTTCGGCGGCAGGCCGACCGTCAGTTCCGGGTCCAGGATGACCACCGCCGGCAGCATCTTCGCATGGAAGATGATGCGCTTGACGTGCTCGCGCTCATCGGTGATGACCGAGGCGCGGCCGACTTCCGAGCCGGTGCCTGCCGTCGTCGGAATGGCGACCACGGGCGCCACGCCCGCGACGTTCACGCGCAGGTGGTTGTCGCCGACGTCCTCGAAATCCCAGAGCGGCCGGTCCTGGCCCGCCATCAAGGCGATCGCCTTGGCGGCATCGAGCGCCGAGCCGCCGCCGAATGCGATGACGCCATCATGGCCGCCGGCCTTGAACGCCGCCACGCCGTCATCGACGTTCTTGCCGGTCGGATTGCCCTTGATGGCATGGAACAGGCCCGCGTCCAGGCCGGCCGAGCGGCATGAATCCAGCAGCTTCACCGTCATCGGCAACGCCGCCAGCCCCGGGTCCGTCACCAGCAGCGGCCGCTTCATGCCCAGGCTGGCACACCATTGCGGCAGTTCGCTGGCGCGTCCCGCGCCCACCTTGACCGAGGTCGGATAATTCCAGTTTGCAATCGGGAGAGTCATGTTTTTCTCAAGGACTAGGGTTGGACATGCCGCTTCAGGTGGAAGGACTTCGGACGGGTCAGATGCTCATAGCCGACCTGCGAGAGCGTGGCCCCGCGCCCCGAGTGCTTCACGCCGGTCCATGCCAGCGCCGGATCCAGGTAGTCGCAGCGATTCATGAAGAACGTGCCCGTCTCCAGGCGCTGGCCGATGCCGATCGCCGCCTGCTCGTCGGTGGTGAATACACTGGCGGTCAGGCCGTAAGGGCTGGAGTTCATCAGCGCGATCGCCTGCTCGTCGTCCCGGACCGGCATGATGCCGACGACCGGGCCGAAGCATTCATCGTTCATCAGCGTCATCGTGTGATCCACGTTGACGAACAGGCCCGGCGCCAGATACGGTCCGCCATCGTCAGCCCTGCCGAACACCTGCGGATCAATGAGATTCTTCGCGCCCTTCGCCAGCGCGTCGGCAATGACGGCGCGCACGCCATCAGCCGCCGAGGCGCGGACGACCGGGCCCAGCGTCGTCGCCGGGTCCAGCGGATTTCCCAGCACATACTGGTTCGTCAGCGCCACGGCGCGCTGAACGAACGCATCATAGTGGCGCTGCGCGACGTAGATGCGCTGGATGCCGCAGCAGGACTGCCCGCTATTGAAAAACGCGCCGTCCACCAGCGTCTCGACGGCATGGCCGAGGTTGGCGTCTTCGCGCACATAGGCCGGATCGTTGCCGCCCAGTTCCAGGCCGACGCCGATGAAGCGGCCGGCGGCCGCCTGCTCGATGGCACGCCCGCCGGCCACCGATCCCGTGAAGCAGACGACGTTGACCTGATTGGATTCGATGATGCGGCGAACGGCATCATGGTCGACGTGCAGGTACTGGAACAGACCCGGCGGCAGATCGGCCTCGACGAAGGCCTGGTGGATCCATTCGGCGCAAAGCGGCGTCTGGTCAGAGTGCTTCAGGATGACCGCGTTGCCGGCCGCCAGCGCCGGCACGATGCTGTTCACCGCCGTCAGCAGCGGGTAGTTCCACGGCGCGATCGTGAAAACCACGCCTGCCGGTTCGCGCGTGATGTAGCGGGTGTAGCCTTCCTGCGGCGGCGCCTGGATCGGCCGCAGCGACGCTTCGGCGATCGACAGCATGTGGCGGGCGCGCGCGGCGAATCCGTCCACCTCGCCGCCGGCATAGCGGATCGGCCGCCCCATCTGGCGCGTGATGCCTTCGGCGATGAGCTCCTTGTTGGCGACAAAGCGGTCGATCGCGGTGCTCAGGATCCTGATGCGATGCGCGATCGGCTGCCTGGCCCAGTCCTTCTGGACTGCGTGCGCGTGCGTCAGCGCCTGCGCGATCTGCGTGTCCGTCGCCAGATCGCGCTGAACGTACAGGCTGCCATCGATGGGGCTGATGGTGGTCAGTTGCTTTTTCATGACGGTCTCTCGACGACTGGAACCTAGATGATTTCGAAATAGCGCTTGAGCTCCCAGTCCGTCACATGACGGCGGAACTGGCGCTCCTCCCACTCGCGCGTGGCCACGAAATGCTCGACGAACGCATCGCCGAACAGCTCGCGCCCCACTGCCGATGCGCGCAGGCGCTGCGCCGCGTCCCATAGCGAGCTGGGCAGCTTCAGATGATCGGGAAACTGCTGCGTGTAGGCATTGCCCGTGACGATGGGCTGGAGTTTCAGCTTGTGCTCGATGCCGTGGAGACCCGCGCCCAGGGCCGCGGCCAGGGCGATGTACGGATTCGCGTCCGCGGAGCCGATGCGCACCTCGACGCGCTGCGACTTTTCCGTTCCCGGAATCAGGCGCAAGGCCGTGGTGCGGTTTTCCACGCCCCAGGTGGCGTCCAGCGGCGCCCAATAACCCGGCACCAGACGCGAATAGCTGTTGACCGTCTGCCCGTACATGCTCATGAATTCCGGCAGGAATTGCTGGACGCCGGCGATGAAGTGCTCCTGCACCACGCTCATGTTGTGCGGCCGCGATTCATCGTGGAACGCCGACTTCCCTGATTCCCGCTCGCGCAGCGACATGTGGATGTGGCCGCTCTGGCCGGGCTCGTTGTGCGACCACTTCGCCATGAACGTGGCCATCAGGCCGTTGCGCTGGGCCAGGGCCTTGGTGAAGCACTTGAACAGCATGGCCTTGTCGGCCATCGCCAAGGCTTCGTCGACCGCCAGCGCGGCCTCCAGCACGCCCGGCCCCGTCTCGGTGTGCAGTCCCTCGATCGGCATGTCCATGGTCTCGGTCATGTCGATGAGGTCGCGATAGAAATCGCTGTTCACCGTGCTGCGCAGGATCGAATAGCCGAAGTTCCCGGGCGTCCAGCTCTTGAGGTTCTGGTAGTTCTTTTCGCGCACGCTGTGAGGCGTTTCCTCGAACACGAAGAACTCGTATTCCAGCGCCGAATACACGTCGTAGCCCAGGTCGCCGGCGCGCTTGATCACCCGGCGCAGGACGCCGCGCGGGCAGATGTCCTCGGCATCGCCGGCGAACTCCGCCAGGAAGAACAGCATCGGTTCGCCGTTCATGATTTCCAGCGGCAGCCGGCGGCAGCTCTGCGGAATGATGCGGACCTGCGCATCCGGGTAGGCCGTGTGCCAACCCGTGTACGACGCGTTGTCGTACATCTGATCGTCGGCGTCCCACCCCAGCACCACGCTGCAGAACGCGAACCCCGAGCGCAACGCGCAGACGAACTTGTCCTTGCGCAGATACTTGCCGCGCAGGATGCCGTCGACGTCGGACAGCCCCACCTTGATGTGAGTCAGCTTGCTGGCCTCGACCAATCGAATGGCGTCCTCGACCGTCTTGATATCGATACCCGACTTACCCTGCGTGTCCACGATTGACGTCTCCACTGTTGCTGTCTTCGATACAAGCTCATCGAACGCGACGGCCTGATTGCATCCCGTCCTTTCGATGCGTCCATGGTAATGAGGGGCATCGCGCAACCCGTATCGACTTTTGGCAAAGAATCGCCCTCTACTGGTTAACCATGAGCGAGGTGAATCAAGCGTGATTGCAATCGCCGACGGCGCGCGCATGGCCGCGCCGCCCGCGCGGCGGCCATGCCAGCGATGCGATGTGCCGTGAGCCGGCTCAGCCCGCGCTGGCGCCGCCCGCGAGCAGGGTGTCGGAAGGCAGCACGCCGAACAGCGTCCGATAGTCCTGGGCAAACTGGCTCATGTGCCAGAAGCCCCAGGATGAGGCGACCTGATGGATGGTGGTCGAACCGCGCTCGCGCGCTGACAGCTCTCGACGCACGCCATTGAGCCGCAACGCGCGCAGGTAGTTCTGCGGCGTCGTGTCGTAGGCATATTCAAAACAGTATTGAAGCGTTCTGCGGCTGACGTGCAGCACGCCGCAAAGCTCCAGGATGCCGACCGCCCTGTCCCGGTTGGCCAGCGCGAAATCGCGGGCATCGGAAGCGATCTGGACCCGACGCGCGCTCGAGATGTGGCGGGCCTTCTGGCGCGTCGTCGGCAACACGCCGGACTCGACCAGCGTGGCGAATATCGTCGTTTCCACGTTGTGCTGCGCGGCGCCCCCGGAGGCATCGGCGGCGCTGCGCCCTTCCCGCAGGATCATCTGCAGCATCTCGCTCAGCGCATGCCGCCTCTGCGCGCCGATACAGATGATCTCGTTGCTGGTGTGGATCTGCCGCAACGTCGATTCGCAGTACTGCTCGGCGTAGCGCATGAGCGCATCCGCGTTCACCACCACGCCGAGAATCGAATAGTCGGGCGGCGTCAGCAGTTCGAATTCACAGCCGCCCGGACGAAAGGCCAGCACCTCCGTCGAGATGGGCGTGGCATGGATGCTGCCGGCGGCATCGCGTCCGACCGGAATGCCGAACCACCATGCGCCATCCGGAATCTCGCACAGCTGATGCAGCTTGTGGCTGGTCGTTTCGCAAAACAGATGCGTGGCCGAGAAATTCAGCTCGGTAAGACTGCCGACAAACGGTCCGGGAGTCAGCTGGTCGTAGGTCTGCTTCCAGCCGCACAAGGTCGCCGCCTGCTCGTCGGCATCGTGCGACACGATCTGGCGCGCCTTGAACTCGCGGACTGATGTAGAGGTTTCGAGCATCTCGTGGCGACCTCATCGATTGCCGTCAGGCGGCTGCGGCAGCGCCCCATGTCGAGGCCGCGGCCGGCTTGGCATCACGAAGAATATGTTGGCGCCTGGCATCATGTTCCCCTACTCCGGCCTCACGGCCTCTTCGAGCAACTCGGCCGCATCGTCCTTGCGCCTTCCCCTGGTCATCAGGAAGTAGACGTAGCCCAGCGCCATGAAGGCCGCGAACAGCAGCGCGACCTCGCGGTTATAGTAGATCATCGTCACCAGACAGACGATGGCCGCCACCAGGGAAAACCCTGGGAAAAAGGGATACAACGGCGCGCGGAACGGGCGGGCCAGCCCGGGCTCCGTTTTCCTCAGCTTGAACAGCGAGAGGATGCTGATGATGTACATCACGATGGCGCCGAACACCGACATCGTCACGATGTTCGCGGTGAGCGCCTGGCCGGCGAACTGCACGTACTGGTCGCTGAAGATGGCGATGATGCCGACCACGCCGCCAGCCAGGATGGCCCGGTGCGGCGTCCTGAAGCGCGGGTGCAGCTTCGCCAGCCACGCCGGCAGATAGCCTTCGCGGCCCAACGCGTAGATCTGGCGCGAGTAGCCGAGAATGATGCCGTGGAACGAGGCGACCAGGCCGAACAGCCCAAGCCAGATCAGCATGTGCATCCAGCCGCTGTTTTCCCCCACAATGAGCTTCATCGCCTGCGGCAGCGGATCGTTGATGTCCGCCAGCAGTTTCCAGTCGCCCACGCCGCCCGCGAACAGCATCACGCCCATCGCCAGCACCACCAGCGTCAGGATGCCCGTGATGTACGCGATCGGAATCGAACGCCTGGGATTCTTGGCTTCCTCCGCCGCCATGGCGACGCCCTCGATCGCGAGGAAGAACCAGATGGCGAACGGCACCGCGCCAAGGATGCCGCCAAACGTGCCCATCGAAAAGCTGTCGGCGCCGGCCCAGCCACCCTGCGTGAAGTTCGACCAGTGAAATCCCGGGGCCACGACGCCCATGAATACGAGCAGCTCGAACACGGCCAGCAGCGTGATCGTGAGCTCGAACGCCGCGGCGATCTGCACGCCAACGATGTTCAGCGACATGAAGATGAGATAGGCGCCCACCGCCGCGGTGGTGGGCGAAAGCCCGGGAAACTGGATATGGAGATACGCGCCGATGGCCAGCGAAATGGCGGGTGGCGCGAACACGAACTCGACCAGTGTCGCCATGCCGGCGATGTATCCGCCCACCGGGCCGAACGCCCGCTTGGCGTAGGCGAAGGGCCCGCCCGCGTGCGGAATCGAGGTGGTAAGTTCGGTGAAGCTGAAGATAAACGTCGTGTACATCGCTGCGACGAAGGCCGACGTGACCAGAAAGCCCAGCGTCCCGGCCTTCGCCCAGCCGTAGCTCCAGCCGAAATACTCGCCGGAGATCACGAGCCCGACGGCGATGCCCCACAGCTGCCAGGTGCCCAGCGTCTTCTTCAGACCGCCCTGGGTCGATCCGCCATGGGGATGGGAATTCACATTTGACATGCTTTCGTTTCCCGATGTGTCTGATACAGGACGTCCCGACGCTCGGACGGCATCCGGTGAAGAGGGTCCACGCTGCCGTGCCTAGCGCCGCGGAGGATGACTTCCCCTGCCTTCGGGACAAGTCAGCGCGTTCTTGCCTACGACCTTCCGCGGACGGGCTGTCGGAGCCTCTGGACACGGACCATGCCCCTTGCCATGTTCTGGGTTGCGCCGGCGAGACCGTCCGCATGCGCAGCCTTGGCATTGCGTACCCTTCCGCCGCGCTCGGCCCGACTTGCCGGAGTGGCCGCGCGCAAGCAGGAAAGGTACGTTTTTGATGCTAATGACCAAAAGACTCAACGGGTTATCAAGATTTGGCAAACTTTCCCGGGATTAGGGATATCCCATATCCCGGCCGCGCCGCGTCCGTCCGACGTGGCGCCGGGAGCGGCGATGGAATTCGACATCTGCGGCACACGGCCATCCCCTGGCGCGCGGACAAAAGAAAA
>MCND01000330.1_pt1 | contig 15954 bp, 13 predicted proteins | sample 778211 | NCBI WGS metagenome assembly MCND01 (sample SAMN04296812, study PRJNA304217) | bioreactor metagenome | isolation source: activated sludge enriched with benzalkonium chloride | place: Turkey: Istanbul urban wastewater treatment plant
CATGACGCCCCTGACCCGCACGCTAGTCCTGTCCGCCGCGCTCGCCTGCCTGTGGACTGGCGCGCCCGCCGCCGCCCAGCAGGCCGCGCGCGCCGCCGAGGCGCCGCTGGAAGGCGCCGCCTGGCAATTCGCCAACGAGGGCTACAGGCTCTACGACGCCGGCCTCTACGCGCAGGCGCAGCAGCAGGCCGAATCGGCGATCGCGCTGCGCCCGGACGTCGAACGCCTGCGCCTGTTGTTGATCTACGCGCTGCAGAAGCAGGGCAAGCTGGACGAGGCCGAACGGGCCGCCGACGATGCGGTCAAGAGCGGCCTGGACACGCCCGCGCTGCGGCAGGCGCGCGCCAATCTGCGTCCGGCGACGCCCGCCGCCCCGGCGGCCAATGCGCGTCCGGCCGGCGCCCGCCCCGCCGGGGGCGCGCCGGCCACGACCAGCGCCTACCGCCGCGGCTTCCCCATCGCCACGCGCGCCTACGCGGACTACAACAGCGGCAACTACCCCGCCGCCCAGCGCGGCGCCGAGCAGGCTTTCCGCATCGATCCCAAGCAGGGCGCCTGGGCCATGCTGTGGCTGGACGCGCTGGAAGCCCAGGGCAAGTACGCCGAAGCCGAAACGGCCGCCAACCAGGCGATGACGCTGGGCGCGCCGAACCAGAGCGATCTGGCCGCGCGTCGCGCCACCATGAAGCGGCGCATGGCGGTCAAGCCGGCGGAACAGGGTTATCAGGCGCTGATCGCCAACCGGCCTGGCGACGCCGTCCCGCTGGCGCGGCAAGCCGTGGCGCTGGCGCCCGACACCGCCAGCCACCGCCTGCTGCTGATGACCGCGCTGATGCTGGACGGCCAGCTCGCGGCCGCCGAGGACGCGGCCACCGACGCGCTCAGGCAGGACGACGAAAACACCGTGGCCCTGGTCATGCGCGGCTATCTGCGCCAGCGCCAGGGCAAGACCGAGGAAGCCGACGCCGACTTCGACGCCGCGCTCAAGCAGGACTGGCTGGACGACAGCCAACGGCGCAATGTGCGCCTGATCGCCGCAGATGCCGCGCTGGCCGGGGGCCAGAGCGCCCGCGCGCTGGCCCTGGTGGAACCGCTGGGCGCCAAGGACGAGGCCGGCGCCGATCGCGTCAAGCGCGCCCGCTCCCGCCCCGCCGTGCCCGCCACGCTGACGCTGGCCAACTATCCCGCGCCGGTCCAGGACTGCCGCGACACGCCCTACGGCACGTCCTGCGAGCTGCTGCCCTCGGACGCGGCGGGCAGCGGCGGGCCGGCCTCGCTGGCCTATGCCGCCTATGCGCGCCAGGACTACCAGGAAGCCATCACGCAGGCCCGCAAGGCCGCGCAACAGGATCCGGGCAGCAAGGACCTGCAGCGGCTGCTGACCACCACGCTGGCCGCCGGCAACGCGGCGCAGATGGCCGAGGCCAAGCAGCGCATGAGCGAGGCCCTGGCGGCCCAGCCCGACGATCCGACGCTGTTGATGCAGCGCGGCTATCTGCACCAGCGCATGCGCCAGCCCCGCGAGGCGCTGCGCGACTTCCAGGCCGCGCGCGCCACGGGCAAGGCCCCGCCCACCGCCATCCTCGACGAAGGCTATGCGCTGTCCGGCGTGGGCGACAAGCGCGGCGCGGTGGACCGGCTCAAGGAAGCCATCGACCAGGACGACGCCGGCAAGCTCGACCTGACCCCGCAGCAGCGCTTCGATACCCGCAGCAGCATCGCCGGCCTGTCGCGCGAGTGGGGCGGCTACATCTCGACCGGCTACCGGGGCGCGCGGCCGGCCTCGTCCGGCCTGGGCGGCGCGGCCATCACGGTGCCCGGCGACGCGGTGTTCAGCACGGCCGAGATCTTCTGGCGTCCCTCCGATTTCCTGAACTCGTCCACGCGCACCTTCGAGCTGTACGGCCGCCTGTCCAACACGCTGTACAACAACGGCGGCAAGACCGCCAGCCAGACCGTGTCGAACCCTTGCGGCGGCGGCAATATCCAGGTGGACGAAACATCCAACAACGGCATTTCCGGCCTTCCGACCACCGTGGGCTCGCTGGGCATGCGCTTCACGCCGTCCACCGAGGTCGGCCTGACCTTCGGCCTGGAACGCCAGTTCAACCTGGGCAGCGCCACGCGGCAGGGCACGTTCACGCCACGGCCCGACGAACTGCGCTGCGCACTGAACACCGGCAATCAGACCGCCCACTACAAGACGGACGCCGGCAGCGGTGGCTGGCTGGCCTATGTCACCTATGGCATGTACGAAGGCACCAGCCTGCGCATCGACCGCCCCGACTGGTTCACCATGGAAGGCTATGTGCAGGCCGGCTACTCCTGGCAGGACATGCCCGCCCGCTTCTGGCTACGCGACAACAACTCGGGCAAGGACAGCGCGGAAAGCTCGGGCAAGCTCAAACGCGACCAGGCCTTCGGCGCCGGCGAACTGCGCGTGGGCCGCAGCTACCGCGTGGACGCCATCAGCGACCGACTGGTGTTCTTCCCCTACGCGGTGGTGGCGGCGGACTGGCTGTGGAACCGCAACCGCGTGTCCGGCCTGAACATCGACGGCCAGGATTCCTACGACCTGCTGGGCAACGGCAAATCCTGGTCCCTGGGCGCGGGCCCCGGCTTCAACCTGCGCTACTGGTTCCGCGAAGACCACTACAACGCGCCACGGTCCTATCTGGACCTGACGACGCAATATCGATTCAATATCGGCGGGGGCGCCGCCGACCGGGCGAAAGGCCTGTTCATCAACCTGACCCTGTCGTACTGACCCCGCCCGCATCGCAAGGAGCACGCATGACCCTTTTCTCCTCCTCTCCCTCCACGATCCTGCATCGACTGGCTGTAGGCGCGGCGGTCGCCACGCTTGCGCTGTCCGCCGGCGCCGCGCACGCGCAGCAAGGCTCGTCCATCGTGATCCAGGGCAAGGACAACTGGCTGTTCCCCGGCTGGGGCAGCCTGACCCAGGTCGACACGCGCGGCATCGACGCGTCCACGCAACTGGTGCGCGAGACGCGCGACGCGCTGGCGGCCAAGGGCATCCAGCTCGAAGTGCTGGTGCTGCCGGACAAGACGCTGTTCTACCAGGACAAGCTGCCCGATGGAAAGGCGCTCAGCCCCGAGGTGAAGCGGCGCTACCAGACCATCCAGGACAAGCTCAAGGCCGCGGGCATCGCGACCTTCGACGACGAGGCCGTGCTGCGGCGCCTGAAGGACGGCGGACAGGACGTGTTCTACCGCACGGACCAGCACTGGACGCAGGCCGCCGCCGACGCCACCGCCGACGCGCTGGCGCAACGCATCAAGCAGGACGTGAAGACCTTGGCCGGCAAGCCCGGCACCGGCCTGCCGCTGGGCAGCGTGTTCAACGAACGCCGTTACGGCGATCTGGCCGAACTGTTCCTCTCGCCCGAGCAGCGCAAGCAGGCCGGACGCGAGACCTTCACCGTGCGCCGCCAGGCCGAGAACCAGAGCCTGCTGGACGATGCCCCGGCCCCGGTCCACGTCACCGGCCACAGCATGGTGCAGCCCTACTTCGGCTTTCCGCAAAAACTGTCCAACGCGCTCGACCGCCCGGTATCCGTGAACTGGAAGCCCGGCAACGTCGGCCACTGGATCATGCTGCTGGAATACCTGGAGTCGCCGGCGTTCAAGCAGAACAAGCCGCAGGTGCTGGTGTGGCAGATGTTCGAACCGACCTACGCGCAGGGCCCCGACGCCAAGGGTCTGTGGGACAACGCCTCCATCATGAGCGCCGACGCCTGGCGCGGCCGCATGCAAGCGGCCATCGGGAAGTAAGGTCGTGGCATCAGCGGACAAGCCGCAAACCGCCGGGCATGGCCGCAACGCCATCGTCGCCGGCCTGCTGCTCGCGCTCGGCCTGGGTTGGGGCGTCTGGCGACTGGCCGACGCCGGCCTCAAGCCGGCCGACGTGGCGCCGGCGGCCTGGCTGGACGGCTCGGCCGGCGGCGCGCTGAACCGCGCGCTGCGCCTGCCCGCGCAGGACACACTCAATACCTGGAACGCATCGCTGCGCTATCGCCTGCTGGGAGACCTGGGCGACCAGGTCGCCATGGGCTGCCCCGGCTGGCTGTTCTACCGCGACGGCCTGCGCCCCCGGCCCGGCGTGCATGTGTTCGACGAGCGCGTGCGCCTGATGCGGCACTGGGCCGATCAGTTGCGTCAGCGGCAGGTGCAACTGCTGGTGGTCGCGGTGCCCGACAAATCGCGCATCGAGGCCGACCGGCTTTGCGGCCTGCCCGCCTCGCAACCCATGCGACGCGTGCTGGACGACTGGCAACGGGCGCTGCAGGCGCAGGGCGTGCCCTTCGTCGATCTGCGCCCCGCCCTGTCCGGCGCGGCCGAACCCATGTTCTTTCGCACCGACGTGCACATGAACGCGCAAGGCGCGCAAGCCGCCGCGCGACGCGTGGCCGACGCCGCGCTGCCGCTGCTGGGCGGCGTCGGCCAGCAGGCTTTCCGTGTCGACGCGCCGGGCGCGCCGGCGCCGCGCATGGGCGATCTGATCGTGCTGGCCGGCCTGGAACACGCGCGCATGGGTTGGCGTCCGGAGCTGGAGCGCGTCGCCCCGCAGCAGATCGAACCTCTGCGCAGCGGCGGCCTGCTGGACGAAGCGCCGCCTGTCGAAGTGCTGCTGGCCGGCAGCTCGAACGGCCGCCGCAGCCACTTCGCCGAACGGCTGGGCATGGGACTGGGCCGCGAAATCTGGAACCTGAGCCTGGACGGCGGACAGTTCTCCGGCGCGCTGCTGCTGGCGCTGAAACAGCGTGAACAATGGCCCAAAAGCCTGAAACTGGTGGTCTGGGAGTTTTCGGAAATGGCGCTGTCGCTGCCGCTCACCGATGACGAAAGGTCCGTGCTGGACAGCCTGCCCCCGCCCTGACGAACCGCGATGCTATTCAATTCCTATCTGTTCCTGCTGGTCTTCCTGCCCATCACGCTGGCCGTGTATTACGCCGTGGGGCCGCTCAACCTGCGCCTGGCGGCGCTTTGGCTGTGCCTGACATCCATCGTGTTCTACGGCTGGTGGAACCCGCAGTTCGTGGTGCTGCTGGCCGGCTCCATCGCCTTCAACTATGCGGTGAGCCAGCTGATCCTGCATAGCGAGGGCCGGCCGCGCCTGCAGGGCCTGATCACCGGACTGGGCGTGGGCGCCGACCTGGCGCTGCTGTTCCACTACAAGTACTTCGCCGCGCTGCTGGGCTTTCTCAATGACCTGGGCATGAGCAGCGCGACCGCGGATTCGGTGATCCTGCCGCTGGGCATCTCGTTCTTCACGTTCACGCAGATCGGCTACCTGCTCGACTGCAAGGCCGGCGTGGTCAAGGAACGCAGCCTGCTCAGCTATGTGCTGTTCGTGACCTTCTTCCCGCACCTGATCGCCGGCCCCATCCTGCATCACAAAGAAATGATGCCGCAGTTCGCGCAGCCGGAGAACTACCGCTTCAAGGCCGAGAACCTGTCGGTCGGCATGATGCTGTTCGTGATCGGACTGGCCAAGAAAGTGCTGCTGGCCGACGGCATCGCGCCCTATGCCGACGCCGGCTTCGCCGCGCCCGGCGAGCTGATGTTCTGGGGCTCCTGGGGCGCCAGCCTGTGCTACGCGCTGCAGCTGTACTTCGACTTCTCCGGCTACTCGGACATGGCGCTGGGCCTGGCCAAGATGTTCGGCATCCGCTTCCCGCTGAACTTCAATTCGCCGTACAAGGCCGGCAGCATCATCGAGTTCTGGGCCCGCTGGCACATGACGCTGACCCGCTACCTGACCGCCTATCTCTACTACCCGGTGGCCATGGCGGTGTCGAAGTGGCGCACCGAGCGCAATCTTCCGGTGGGCACGCAGGGCGTGGCCACGCCGGGCGGCTTTGCCGGCAGCATCATCCTGCCCACCGTGTACACGATGGGACTGGCCGGCATCTGGCACGGCGCCGGCTTCCAGTTCCTGGTGTTCGGCCTGCTGCACGCGATGTACCTGTCGGTGAACCACGCCTGGCGGATCTTCGTCGTCGGCCGCAAGCCGGCCGCCGCGCGCCAGATGGGCCCGACCAAGCGCGCCGCCTGCGTGCTGCTGACCTTCGTCGCCGTGCTGGTGGCGCAGGCCTTCTTCCGCGCGAATGGCGTGGGCGACGCGATGCTGCTGGTGCAGGGCATGATCGGCATGCGCGGCGTCGAGGCGCTGGACCTGGCCGCGCGCGTGGACGGGCTGGCCTGGGGCGACGCCTGGCGCATGCTGCTGGGGCATCATATGCAGCTGATCTACGCGGTCGTCCTGCTGGGCATCGCCTGGTTCACGCCCAACGCGCATCAGATCCTGGGCCGCTACTCGCCCGCGCTGTTCAAGCCACAGGAGGCCGCCACGCCGTGGATGCGCTGGCGCCCCACCCTGGGCTGGCTGGCCGTGATGCTGGCCCTGCTGTTCTTCTGCCTGGTCAACCTGCACAAGGAAACCCGGTTTCTCTATTTCCAATTCTGACCGCGACGCGGTCCCGGAGCATTGCATGGATATCAAGACTATCGAAGCCAAAGTGGCCACGCTCATCGAGAACGTCATCCTGACTCAGGTCGATCCCGACACCTTGCTGATCGAGTCCGGCCTGGTGGATTCGCTGGCGGCGGTCGACGTGGCGCTGGCGGTGGAGCGTGAGTTCGGCTGCAAGATTCCACCCACTGAGATCGACGTGCACCTGGAATCGGTGCATACCCTGGCCGCATTCATCGCGGAGCGCAAGGGCGCCTGAACGCCGCTGTTGCAAAGGAGCCGCGCATGCATTTCGATTTCAAGGCCTACGATTTCGCCGACACCGGCTCGGCGCGCGACGCAATCGCCGTGGTGGATGCCCGTGGCGTCCTGCGCTGGGATGCGCTGCAGGCGGCGGTCCAGGCCTGGGAACAGGCCGCGCTGAACGCCGGCGCCGTCGCCGGCGTGCCCATCGTGATCTCCGGCCACAAGGAAACCTCCTTCCTGGTCGCCATGCTGGGCTGCCTGCGGCTGCGCGTGCCCTTCGTGCCCGTCGACGTGATCAATCCGCCCGAACGCATCAAGCGCATCGGCGAACTGGTGCGCGCCGGCCTGCGCTACGACGCGCAGGCCCAGGCCTTCGAGCCGGGCAGCGCCAGCCCCGCGCCGCTGCGCGAGGCCGGACTGGCCTACATCATGTTCACGTCCGGCAGCACCGGCGACCCCAAGGGCGTGCAGATCGGGCGCGAAAGCGTCACGCTGTTCGCGAGCTGGATCCGTGACTGCCTGAGCCTGGGCGCCGCGCCCGCGTTCATGGACCAGATGCTGTTCAGCTTCGATTTCTCGCTGTTCAACTGGGTCGGCGCGCTGGAACTGGGCGGCGCCTGCGTGCTGTGCCCGCGCGAGACCATCGCCGAGCGCGGCGCCTTCATGCAGTACCTGGCGGACACCGGCGTCGCGGTCTGGGCGTCCACGCCGTCCTTCGTGCGGCAGCAGCTGTTCAACCCGGACTTCAACGGCGCCAGCCTGCCTGGCCTGCGCGTCTTCGTCTTCGGCGCCGAGTCGCTCTCGCCGGCGCTGGCCGAGGAACTGTGGCAGCGCTTCCCCGATGCGCGCATCATCAATTCCTACGGTCCGACCGAAGCCACCTGCTCGACCACCTGGGTCGAGATCGACGCGGCGCTGCGCCAGGCCGCGCCGAATCCCTTCCCCATCGGCCGCGCCAAGCCTTATGCCGACGTCTTCATCGACCAGGGCGAGATCTGCATCGCCGGCGACCATGTCATGCGCGGCTACCTGAACCGGCCGGACCTGAACGCCTCGCGCATGTTCACGCGCGGCGGCAAGCGCGGCTACCGCAGCGGCGACCTGGGCGAGATCGACGGCCAGGGCCTGATCACGTTCCGTGGCCGCATCGACGACCAGATCAAGCTGCACGGCTATCGCATCGAACTGGCCGAGATCGACGCCGCGATCGCGGCGCTGCCCGGCGTGCGCGCCGGCGCCACGGTGGCGCTGCGCCGGCCGGACGGCGCCATCGTCCGGTTGATCGGCTTCGTCGAGCCGGCGACGCCGGGAGCCGCCGGCCTGCAGCCGCTGCCCGAAGCGCTGGCGGCCTGGAAGGACACCCTGGGCCGTCGCCTGCCGCCCTACATGATCCCGTCGGAGCTGCTGTCCTGCAGCCCCTTCCCCACCACCAGCACGGACAAGGCCGACCGCAAGCAGCTGGAACGCCTGTACCTGGATGCGCGCCTGAGCAAGAAACCGGAGCCCAAAGCATGACCCCTCGTCTTTCCCCGACCCTGCTGGCGCTGGGCCTGGCGCTGGCCGCCGCCGGCGCGGCCCGCGCCGAAGGCGCCTTCGCCCAGCTGTACGCCGCCCGGCCGCCCGCCGGCTCGTCCTTCGTGCGCATCGTCAATCCCGAGAGCGCGCCCATGCGCGCCCAGGTCGCCGGCGGCCCGGCCCAGGACATCGGCCCGTCCAAGCCCGCCACCACCTACGCCATCGTCAAGGGCGACCAGGAATTCAAGGTGCAGGTGGACGGCAAGCCCGCCGGCGCCTTGCAGGTGGCGCCAGACAGCTTCACCACCCTGGTCGCGCGCCGCGACGGCGGCAAGGTCACGCTGGCGCGCATCGACGACAGCGGCGGCGCGCAGGACGCGCTCAAGGCCGAGCTGCGCTTCTACAACCTGATCCCCGGCTGCGCCGGCGCGGCGCTCAAGGTCAGCCCGCAAGGCCCGACGCTGTTCGACGATATCAAGCCGCAGACCGCCGCCGCGCGCGCCATCAATCCCGTGCGGGCTTCGCTGGCCGGCGCCTGCGGCGCGGCCGCCAGCGCCGAGCTGGCGCTGCCCGCGCTACAGCCCGGCGATCATTACAGCCTGTTCCTCGGCGGCACCGCCGCCGTGCCGACGTTGACGGGTCAAGTCAGCGCCACCGATCCCTACGGCAACAAGTAAGGAGGCGGCATGCGCCGCGTATTCCGAGACGACCACGAACTGTTCCGCGATCAGGTCCGCCGCTTCATTGCGCAGGAGATCGCGCCACACTATGCCGCCTGGGAAAAGGCCGGCGTCACGCCGGCTTCACTCTGGCGCCGCGCGGGCGAGGAAGGCCTGCTCAACTGCGCCCTGCCCGAGCCCTACGGCCTGGGCGGGGACTTCGGACACGCGGCGGTGGTGATCGAGGAACTGGCCCGCGCCAACTATCTGGGCATCGGCTTTTCCATCCATTCGGACATGGTGGCGCCCTACGTGGACGCCTTCGGCACCGAGGCGCAGAAGGCGCGCTGGCTGCCTGCCATGACGCGGGGCGAGCTGATCGGCGCGCTGGCGCTGACCGAGCCCGGCGCCGGCAGCGACCTGAAGGCGATCCGCAGCCGCGCCGTGCGCGACGGCGACCACTACGTGCTCAACGGCCAGAAGACCTTCATCACCAACGGCGTGAACGCCGGCCTGGCCATCGTGCTGGCCAGCACCGCGCCCGACCTGGGCGCGCGCGGCCTGTCGCTATTCTGCGTCGAGGCCGGACTGCCCGGCTACGCCAAGGGCGCGCCGCTGGACAAGATCGGCCAGCACAGCCAGGACACCTGCGAGCTGTTCTTCGACGACCTGCGCCTGCCCGCCGACTGCCTGCTGGGACAAGAAAACGCGGCCTTCGAATACCTGACGCGCGAACTGGCGCGCGAGCGCCTGGCCATCGCGCTGCGCGCGGCCGCCTCGCTGGAAGGCATGCTGGAGGAAACCGCTGAATACATCCGTGGCCGCAAGGTCTTCGGCCGCCGCGTCATCGACTACCAGAATTCGCGCTTCATCCTGGCCAACGCGCGCGCGCAAAGCGTCATGCTGCGCGTCTTCCTCGACGACTGCCTGGCGCGGTTGATGGCGGGTGAACTCGACGCCACCACCGCCGCCATCGCCAAGCTGAACGCCACCGAGATCCAGGGCAAGGCGCTGGATGAGCTGCTGCAGCTGTATGGCGGCTATGGCTACATGGCGGAATACGGCATCGGCCGCGCCTGGTCCGATGCGCGCGCGCTGCGACTGTTCGGCGGCACCAGCGAAATCATGCGGGAGATCATCGGCCGCGGCTTCGCCTGAAACCGCGACGGCCGACACGCATCAGGCGCGCGCCCGCATCCAGGCCTGCCGCAGCACGCGCGCCTCGGGGCTGTCGCCGATGACCCAGGGATCCAGCGCGAAGGCCACGATGCGCTGCGCGCCGTAGCTGTCGGCGATCAGCCATTGCTTGCGCACCCGCTCGAAATCGGCCGAGCGCGCCTTGAAGGTGGACCCATCCGTGCTGCCCGAGGGCAGCTCCTCGAACAGTTCGATGACCAGATCGAACGGCGCATGGCGCGCCAACAGCAAACGGCGCAGCGGCTCCAGCGCCTTCAGGTTGTCCAGGCCCGCCACGCCCACGCCGTCCTGGATCATGGGATGCACGCGCGCATGGTCCAGGATGCCGCGCCACAGCTGTTCCAGCGTGCCGCTGCCGCCCAGGCGACTGAAATATGTCGAGATGCAGGGCGCGCGGCCGCTGTTGTCCAAGGCCGCGCGCGCAAAGGCGTCCAGCCACGGCCACAGCAGCGCCTGGCGGGGCGCGGACGCCCAGTTGTACTGCTCCAGTTCATACGGCAGATACCAGCCGCGAAAATTGCGGCGCGCGGACCAGGGCGCGGTCCGCATGTAGGCCAGGCCCTGCTCGCGGGTGAGGTCCAGGTAGCGCGCCAGCGCCTCGTCATCGGGCGTGGCCAGCACGTTCCACCAGCGCTGGTCGTAGGGCAGTCCCACGTGCACGCCCATGCCGTGGCGCGCGGCCTCGTCGAAGATCTGGCCCAGCACGGCGTCGGGCGCCATCCAGTCGTCGGGCCTGCCGCCTTCCAGGCCGACCCATTGCAGGAAGATCTCGCGGCTGCCCAGGCGGCGGCAGGCGGCGATGCGCTCGGCCCACTGCGCGGGCGTCAGGTCCAGGTGGCTGCGCCACAGCTGCAGGAAGGTGCCTTGCACCGGCCGGCGCGGCGCGCAGGCCGACAGCGGCGACAACGCGCCCAGCGCCAGCGCCTGCAACAGGCGCCGGCGGCCGGGCGCGGCGGGAACGCAGCGCGGCCTCGGCGGCATTCAGCCGCGGTTGCCGAACAGGCCGGACAGGGAAGCCAGCAGGTCGGTCGGGTTGAACGACTGGCCGGGCTGCGCCGTGCCGTCGGGCGTGGCCTTGTCGACCAGTTGCGGCAGCATCGTCGACAGCGAGCCCAGCACGGAGCTGGCGTCCTGGCCGGTCTTGTCCGCCAGGCTCTGCACCACGCCGGGGTCCAGCACCGAGCCGAGCTGGTCGGCGCTGACGGGCAGGTTCTCGCCCTTGCCCACCCACGACGCCACGATCTCGCCCAGGCCGCCCTTCTGGAAGCTGGCGATCAGGCCGGACAGGCCGCCCGGGTACTGGTTCAGGTGTTCGATCAGGGCGGGCAGGAGCGAGGCGTTACCGCCCTGCTGCCCGTTGCCGCCGCCGGCCATCGAGGCCAAGGTATCCAATAGGCTCATCGCCGTGCTCCCGGAAAAAAGAGGGGAAAACCAGTATATGCCGTGGCTTGCGGGAATCCAGGGGCGCGGTGCGCGCGGAAACCTATATTTGCAAATCTTGTCCTTTGCCGCTCAGCCGGCGTCGCCGCGCAAGGCCCGCAACACCTTCTGGCCTGCCCGCCCATCGGCCGGCAGGCCCAGTTCGCGCTGCGCCTTCTGCAGCGCATTCCGGGTATGGGCGCCGATGAGGCCATCGGGCTCGCCAATGTCATAGCCGCGGGCAATCAGCAGAGTCTGCAATTCGCGCCGCTCGGCGCGCGACAGCCCCGGATCATCAGTCGGCCAGGCCTGGACCAGCGGGCCGCCGCCGCGCAGCCGGTCGGACAGGTGCGCGATCGCCAGCGCGTAGCTTTCGGCCGCGTTATAGGAATAGAGCGCGTCGAAGTTACGCGTCACCAGGAATGCCGGGCCGCCGCGACCGGCGGGCAGCAGCAACGCCGCCTGGGCATCGCTGGCGGGCAAGGGCCGGCCGTCGGCCCGTGTGATGCCCTGGCCGGCCCAGTGCGACAGGGCGCGCTTGTTCTTGCGTCCCGCGCCGGCGGCATTGAACCCCGCCGGCAGCCGGACCTCGTAACCCCAGGCCATGCCGCCATTCCAGCCCGCGTGCTTGAGGAAATTCGCGGTGGATGCGAGCGCGTCCGGCACGCTGTCTATCAGGTCTCGACGGCCGTCGCCGTCGCCGTCCACCGCCAGCCTCAGGTACGTAGACGGCATGAACTGGGTCTGGCCGAAAGCGCCGGCCCAGGAGCCCCGCAGCTTCTCGGGCGCGATGCCTTCGTCCTGGATGATCTTGAGCGTGGCGAAGAACTCGCCCCGGAAATACGCCTGCCGGCGGCCATAGCAGGACAGGGTCGACAGCGACACCAGCAGGGAACGCTCGCCCAGGGTCTGTCCGTAGTTGCTCTCCACGCCCCAGACGGCGGCGATGACCGCCGGATCCACGCCGTAGCGGGCCGAGGCGCGCTGCAGATCCGCCCGCCAGCGCTCCATGCCCGCCTGGCCATCGGTCACGCGCTCGTCATCGACCAGCGCCGCCATGTAGTCCCAGATGGGCGTGCGGAACTCGGGCTGGAAATCCAGCAGATCCAGCACGCTCATGTCGGGCGCCAGCGTCGCCGTGTGGGTATCGAAGGTGGCGGCCGACACGCCCGTTTTCAGCGCCGGCGCACGCAGCCGGGCCAGGCAGCCGTCGAAGCTGTCGGCCGCCACGGCGGGCATGGCGGGCAGCGAAGCGGCCAGCGCGGCGGCCAGCAGCAGCGCGCGGGATCGTGCGAAGCGCGACGGGATGGGGGTGACGGGATGGGCGGGTTTCATCCTGTTGGATCTCATGATTACAGGGTTGGAGAAGCGGCCTGCAAAGCCGCCAGTTCGGTTTCGTCGAAACCGGCGGCGCGGCGCGCTTCCAGATTGAACGGACCGCGCAGGCGAGGCGCGCCGTGCAATTGCGCCAGTTCCGCGTAGCAGGCCACGGGGTCCCTGCCCTGCTGCGCACACAGATGCTTGAACCAGCGGTTGCCGATCGCCACATGGCCGATCTCGTCGGCCAGGATGATATCCAACACTGCCGCGCTCTCGGCATCGCCGACGCTGTTCAATTTGTCGCGGATCATGGGCGAGGCATCCAGCCCGCGCGCCTCCAGCGTGCGCGGCACCAGCGCCAGCCGCGCCAGCAGGTCGCCACGGGTGCGCTCGGCCATGTCCCACAGGCCGTTGTGCGCGGGGAAATCGCCATAGACATGGCCCAGGCTGGCCAGGCGCTGGTTCAGCAGCTCGAAGTGATAGGCCTCTTCGCGCGCCACGCGCAGCCAGTCCAGGTAAAACGCCGCCGGCATGCCGGCGAAACGCCAGATGATGTCCAGCGCCAGGTTGACCGCGTTGAATTCGATATGCGCCAGCGCGTGCAGCAGCGCGGCGCGCCCTTCGGGCGAGGCCGGCGAGCGATGCCGCAGCTGCTGCGGCGACACCAGCCCGGGGCGCGCCGGCCGGCCCGGCAGCGCGCGGGTCGGTTCCAGGCGACGTTCCGTATCGACGATGGGCGCGTCGTCGATGGCGCGCACGGCGGCCAGCTTGCCGGCCCAGTCATCGACCGCCAGCGCGTGCAGGGCCTGGGCCCGCAGGCAGGCGACGCCCGGCGGGTGGGTATTGCTGTTCATATGCAGGATTCCAATGGCGGACGCCCGCTACGAGGCGTCCGCGACTGTCTCGGCCGCCGGCCTCTCGGGGCGGCGGCGCGGCCTTGGGCCGCAACCTGGGAGACTTTATCATTGCCCCATGGATTCCTCGCCGCGCCTGACCATCGAAACCGACCTGTCCCGCATCGACGCCCGTCAATGGGACGCGCTGGCCGGCGACCAGCCCTTCCTGCGCCACGCCTTTTTGCGGGCAATGCACGAGACCGGCTGCGCCTCGCCACGGACCGGCTGGTCGCCGCACTACCTGGCGCTGTGGCGCGGCCAGACGCTGGCCGGCGCCGTGCCGCTGTACCTGAAATCTCACTCGCGCGGCGAGTACGTGTTCGACCATGCCTGGGCCGACGCCTTCGAGCGATACGGCTTGCGCTATTACCCCAAGCTGCTGTCGGCCATTCCCTTCACTCCCGTGACCGGCCCCCGCCTGCTGGCCGCCGGCCCGGACGAGCGCGCCGCGCTGGCGCGCGCGCTGATCGCCTTCGCCGAGGAAATCGGCGTGTCCTCGCTGCACCTGCTGTTCCCGTCCGATACCGACATGCGCGCGCTGCGCGAGGCCGGCTTCCTGGTCCGCGAAAGCGTGCAGTTCCATTGGCGCAATGCCGGCCATGCCGATTTCGACGCCTTCCTGGCCTCGATGAGCCACGACAAGCGCAAGAAGATCCGGCAGGACCGCAAGAAGGTCGCCGCCGCCGGCCTGCGCCACCGCTGGCTGCGCGGCGACGCCATCGGCGCGGACGAGCTGGATTTCTTCTACCAGTGCTACCGCGCCACCTACTTCCAGCACGGCAACCCGCCCTACCTGAGCGCGGACTTCTTCCACCGCGCCCACCGCGACCAGCCCGACGCCTTCGTGCTGATCCTGGCCGAACGCGACGGCGTGCCCGTGGCGGCGGCGCTGAACCTGGCCGGCGACGACGCGCTGTACGGACGTTACTGGGGCGCCACGGAATACGTGCCGGGCCTGCATTTCGAGACCTGCTACATGCAGGCCATCGCCTACTGCATCGCGCACGGCTTCGCCCGCTTCGAAGGCGGCGCGCAAGGCGAACACAAGATGGCGCGCGGCCTGCTGCCCACCCCCACCTGGTCCGCCCACTGGGTCGCCGACCCGCGCTTCGCCGACGCGATCCAACGCTTCCTGGACGAGGAAACCACGGCGGTCGAGGGCTACCTGGACGAACTGGAAGCGCACACACCGTTCAAGCAGAACACGCCCGATAGTGCTGGTTAAAAGTCCGCCCAGCAACTACCCCACGAAGCCAACACTCGCCGCATGAAGCAGGCCTCGCCCAAGCGGGGCCACGCGGAGCCGGCTTTGCCGGTCCGCAGTGGCGCCCCCTTGAGGGGGAAGCGCGCAAGCGCTTCGGGGGTGATCCTACAAGAACCTATCCAGCAGCTTGCGGCTGTGCTTGTCCAGCGACATCAGGTCGCGGATCAGATAGAAGATGCCGTGGTTGTCGGCGATCAGCAGCGTCTGCGCGTTCAGGCGGCGGATGTCTTCCTCGCCGCGCAGCGTGAAGGCCGTCTCGCCCCGGTCGGTCTCGACCTTCCAGACGGTGGGGGTGGCGAAGGCCGACACGCTCTTGAGCTTGCGGATCTCCGGCATGAACTCGCGGCTGGCGAGTTCCTCTTCCACCAGCGCCCGGGCGTCGGCGGGCAGGTCCGCCAGTTGATCGATCCAGAGCAGTTCGTGGCCGTCGGCGGTCACCAGCGACAGGCCCCGGCCCGGCTGGCTGATGGGAAAGGCGCGCACGGGCAGCACGCCCTCGTGCGCCTGGCCGTCGGCGCCCTGGAACACCAGGCGGCCGAAGGCATTGCGGCGCAATTGGAATGTGGGAAGCGTCATGGCTGGGTTTCCGTTTCCGCGTCAGGCCACGGCGGCCATGTCGTCGCTGCCCGGCGCCTGGGCGTCGGCCTCGGCCTGGCGGGCCTGCGCCTGATAAAGGCGGTAGTACGCGCCTTCCTTGGCCATCAGTTCCTCGTGCGGCCCCTGCTCGACGATCTGGCCTCGGTCCAGCACCACCAGCCGGTCGGCCTTGCGCAGCGTGCTCAGGCGGTGGGCGATGGCGATGGTGGTGCGTCCGCGCACCAGGTTGTCCAGCGCTTTCTGGATTTCCTTTTCGGTGGTGGTGTCCACCGAGGACGTGGCTTCGTCCAGGATCAGGATGCGCGGATCGATCAGCAGCGCGCGCGCGATCGAGATGCGCTGGCG
>MCND01000334.1_pt1 | contig 15751 bp, 11 predicted proteins | sample 778211 | NCBI WGS metagenome assembly MCND01 (sample SAMN04296812, study PRJNA304217) | bioreactor metagenome | isolation source: activated sludge enriched with benzalkonium chloride | place: Turkey: Istanbul urban wastewater treatment plant
TCAGCGGCAACGTCACCAACAATGGCGCGCTGGTGTTCAACCGCGGCGATACCTACACCTTTGGCGGCCTCATCAGCGGCACTGGCAGCGTCACGCAGCAGGGCAGCGGCACGACGGTGCTGACGGGCAACAGCAACTACACGGGCGGCACCACGATCTCGGCGGGCACGCTGCAACTGGGCGCGGGCGGCACGACGGGCAGCATCGTCGGCGACGTCGCCAACAACGGCGCGCTGGTGTTCAACCGCGCCGACGCGTACACCTTCGGCGGCCTGATCAGCGGCGGCGGCGCGGTCACGCAGGCCGGCGCCGGCACCACGGTGCTGACCGCCGACAACACCTACGCCGGCGGCACCACGATCTCGGCCGGCACGTTGCAATTGGGCAATGGCGGCGGGACGGGCAGCGTGGCCGGCCCGATCTCGAACGCCGGCACGCTGGTCGTGGACCGCAATAACAACGTCGTGCTCGCCGGCCCCATACGCGGCAGCGGCAAGCTGGTGCAGCAGGGCGTGGGCGACACCTTCCTGACCGGCGACAACACCTACAGCGGCGGCACCGTCATTTCCGCCGGCACCCTGCGGCTGGGCGCCGGCGGCACCACCGGCTCGGTGACTGGCGACATCCTCAACAACTCGAGACTGGTGATCGAGCGCAGCAACGAGGTGCTGATGACCGGCCTGATCTCGGGCACTGGCCAGCTGGTGCAAGAGGGCGCCGGCCAGACGGTGCTCAGCGGCAACAACGCCTATGCGGGCCCGACGCTGGTGAATTTCGGATCCCTCTATATCAACGGCGACCAGACCGCCGCCACGGGACAGACATTCGTGCTGCCGACCGCCACGCTGGGCGGCACCGGCATCGTAGGCGGAGACGCGCTCGTGGCCGGCACCCTGGCGCCCGGCGACACCACCGGCGCGCCCGGCACGCTGACCATCAACGGAAGCCTGACGCTCGGCAACGCAGCCAAGCTGGCCTACAACTTCGGCCAGGCCGGCGTGGTGGGCGGCCCGCTCAACGACCTGACCATCGTCAAGGGCAACCTGGTGCTGGACGGCACGCTGAACGTGGCCACGCCGCCCGGCGGCAGCTTCGATCCGGGCGTCTACCGCGTCATCAGCTACGACGGCGCGCTGACCAACAACGGCCTGGCCATCGGCACGATTCCGTCGCCGTCGTTCTCGGTCCAGACGGCCGTCGCCAAGCAGGTCAACCTGGTCAATACCGCCGGCCTGAACCTGAACTTCTGGGACGGCGCGGCCGTGGCGGGCAAGAACAACGGCACGGTCGACGGTGGCGACGGCCTGTGGCAGAACCCGGCGGGCAACGACAACTGGACCAATTCGCTGGGCGTGCCCAACGCGCCGTATGCCGACGCCACCTTCGCCATCTTCATGGCCGCGCCCGGCAACGTCACCGTGGACAACAGCCTGGGCCAGGTGCGCAGCGGCGGCATGCAATTCGCCAGCAACGGCTATCGCCTGCTGGGCGGCGCCATCGAGCTGGTGCCGGACGCCGGCGGCGGCACGACCCTCCGCGTCGGCGACGGCAGCAGCCTGGGCGCGGGCTACGTCACCACCGTGGACAGCGTGCTGACCGGCGCATCGCGGCTGGTCAAGACCGACCTGGGCACCCTGGTGCTGAACGCCGCCAATACCTACACGGGCGGCACCGACATCAATGGCGGCACCGTGCAGATCGCCAGCGATAGCGCGCTGGGGCCGGCCGGCACGGCCATCGGCATGAACGCCGGCACCTTGCGCACCACGCAAAGCCTCGCGCAATCGCGCGCCATCACCCTGGGCGCGCAAGGCGGCAGCGTGGAACCGCTGGCCGGCACCACGCTGACGCTGGCCGGCAATATCGGCGGCGCCGGTTCGCTGACCAAGCTGGGCGCCGGCACCGCGATCCTGACGGGCAGCAACAGCTATGGCAGCGGCACCGTCGTCAGGGACGGCGTCACCATCATCAAGGCTGGCACGCTGCAGGTGGGCAATGGCGGCGTCAGCGGCAACATCATGGGCACGGTCAGCAATGATGGCGTGTTGGCGTTCAACCGCGCGGACCGCTATGTCCAGACCGACGTGATCAACGGCAGCGGACAGGTGATCCAGCAGGGAGGGGGCACGACCGTGTTCAACGCCATCAACGGCTACACCGGCGGCACCACGGTGGCGGCGGGCGCGCTGGCCGTGGGCGATGCCTCGCATGCCGACGCGGCGATCAACGGCGGCCAGGTGATGGTCCAGGGCGGCGCGACGTTCGGCGGTTATGGCAGCGTCAAGGGCAACGTCAGCAACGCCGGCACGCTGGCGGTGGCCGATGCCTTGCCCGGCCTGGGCGGCGGCGCGGGGGCCTTCGTCATCACCGGCAACCTGACCAATAGCGGCACGGTCAACCTGGCGGGGGCCAATCCCGGCAATCGCCTAACCGTCACCGGCAATTACTTGGGCCAGTCAGGCGTGCTGTCGCTGAACACCTACCTGGGCGCCGACGCTTCGCCGTCGGACAAGCTGGTGGTGGACGGCGGCGCGGCAACGGGCGCGACGGCGCTGCGCATCGCCAACAAGGCCGGGCCCGGCGCCAAGACCACCGGCGACGGCATCCAGGTGGTGCAGGCCATCAACGGCGGCACCACCGCGCCCGGCGCCTTCACCAGCGGCGGGATCTACGCGGGCGCCTATTCGTACATGCTGTTCCGAGGCGGCGTGACGCCCGGCACCGAGCAGAACTGGTACCTGCGCTCGGAGCTGACGCCCGTCGTCGATCCCAAGCCGATCTACCGGCCCGGCGTGTCGATCTATACCGAAGTGCCGTCGCTGGCGCGCGAGCTGGCGGTGCAGCAGATCGGCACCTTCCATGACCGCCAGGGCAACCAGGATCTGCTGACCGGCGCCGGCCGGCTGCCGGCGGGCTGGGCGCGCACCTGGGGCGATCATTTCTCGGAGCGTCGCGACGGCACGGTGAGCCAGTCGTTCAGCGGCAATGTGTTCGGCATGCAGGCCGGCCAGGATCTGTATGCGCGCGTTGGCGACAGCGGCCACCAGGACCGCTACGGCGTGTTCCTGGGCTACGCGCGCGCCGACGGCGACGTGCGCGGCGACGCGATGGGGCAACGCGGCTACCGCGCCGGCAAGCTCGCCATCGATTCCTACAGCCTGGGCGGCTATTGGACGCACATCGGGCCGGGCGGCTGGTACACCGACACCGTCATCATGGGCAGCCACCTGAAAGTCAATCCCAAGTCCACGGCGGGGGATACCTCGTCCACCAAGGGCCGCGCCTTCACCGCGTCGGTCGAAGCGGGACTGCCGATCGCGCTCAAGCCCAACCTGAGCCTGGAGCCGCAGGCGCAGATCATCTACCAGAATACCCGCATCGATTCGGTCAGGGATTCCGCGTCCGACGTGTCCTTCGCGCCGAAGAACGCACTCATCGGCCGCGTTGGCGCGCGGCTGCAGGGCGAGTACCAGGCCAAGGGCGCCACCTGGAAGCCCTATGTGCGGGCGGACCTGGAGCACACGCTGGGCGGACGCGACAAGGTCGACTTCAGCGGCGGCACCACCAGCACGTCGGCCATGGGCGGCACCCAGGCGCGCCTGGGACTGGGCGTCTCGGTCAAGGCCAGCGAGCGGGTCAGCGTCTACGCGTCGGCGGGATATGGCTTCAACCTGGGCGGCGAGCGGCGCGAAACGGTGCAGGGCAACCTGGGAGTGCGGATCAACTGGTGAATGCCGCGCCGGGGCTTCCAGCCCCGGATGTACTATGGTCTGGGCACGATGGTCTGCGACATTCCCGACCGTGGCGGCCGTTTGCATTGGCTTGGGCGCAGCGGAGGCGGGCCGGGCATCAGCGCCGTCGTGGCTTGTGACATCGACCGCCGCACCTTCGTGGCGACGCCCGCCAACGGATCGCCCGCCATCACGCGCGATGGCCACACGCTGAACATTCTGAGGCGCGAGCACGGCCGCTGGCTGCTGGCGCGTGATGCGAATCTGCTGGGGCCGCCCCGATCAGGGTCGGTTTGGGCGGTCTAGGGTTTGTCCCAGGTTCAGACCTGTCGATTTCCCCTGCCGCCAATCGTCGTGCCAATACGACCCACTCTTTGCGAAGGAGCTTCCCATGGCTACCGGAACCGTCACCCTGCACCGTGTCCTGCGCGCGCCCGCCGAGCGCGTCTACAACGCCTTCCTGGACCGCGACGCGGTCGCGCGATGGCTGCCGCCCTATGGCTATCTGTGCCAGGTGCACGACTTGGACGCCAAGGTCGGCGGCAAGCACCGCATGACCTTTCGCAATTTCGGGACGGGGCACGGCCATTCCTTTGGCGGCACCTATCTGGAGTTGGTGCCGAACCAGGTCATCTGCTACTCGGATCAGTTCGATGACGCCAACATGGCCGGCCAGATGCGGACCCGCGTCACGTTGCGCGAGGTGTCCTGCGGCACCGAGATCAGCATCGTGCAGGAAGGCATACCCGAGATGATCCCGACGGAGATGTGCTACCTGGGTTGGCAGGAATCGCTGGAACAGCTCAAGCGGCTGGTGGAGCCGCAACTGCCGGACTGAAGCGCGAAGGTCCGGCGGGATCTGCAACACGACGGGGTGACTGAAGCGCAAGCGTGAGGGCCGGAAAAGGCCCGGCGTGCGCCGCTTCAGGCCTCGCGCAGCAACACGTCCTCATAGAAGGCGCCGACCGGCAGCGTCAGGTCGCGCACCTGGATCTCCAGCACCCAGATGCCGTCGGCGGGCGCGAAGTCGGCGTGCGCCAGCTTGTGCTTGCCGTACAGGGCGTGAGGAAAATCCGAGACGCGGTGGCCGGGGATCTCGCGCACCAGCGCGCAGCCGTATTCGCGGGCATAGGCGTCGGCGCGGTCGTACAGCGCCTCGCCGGTCGCGCCGGCCAGCCAGTCGAGCCGGGCGCGGCGGAAGACCTCGCGCGCGGCGCGGGCGCAGCGCGCGCCGGCGTCGTCGCGCCCGGTGACGAAGGTGTCGCCGTAATCACCTTCGTAGCCGTCCCAGACCGGGCCGATGTCGACCACGAAGGTGTCGTCATCCCGCAGCACGCGCTGGAAATCCGTCGGCTGCACGGCTGGCGACTGCGTGTCGACGCCGAAGCGCACATAGGTCGGATGCCAGTTGTGCGAGGCGCCCATGCCGCGCAGATGGGCGTCGGCGGCGTTGACCGCGTCGCGCGTCGTCATGCCCGGGCGGATCAGCGCGGCGATGTCGCGCACGGCGTCCAGGGAGCGCTGGCGCGCGTCCAGGATGCCCGCCATCGTGAAGCGCTGGCCGACGCGTTCCCAGGCATGTTCGTGGCGCGGCGGCGCATCGATGGCAGCGCCGGCGGTCGCGGGCAGGAAGGCTTCGGACAGGAAGCGGGCGGGCGGCAGGCCCGCCTCGACGAGCCGGACGCGGGCCTCGCGCACCATGGTCGGATTGCCGCAGGCGTAGACCACGCTGCGGGTCCAGTCGTGGCCGCCGGCCAGCGCCAGGTCCTGGACGCGCGGCGGCGCGGATGCGCTGGCTCGCGTCCGCGCGCCGCCGCCGTCCAGCTCGACGGCGTGTTCCCGCGTCGTGTCCGACAGCGCGGCATGCCAGCGCAGGCCCGCATGCTTGCCTTGCAGCGCATTCAGCAGTGGCGCGGCGTAGCAGTCGTCAGGCGTGCGGCCGCCCCAGTACAGCGTCACCGATGCCATGCGCCGGTCGTGCAGCGCCGCCATCAGGATGGGGAACACGCCCGCGAATCCCGTGCCGGTGGCCAGCAGCACCAGATGGTCCGCGCCGTTGTGTGAACCATTCGATGAGCCATTCGATGAGCCATTCGGCAAGCCATCCGGCAAACTGCCCGGCGCACCGTTGCGCCAGCCATCCCCGGGCCAGACACAGGCGCCCAGCGGGCCTTCCAATGTGAGCGTGTCACCCGGCGCGAGACGCGGCAGGATGCCGTCGGTGAAGACGCCACCGGGCATGCGGCGGATGTGGAACTCCAGCCGGACCGGCCCGGACGCATCGCGCTCGACGACGTTCGGCGCGGAACCGCCCGACATCGTGGCGCTCGACGCAGCGGGGCTCGCCGTTGTGGCGACCGAAGCCGTGGCGACCGAAGCCAGAGAGTCCGGCGTGGCGGCGACCGGCACATTGGCGATGGAGAAGTTGCGTCGGACGCCATCTTCCAGCAGCAGCTGCACATGCTGTCCCGGCAGCCAGGCGTAGGGTCGCGCGTCCTCCATTTCGACGATGAGCTGCGTCACGCCCGGCGCCAGCGGCAGGTGCGACACCACGCGCGCGCGGCGCGGCTCGGGCGGCCGGGCCGGCGCCTGCCAGTGCGGAAATGTCAGGCGCAGATCGCTGGCCGCGCGGCACTGGCACATCAGCAGCTCGTCGTCGGCGGTGACATAGGAACGTTCGTTGGCCGGCGCGATGCGTTCGTAGCGGCCTTCCAGGACCGTGGCGCGGCACGAGCCGCACTCGCCGCGCTGACAGGAGAAGGGTACCTGCACGCCCTGGGCCAGCGCCGCGTCCAGGATGGAAGCGCTGCCGTCCGTGGAGAAGGCGCCAGTATCGACGGTGATGGTGTGACAGGGGGCGAACGGGTTCATCGCGGATTCCAGGAGGTTTGCCCCGATGGGGCCATGCGGGCAATTTATCGATAGAATGGCTTTTCAAATAGAGCCATTTTTATCAATATCAGCAAGCCACTTTTCCGACCGGTTCCTGGCCGGCTCCGGGCCGCAAGGCGCGGGTCGCCGTTGCCGGCTGGCAGGGAAGGAGAGTGCGCGAGCCGCCGCCATGAATATGCCATCCATGTCATCCGCGTCATCAGGGACACCCGCGTCCGCCCGACGCCAGGAGGCCAGCCTGGACCTGCCCGTCGACCCGCCGCGCGATGGCGAATCCAAGCAGGCCTGGGTCTATCGCCAGATCCGCGAGCGCGTGCTCAAGGGCGCGCTGCCGTCCGGCGCGCGCCTGCCGTCCACGCGCAGCCTGGCGCAGCGCTGGCGCATCGCCCGGTCCACGGTCGAGGCGGCCTACGACCAGCTGCGCGGCGAAGGCTACACGGCCGGCACGGTCGGGTCGGGTACATATGTGGCGGCCGTCATTCCAGACAACTTCTTCCGCAAGGGACTGCCAGGAGAGAGCGGGGCGTCCTTGGGCGCGGATGCCAGGGACAAGACGGGCAAGGCCGCGCTCGCCCCGGCCCGTCTCGCGGCCGGGCGGCCGGCGCGCCCGTTGCCGCATGAGCAGCCGGTGACGCCGGCGGACCAGGCGGAGTCCGCCGAACCGCCATTCGCCTCGCGCAGCGCCGACGCCGCGCTGTTTCCCATGGCGGCCTGGAGCAAGGGGCTGGCCGTCAGCGCCCGACAGCTGACGCCAGCCCAGCTGACACGCGACGAGCCGCAGGGCTGGCCCGCGCTGCGCGAACAGATCGCGCGCTACCTGGGGGCGGCGCGCGGCATTGTCTGCGATGCCTCGCAGGTCGTGGTGCTGTCCGGCATCCGCGACGGCCTGGACCTGTGCGGCCGGATCCTGTTGACGCCGCGCGACAAGGTGCTGATCGAGGATCCCGGCTATGTGAATGCGGTGCCGATCTACCGTCCTTACACGTCGGGCGTGGTGCCGCTGCCCATCGATGGCCAGGGCTTTGCCGTGGCGCGGGCGCGCCGCCTGCGCGGCGTGAAGCTGGTCCATGTGACGCCCGCGCACCAGTCGCCCACCGGCATCACCATGCCCGTGTCGCGTCGCCTGGAACTGCTGGACTGGGCCGCGCAGGCCGGCGTCTGGGTCGTGGAGGACGATTACGACAGCGAATTCAACTACGACGGCGCGCCGCTGGCGGCCCTGAAAAGCCTGGACGGTGCGGACCGCGTCATCCACTGCGGCAGCTTCAACAAGACCTTGTTCAATGCCCTGCGCATCGGCTATGCCGTCGTGCCCAAGGCGCTGGCGCCCGCTTTCGCCGAGGCGCGGCGCAAGACCGGGCGGTCGGGCAGCCTGATCGAACAGATGACGCTGGCGCGCTTCCTGGAAGACGGCGGCTTCGCGCGCCACGTGCGCAAGGCGCGCGGCGTGTATGCGCGCCGGCGCGACGCGGCGCTGCAGGCGCTTCGCCAGGCCGTGGGCGCCGAGGCCTTGCGCGTCAGCGGCGAGCACGCCGGCTTTCATCTGCTGTGGTGGCTGCCGCCGGGCTGGGACGCGCGGCAGGTGGTCGAGGCGGGCCGCAAGGCCGACGTCGGCGTGCAGGACGTGGCCGAGTTCGCGCGCAAGGCGACGTCGGCGCCGGGCGTGGTGATCGGCTACAGCGCGGTGGACGAGGCGCGGCTACGGCGGCTGGGCGCGCTGCTGGCGGCGCTGCGGCCGGGGCGCGCGCGTGGATAAGGGCGCTGCCTGCACAGCAACGGACGCGGCGGCGCAATGACGGCAATGATGGAACGGGAGGCGGCCGGTGCGGGTTAAGCTTGCGGCCTCGATCTATCGCCACGCATGCTCTTCATGAAGAAACTCCTCGCCTTGCTGTGCGCCTCCTGGTCCGTGCCCGCGGGCGCGGCCTATGTTCCCAATGCCGCCGAACAGGCGGTGCTGGAGGCGGTGCTGCGCGATGAAGTGGTTTCGTTCTCCACCGGCGGCCATAGCTTCGTGGGCGAGTCGCAAGGCATCGTCCCGGTGACGGCCGCGTCGGCTTCGCAGGCAATGGCCGCCCGCGACCGCAACGCCAGGATGCCCGAACTGAAGCAGCCGCTGCTGCTGTCGGGCGCGCTGGCCGCCACGGGCAGCGTCGCGGGGCAGGGCGAGTGGTTCGATTTCGCCGATACCGCCGCGCTCAAGGTGCGCGCGCGCCTGGCGCCGGGCCAGACACTGGAGGGCAAGCCCAAGGCCGGTCAGGCGCTGGCCCTGGTCTGCGGCAAGATGGATCTGGCCAAGGACACGCTCAGCTTCAGCGGCTGCGAGCCCGCCTCCGCCGTCGCCGAGCGCGAGGCGGCAAGGCTCAAGAACGCCTTGGCCGCGTTCTACCAGGGCCAGCCGACCGATGCAAAGGTCGCCACGCTGGCGATCAACATCTCGCTGTACGCGCAGGAACTGCCGGCCGGCAGCGGTTGTCCCGGCGACGAGGCGCGCTGCGGGGCGTCCATCGCGGCGGTCAAGCTGCCGAGCCTGGGGCACAAGAACGCCGTATTGCAGCGCTTGCGCGAGGCCGGCGTGGACCTGAGCGCGTTCAGTCCGCGCCAACAGCCCTTGTTCGGGCACTAGGCGCGACAACGCGGGCCGGCCGGCAAGCCCGGCGGCCCTGGGGCCAAAGGCCTCCACCACGTGCCCGCGCCAGACGCACTTCCATCCCCGCCCACCCTAAGGGTTAGACCCGATATCAGCCGCTCCACGCGCCTTGTAGGATCCCGTTAAATAAAAACGGGATCCCATTTGATCGATGTCATGGACAGGATCACGACTTTCAACACACAAGGAGCCAGAGGCACATGAGCAATATCGACCCCATCACCGGCAAGCGCATCCTCAATGAAGGCGGCCGCGGCGGCCCGTTGACCGAGGACCACCAGGGCATGCGCGCCTGCCACCAGGACGACCTGGAGTGGACCAATCTGCGCTACGAAGGCCAGTACGCCAAGATGATGTTCCACCCGACCGCCGAGGATCCGACCATCCCGAACGCCGGCATCGTGCGCTACGAGAAGGGCTCGGGGCATCCGCTGCACAACCACTACTTCGCGCAGGTCTGGTACATCCTGGAAGGCCAGTTCCGCATCGAGGGCAAGCTGTACGGCAAGGGCGCGATGATCTTCCATCCCGATCCCCATTTCGAAAGCGCGCTGGAAACCGTGGAGACGGGCGCCATCCTATACGTGCAGTACGTCGGCCCGCACACGCGCCAGGGCGCCATCTATGAAGGCCGCTTCAACGTGAAGGAGCGGCGGCCGCTGGAGGAAGAGACCACGGCGGTCTAGCGCCGGACCCGCGCGCCCACGGCGTCGCCGCCCGGCCAGACCATGGCGGCGGCCCGCCGGCGGGACCGCCGCGCGACCAGACCCATGCATACAGACGCGCATTCCCCGCCCGCGATACGCAGGCGGGCGGGGACGAGCGCGCGCTCGAATCGGAGACATCGGGATGAATACCCCCGCAGCAGCGCCCCAACACCGTTCCCGCAAGCACTATGTGACCGCGGGCCTGTCCAGCATGATCGGCACCACCATCGAGTGGTACGACTTTTTCCTGTACGGCATCGCCGCCGCGCTGATTTTCAACAAGATCTATTTCCCCGCGATCGACCCCATCACCGGCACGCTGGCCGCCTTCGGCACCTATGCCGTGGGCTTCGTCGCGCGGCCGCTGGGCGGCATCGTGTTCGGTCATTTCGGCGACCGCGTCGGCCGCAAGTCCATGCTGATGATCAGCCTGATGCTGATGGGCGTGCCGACCGTGCTCATCGGCCTGACGCCCAGCTACGAGTCCATCGGCTACTGGGGCGCGGTGGCCCTGGTGTTCTGTCGTTTCCTGCAAGGCCTGGCGGTCGGCGGCGAGTGGGGCGGGGCGGTGCTGATGGCGGTGGAGCACGCGCCGGAAGGCAAGAAGGGGCTGTTCGGCAGCCTGCCGCAAGTCGGCGTCGCGCCCGGCCTGATCCTGTCGTCGCTGGCGATGGGCGCGGTGTCCCGGCTGCCCGAGGCGGACATGCTCAGCTGGGGCTGGCGCCTGCCGTTCCTGGCCAGCGTGTTCCTGCTGCTGGTGGGCTGGTACATCCGCGCCAAGGTCGGCGAATCGCCCGAGTTCCAGGCCGCGCTGGCCCAGCCCAAGCCCGAGGCGCCGCCGCTGCGCGCCGTGCTGCGCGATCACAAGGCGCCGGTGCTGGCCGCGCTGGTGGCCTGCATCTCGGAGAAGACCTGGTTCTACACCATCGCGACCTTCTCGCTGACCTATGCGGTCGGCACGCTGGGCCTGCCGCGCGAGACTATCCTGAACGGCGTGATCTGGGGCGCGGCCGCCGCGCTGGTCACCATTCCGCTGTTCGGCTGGCTGGGCGACCGCTGCAGCAAGCAGGCGATCTTCATCGCCGGCGCGCTGGGCATTTCGCTGTTCTCCGCGGGCTTCTTCTCGCTGCTGGACGAGAAGACGGCGTATCACACCAACGTCGCCATGCTGGTGGCCTTCGGCGTGGTCTATGCCGCCATGTACGCGCAGGAGTCCAGCCTGTTCGCCAGCATGTTCCCGCCCGAGGTGCGCTACACCGGCATCTCGCTGGCCGTGCAGATCGGCGGCGCCATTGGCGGCGGCACCGCGCCGCTGGTCGCCACCTACCTGTTGGCGCAGGGCGGCGGCTCGCCCCGGCTGATCGTGTTCTATCTGGCGGGGCTGGGCGTGGTGGCGGCGGTGTGCGGGCTGATGATGCGGCCGTATCGCCAGCCGCTGGCGCAGGCAGGCGCGCCGTTCGCGTCGGGCAGGGCGGGCAAGCGCGTCGCGCCGCTGGCCAGCCGTTGAATGCAGGTTTGAAGGCGGGTCTGGAAGCGCGACCCTAGCGCCGCGCTTCCATCCATTCCACCACCAGCTCGGTGGTGCGCGAGATGTGCGTGGCCATCGCTTCCCGCGCGGCCGCGCCGTTGCGCGCCGTCAGCGCGGCGATGATGTCCTCGTGCTGGCGGATGTTCTCTTCCATCAGCCGGGGCGGCATTTTCGAGGCAAAGCCCAGCACGTTCGAGACGATGCTGCCCTGCAATTCGGCGACCAGCTCGTGCAGCCGTTCGTTGTGGCTGGCCTGCGTGATCAGGTTGTGGAACAGGGCGTTGAATTTCAGCCAGTCCGACCCGCCCTCGCTGCGCACGCGGGTGCGCAGCGCCTCGGCGTAGCGCTGCTGATGCTGCGCCAGCAATTCCAGGTCCTTGTCGTCGATCCAGTCCACCGCCAGCTGCGCCGCCAGCCCTTCGAGCTCGGCCCGGATCTGGAACGATTCGCGGATGGCGCGCACCGAAGGCACCGTCACCACGGCGCGGCCGGTGCTGGTCAGCGTGATGGCGCGGCGCGCCTCCAGGAAGCGCAGGGCCTCGCGGATGGGCGTGCGGCTGGTCTCGAATTCAGCGGCCAGCTCGTACTGGCTCAGCGCGTCGCCGGGCAGGTACTGGCCATTGCGGATCCGCTGCAGGATTTCTTCCGAAATCTCGATCGAGGATCTGGATGCGTTTCGGGTGTTGCGGGTCTCGCTCATGCTCGGATCCATGGGGCCGGTCTGTGGCGGCCGTTCCTGGCGGCGTCGCCTTATGGCGGGGATGGTAGCACGCGGTTTGCGCGCGTTTTCACCGCGCGCGCGGCGCGGGATTTCACCTGGAATCGCGTCGGACATATCAGGCGCCCAGGAATTTGATATTGGACCGCCGCGCCCGCGCGTCCCTAGACTCTGCCTTGCACTGAGGGCTGTGAAGGAGACAAACACAATGCACTTGCAAGGAATCATCGGCTATCTGCTGACGCCCTGCGACGACGCCGGGCGGGTCGATCATGCGCTGCTGGCGCGCCACGTCGAGGAAATGATCGGCGCGGGCGTGCACGCGCTGGCGCCGCTGGGCAGCACCGGCTGCCTGCCGTACCTGGACGACGCCGAGCGCGAGGCCGTGGTCGAGACCGTGGTCGGCGCGGCGGCCGGCCGGCTGCCGGTGCTGGCCGGCGTGTCCAGCCTGGGCACCGCCAGCACCGTGCGCCACGCGCGCCACGCCGAGCGCGCCGGCGCGGCGGCGGTGCAGGTGCTGCCCAGCACCTACTGGAAACTGATCGAGGCCGAGATCCATGACTATTACCGCGCGGTTTGCGACGCGATCTCGCTCCCGGTGATGGTCTACAACAACCCGTTCACCACCGGCATGGACCTGCCCGTGCCGTTCCTGGCGAAGCTGGCCGCGCTGCCCAATGTCACCATGATCAAGGAAAGCAGTCCCGACGAAGGCAAGATCGCGCGGCTGCGCCAGGCCTGCCCGGACAAGACCGCCGTCTACATCGGCCTGAACCGCATGGCGCGCGGCGGTTTCGCCGCCGGCGCCGCCGGCTGGTGCACGGCCTCGGCCAATGTCGCCGCCGCGCACGCGGTGAACCTGTACCGCTGCGCCATGGCCGGCGACCAGGCCGGGGTGGACGACTGGTTCGCGCGCCAGTCCGGCCTCTTGAACTTCCTGATGGAACACGGCCTGCCGCGCACGGTGGCCGCCGGCCTGCGCCTGCGCGGCATCCCCAGCGGGCGGCTGCGCGCGCCGCTGGCGCCGCTGGCCCCGGAACACGAACACACCTTACTGAACATCCTCAAGCAAATGGAGATCGTGCAATGAAGCTGGGATCGCGCCGCCGTCTGGCGGTCTTGTTGGGAGCGGCGCTGCCGATGGCGGCGGTGTGGGCGCAGGCGTATCCGACGCAGCCGGTCCGGCTGATCGTGCCCTTCGGCGCGGGCGGCGTGACCGACACCACCGCGCGCGTGTTCGCCGAGGGACTGACGCGCGAGCTGGGCCAGCCGGTGGTGGTCGAGAACCGGGGCGGCGCGGGCGGCTCCATTGCCGCCAGCGCGGTCGCCAAGGCCAATCCCGACGGCTACACGCTGCTGGTGATCACAAATGGCATGTACGCCGTCAACCCCTTGATTTACAAGACGCTGCCCTACGACCCGAACAAGGACTTCGCCTATATCGCCATGCTGGCCAACACGCCGACCGTGCTGGCGGTGAGCGCGGACAGTCCCCACAAGACGCTGCCCGACCTGATCAAGGCGGCGTCCGCGCAGGCCGACAGGATCGCGTTCTCGACGGCGGGCGAGGGCTCCGACAACTACCAGGTGCTGGAGGTATTGCAGCAGGCCACCGGCGTGAAGATGCTGCACGTGCCCTACAAGAGCGGCGCCGAGTCGCTGACGGCCGTGATGAGCGGCAACACCGACGTGACCGCCATCTCGGCCGTCACCGCGACGGGCTATATCCAGGCCGGCCAGATCCGCCCCTACGCGGTCACTTCGTCGCGCCGCCTGGCCAACCTGCCCGACATTCCCACCGCCAAGGAAGCGCTGGGTCAGGACGTGGAGGGCGGTTCGCTGTCCGGCATCGCCGCGCCGGCCGGCACGCCGCCCGAGGTGGTGGCGCGCCTGAACGCCGCCATCGCGGCTGTCGCCGACGGCGCGATGGCGCAGGACAAGATCTATGCGCGCGGCAGCGAGCGCATGGACGGCTCGCAGGAAGCCTTCACGCTTCGAGTGGCGCAGGAGCAGAAGAAGTGGGCGGGCATCTTGGGTCGCCCGGGCAAGTAAGGGCGCGGCATGCGTTGCGGCTGGGAACGGCTCTCGCGTCTCCGGGGCCGTCCCCCCTCATTGCCGTCCCGCATCTCCGTTTTCATCCAGCGCCTCGCGCGCCGCGTCGACGAACCAGCGCACCGCCGGATTCGCCGGCTCGGCGTGCGCGGCCAGCGCCACGGCGTAGCTCAGCGGCTCGCCGGCGGCGTCCTTCAGATCGACGAACGCCACATTGTCGATGGCGATCCGGCGCAATGCCTCCGGCACGATGGCCACGCCCAGCCCGGCGGCGATCAGGGGCAGCGTGACCAGGGCGTGCGAGGACTCCTGCATCACGCGCGGATGAAAGCCCGCGCGCCGGCAGGCCGCCGCGATCTCGGCGGCGAATCCCGGGCTGTCCGAATGCGCCAGCGCCACCAGCGTGTCGCCGTCCAGCTCGGCCAGCGCGGCCGACCGGCGGCCGGCGAGCCGATGGCCCGCTGGCACCGCCAGCGCCAACCGTTGCCGGCCCAGCGGCGTCATGGCGATGCCCGGCACGCCCGACGCGGGCGGCACCAGCAGCGCCGCGTCCAGCTCGCCGCGCTGCAACTGCGCCAGGATCCCCACCGTGCTGCCGCTGCTCAGCCGCAGCCGCACCTGCGGAAAGCGCTGGCTGAACGCCGGCAGAATGCGCGGCAGCAGGTTCAGCGCCGCGCTCGGCACCGAGCAGATGCGCAGCGCGCCCACGCGTCCCTGCGCGGCATCGCGCGCCGCCTGCAGCGCGGACTCGGCGCCGTCGAGCAGGCGCCGGGCTTCATCCAGGAAGGCGATGCCCGCGACCGTCAGCCGCACGCCCTGGCGGTCGCGCTCGAACAGCTCGGCGCCGATTTCGGTCTCCAGCCGCTTGATGGCGATGCTGAGCGGCGGCTGGGTCATGTGCAGCCGCTCGGCGGCCTTGCGGTAGTTCAGCTCGGTGGCCAGCACCACGAACTGCTTGATCTGCCTGAAATCCATCGCGAGTCCCCTTGATCTTGTTCTACGGGTCGTCGCGGCTGGCTGGCCAGGCGCGGGCCCAGGCGCGATTGTGCGCGCATTGGCGCGGGCTTGCACGCCGATGGCTTTGAGCGGCGCGACACTCTTCTACGCTTCGTAACGCACCGCGCCCGGCGGGCGGCGGTATTCTCGGTTACTCAGGGTCGCTCAGGAAGCCGCTGGGCGCGGTTCCGTTCGCAGGGCCCGGGCGCCTGTGATGCGCCCGTGTCCGCCATCGCCAGGAGACAAGCATGATCAGCAAGAACACGATATGCCTGTGGTACGACAAGGACGCGCTGGAGGCCGCGCGGTTCTATGCCCGCACCTTTCCCGACAGCGCCGTCGGCCGCGTGCTGCGCGCGCCGGGCGACTATCCGTCGGGCACGCAGGGCGATGTGCTGACGGTGGAGTTCACCGTGGCGGGTGTGGCCTGCCTGGGCCTGAACGGCGGCACGGCGTTCAAGCACAACGAGGCGTTTT
>MCND01000337.1_pt1 | contig 15698 bp, 13 predicted proteins | sample 778211 | NCBI WGS metagenome assembly MCND01 (sample SAMN04296812, study PRJNA304217) | bioreactor metagenome | isolation source: activated sludge enriched with benzalkonium chloride | place: Turkey: Istanbul urban wastewater treatment plant
CGCGAGCTGGGCGCCATGGGCTACAAGTTCCAGTTCATCACGCTGGCCGGCTTCCACGCGTTGAACTACGGCATGTTCGAACTGGCCCACGGCTATGCCCGCCGCCAGATGAGCGCCTTCGTGGAACTGCAGCAGAAGGAATTCGCCGCCGCCGAGATCGGTTTCACCGCGGTCAAGCACCAGCGCGAAGTCGGCACCGGCTACTTCGACGCCGTGACCCAGACCATCGAGGGCGGCCAGTCCTCGACCACCGCGCTGACCGGCTCGACCGAGGAAGCCCAGTTCGAGCACGGCGCCGCCGGCAAGGCCAAGCTGGTCGCCTGACGAGGCCCGGGCCGTGAGGCCCGCGCTTCCCGAGTTTGCTGTAACCGTAGTTTGTAGTAGCTGTTGTAGGGTGGATTAAGGGTGCCTGCGGGCACCCTCTTTTTTTTGGCAGTGTTCCAACCCCCAATCTGCTTGAGAGCAAACCGGGGTCAGCGGGGGCGGCGAGGGAGCATGCTGGTCGGACAGCGGTTTTCTACGCTTTGCTGGACGCGGGTGCGCAGCATGGCGAAATAGTCGGCGTTGGCAGGGGTAGCTGGCTCTGAAGCCTGCCCGGCAAGCAATATTTCCCGCAAGCGCAGCTTGTCTGCGTCTCTATGGGCTGATTCGCCAGTGGATGCGTAACGTCGCTTGTTCACGGCAACAACTCCCGCGCCAGGATGTACTCGCTGGCGCTCAGCAGGTCCGCATGCAGCGCCTGGCGCGCGGCGGCGGGATCGCGGTTCTCGATGGCGGCGACCATGGCGCGGTGGTGCAGATGGGCCTCGCCCTGGCTCAGGCGCGCGGCGCTGCTGGCCAGGTCGTAGTTCAGCACCGGGCCGATCTGCAGCCACAGGCTCTCGATGATCTGCAGCAGCGCCGGCATGCGCGCGCTGCGGTAGATGGCGAAATGCAGGTTCTTGTTGGCGCGTACCGCCGCGCGTGAGTCGGGCTGGGCGCGGGCCTGCAGGAATTCCTGTTCGTGGCGCTGGATCTCGGCCAGTTCGTTGTCGTCGCGCTTGTCGGCGGCGGCCTCGATAGCCAGGCATTCCAGCTGCAGGCGGATGGTGCGCAGTTCCAGGAAGCGCTCGCGCGTCATCAGCGGCACGCGGATCGCGCGGTTGGGCAGCACTTCCAGCGCCTGTTCGGCCGCCAGCCGGGTGACGGCTTCGCGCACCGGCATGGCGCTGGTGCCGATGGCCGCGGCCAGCCCGCGCAGCGTGAAGCGCTGGCCGGGCTCCATTTCCCCGGCCTGCAGAAGCTCCTTCAGGTCGCCGTAGACCTGGTCCGACAGCGTCTGGCGGACGATCTTTTCCATCTTCCCGTCCAGGTCGGCCTCGGTGCCGAAACGTGACGTGCGCGAGGGAGAACCCTGAGATTCCAATGGTTGCGTGGCCGGATTCGCAGTCGTACTATTATTTTTCATGATCTGTGATCACAGATAAGATTGGTCCTACAACAAGCTTAACCCGACCGGAGCCGCAAGAGTTCCGGCATGCGTGAAAACCTGCTGCCCGACGTGCCCGATCCCGCCCCGGCCGGACCGGGGCCGGCCGGGATCAGGCGCCCCGATCCAGGAACAGCCTGGACCCGCCGCGCAACCAGACGTTGTCCATCGCAATACCGCGATAACCAACCGTTCCGGCCAGGAGACAAGCAAATGCATCGGTGGATCAAGAATGGGGCGGCCTGCGCCCTGGTGGCAGCCGGCCTGTTGCCCGCGCTGGCGGGCGCGCAGGCGCAGCCCGCCAGGGCCAAGGTGTTCCTCAGCATGAGCTACGTCGGCAACGACTGGCAGGCGGAGGCCTCGAACATGGTCAAGGCGATGGCGGCGCATCCCTCGCTGGCCGACAAGATCGACCTGCAGGTGCAGGTGGCCGGTCCCAATGCGCAGAAGCAGATCCAGCAGATCAACGCCATGGTGCAGGCTGGCGCCAAGGCCATCGTCATCTTTCCCATCTCGCCCACCGCGCTGAATCAGGTGGTGCGCAGCGCTTGCGCCAAGAAGGTGCTGGTGTTCGCCTACGACGGCGAGATCACCGAGCCCTGCGCGCACAACGTCACCATCGACCAGGAAGAGGCCGGGCGCGTCACGGCGCAATGGCTGGTCGACAAGCTGGGCGGCAAGGGCCGGGTGGTGATGGTGACCGGCGTGCCGGGCACCTCGGTCGACACGCAGCGCACCGACGCCGCGAAGAAGGTGTTCGCCAAATATCCGGACATCAAGGTGGTGGGCGAGGCCGTGGGCATGTGGAGCCAGGCCGTGGCGCGCACCGAGCTGTCCAAGCTGCTGGCCACGCGCAGCTGGAACGATATCGACGGGCTGTGGATGCAGGTGGGCTGCTACACCGCCAACGCCATGCAGCTGGAAGCGGGCCGCAAGCCCGGCCAGTTGCTGCCCTGCGCGGGCGAGGGCTCCAACGGCGGCCGCGTGCAGATGCTGCCGGCCGGCACGACGGTCGACGGCGCGACGGGCAGCTACGCGCCCATGGGCGCGCCGCGCATTTCCTACGCCTCGCCACCGTACTCGGGCGCGCTGGCGCTGAAGCTGGCGGTGCAGGCGCTGGAAGGCAAGGACGTGCCCAAGCGCGTCACGCTGCCGTTGCCGCTGGTCACCAACGACACCATCAAGCTTTGCCAGGAGGGCAGTTGGGCGGAGATGAAGGCGGGCTGCAACGCGTTCAAGCCGTCCGTGGTGCAGAACCCGGGCTGGTTCGCGTCGATCTTTTCGGCCGACACGCCGGAGGTCGGGCTGAACGCCGCGCTGTCCGCTCAACCTGAAAAATGAGTAAGCCAGTGAACGGGCCCACCCCCGAAGCGCTGCGCGCTTCCCCCTCGAGGGGGCATGCCTGCGGACCGGCGGAGCTGGATCCGCGGCATCCCGATGGCGTGGCGGCTGCTGGTTGCGCGGACGGTGGCGCCGCGCAGGCGCCGGCGGTGCGCGCGCAGGGCCTGCGCAAGGCCTATGGCGCCACGGTGGCGGTGGACGACGTGTCGTTCGACATCCTGCCCGGCTCCGTGCATGCGCTGCTGGGCGAGAACGGCGCGGGCAAGTCCACCATCGTCAAGCTGCTGTCGGGGCTGGTCGAGCCCAGCGCGGGCCGGCTGTGGGTGCACGGCAGCCCGGCCGCGCTGCGCTCGCCGCGCGCGGCGCACGCGCTGGGCATCCAGACCGCGTTCCAGGAAATGACGCTGGTGCCGGACCTGAGCGTGCTGGACAACATGCTGCTGCCCTATGCGCCGCAAGGACCGCTGGGCATGATCGCGCGCCGCCGCGCGGCGGAGCGCGTGGACGCGCATCTGCGCGGCCTGGCGTTCGAGGTGGACCTGCGGGCCGAGGCCGGCGCGCTGGAGCTGGCGCAGCGCCAGAAGGTCGAGATCGCGCGGGCGCTGTGGCGCCAGCCGCGCATCCTGCTGCTGGACGAGCCCACGTCCACGCTGGCCGGGCGCGACGTGGACTGGCTGGGCGGCATCATCGAGCGTCTCAAGCGCCAGGGCGTGACCGTGGTGTTCATCTCGCATCGCATGCGCGAGGTGCGCGAGTTCTGCGACCGCCTGACCATCCTGCGCAACGGCAAGCACATATCCACCGGCCCGGCCGACGCCTTGAGCGACGACGAGGTGATCGAGCGCATCATCGGCCGCAGCCTGTCGCAGGCGTTTCCGCCGCGCGCGGAACCGCCGACCGAGACGCGACCGCCGGTGCTGGAGGCGCGCGGGCTGGACGCCGGCCGCGCGCGCGGCGTGGACTTCGTGCTGCGGCAAGGCGAGATCCTGGGCGTGGCCGGCCTGCAGGGCATGGGCCAGCAGGACCTGTTCAACGCCTGCTTCGGCATGACGCCGCCACGGGCGGGCCAGATCCTGGTGGACGGGCGCGAGGTCGCGCTGGGTTCGCCCGCCGACGCGATCCGGCCGAACATCGGCATCGGCATGGTGCCCGAGGATCGCAAGACCGAGGGCCTGTTCCTGAAGCTGGACGGTCGCGCCAACGCCACGCTGCCGGTGGCCGCGCGCTTCGCGCGCTGCGGCGTGCTGAGCGCCCGGGCCGAAGGCGCCGCCGTGGCGCGCGCCTTCGCGCAGGTGCAGGTGGACCGGCGCGCGGCCTGGACGCCGGCCGGCGCGTTCTCGGGCGGCAATCAGCAGAAGATCGCCATCGCCAAATGGCTGGTGGCGCAAAGCCGCATCCTGCTGCTGTTCGATCCCACGCGCGGCATCGACGTGGGCACCAAGCACGAGCTGTACCTGCTGATGCGCCGCTATGTCGAGGCGGGCGGCGCGATCCTGTTCCATTCCACCGAGATCCCCGAAATCGTGCACCTGTGCGACCGCGCGCTGGTGCTGTACGGCGGCCGCGTGCAGACCGAGCTGGCGGGCGAGGCGTTGACCGAGGCGGGCATCATGCGCGCCGCGCTGGGCGGATCCGAGTCCGGCAGGAGCGCCGCATGAATACAGACCTGACCGGGAGCGCGCCCATGCTGCGTCGCGTATCGCAAGACCGCCGCGCCGGCGCGGGCTGGAGCCGGCATCGCGGCCTCGTCACCGCCATCGCCGTGTTCGCGCTGCTGCTGGCCACGGTGGCGGCGCTGGGCAATGGCGGCCTGAGCTATTTCGACCTGTCCTTCCTGGCCAGCGGCGGCGCCACGCTGGCGATCGCCGCCATGGGCGCGACGCTGGTGATCCTGACCGGCGGCTTCGACCTGTCGGCCGGCGCGGTGATCTCGCTGGTCAACGTGGCGCTGGCGCTGGGGCTGGCGGGCGGCGAATCGGCCTCGCCGCTGGCGCTGACGGCGGCGGGCATCGCCATTGGCATGGCGGCGGGCGCGTTCAACGGTTTCTTCGTCGCCGTGCTGCGGCTGCAGCCCATCGTGGTGACGCTGTCCACCATGTTCATCCTGCAGGGCGCGACGCTGCTGATCATGGACAAGCCCGGCGGCGCGGTGGCGCCGGCGCTGGCCGAGTTCTACATGGGCGACGCCGTGCCCGGCCTCGTGCCCATGCCGCTGGCGCTGCTGGCGACGCTGGGACTGGCCTGGGCCTGGTTCAAGCGCACCCGCGCCGGGGTGGCCTTGTACGCCGTCGGCAGCGACGCCGAATCGGCGCGGGCCGCAGGACTGCGGGTCGACGCGACGCGCTTCCTGGCCTATGTCATGGCCGGCGGGCTGTACGGGCTGGCCGGCGTGTTCCTCAGCGCGCAGACCGGCTCGGGTGATCCGCTGGTGGGCAATCCGCTGCTGCTGTCGCTGTTCGCGGCCGTGGTGGTGGGCGGCACGCGGCTGGGCGGCGGCCGGGGCGGGCCGATGGGCTCGGTGTTTGGCGCCTACATCCTGATGATCGTCGTCAACATCCTGCTGGTGTTGAACGTGTCGGCCTATTTCTCGACGGTGGCCGAGGGCCTGATCCTGATCGCCGCGGCGCTGGCCGCCGCCGCCAGCCATGACTCGGCGCTGGCGCTCCAGCTGCGCGCGGCGGCGGCGCGCTGGCGGGCCTGGCGCGCGGGCACGCTGCCTGGCCAGCTGGGCGGGCCGGACCGGCGGCTGGCGCTGCCGGCGGCCGAAGTCGGGGCCGACGCCGCGCCCAGGTCGGGCTTCGCGGTCCGTCACGCCCAGACCTTGCGCTACGCGTTGCCGGCCGTGGCCTGCCTGCTGCTGGTGCTGCTCGTCACGCAATGGACCCTGGGCCGTTCGCTGACGCACTGGGGCTATTGGAACGCGCTGATCGTGCTGTCCAGCTTCCTGGCCATCCTGGCGCTGGGGCAGGGCGCGGTGATCCTGACCGGCGGGCTGGACCTGTCGCTGCCCTGGACCATCGGCCTGTCGGGCATCCTGTTCGCGGGCATGACGCAGGGCATGGACGCGGCCATGCCGGGCGCGCTGGCGGCGGTGTTGCTGGTCGGCGGTCTGATCGGGCTGGTCAACGGCCTGGCCGTGGCGGCGCTGGGGCTGTCGCCCATCGTCGCCACGCTGGCCGTCAACGGCATCCTGCAAGGCTTGGCGCTGCTGTATTCGGGCGGCACGCCGGCGGGCTTCGCGCCGCCGCTGCTGCGCGGCTTCATGACGGGGCAGGTGCTGGGCGTGACGCCGGTGGTGCCGGCGATGGCGCTGTTCGCCGTGCTGGCGGTGCTGCTGCTGTCGCACACGGCCTTCGGCCGGCGCGTGTACGCGGTCGGCAACAGCGTGCGCGCGGCGCGGCTGGCGGGCGTACCGGTGGGGCGCACGCTGGTCTGCGCCTATGTGCTGTCGGGCCTGTGCGCCGCGCTGGCCGGCATCCTGCTGACGGGTTTTTCCGGCCAGGCCAGCCTGGGCATGGGCGATGACTACCTGCTGCCGTCGATCGCGGCGGTGGTGGTGGGCGGCGGCCTGATCACGGGCGGACGCGGACATTATCTGGGCATGCTGGCGGGCGTGCTGCTGCTGACGGCGCTGCAGACGCTGCTGGCCGGCAGCAACCTGCCTTACGCGACCCGCGCCATCCTGTACGGGCTGGTGGTGCTGGGCGCGGTGATCGCGCTGCGCGAGCGGCGCGCATAGCGGATTCGTAGCGGGCCGCCGTGAGCGGCCCGCCATCAGGCGGCGCGAGCCGCGGGAGAGAGAGCAGCATGGCGAATGTGGCAATCATCGGCGCGGGCCTGATCGGCCGGGCATGGGCCCTGGTGTATGCGCGCGGCGGGCACCGTGTCCGGCTTTGGGACAGCCAGCCCGGGCAGGTCGAGCAGGCGCTGGCCTTCGCGCGCGAGGTGGCGCCGGGGCTGGCGCAGGCGGGCCTGCTGCGCGGGCGCACGGAGGACCAGCTGCTGGCGGCGCTGGAGCCCGCCGAGCGCATGGAGGACGCGCTGCGGGACGCCGACTACGTGCAGGAAAGCACGCCCGAACGCCTGGACAGCAAGCGTCGCGTCTATGCCGAACTGGATCGTCTGGCGCCGGCCGGCGCGATCCTGGCCAGCTCGACCTCGGCGCTGCTGCCCTCGCATTTCACGGCCGACCTGCCTGGCCGCGCGCGTTGCCTGGTGGCGCATCCGATCAATCCGCCGTATCTGGTCCCGGCCGTGGAAATCGTGCCGGCGCCCTGGACCGACGCGGCCTGCGTCGAGCGCGCGCGCAGCCTGCTGGCCGAGGCCGGCCAGCAGCCCATCGTGATGCGGCGCGAGATCGACGGCTTCGTCGTCAACCGGCTGCAGGGCGCGCTGCTGCACGAGGCGTTCCGGCTGGTGGCCGACGGCTATGCCGGCGTCGAGGACGTGGACACCTGCATCCGCGACGGTTTGGCGCTGCGCTGGGCCTTCATGGGCCCGTTCGAGACCATCGACCTGAACGCCCCGGCCGGCGTGCGCGACTACGCCGAACGCTACGAAGGCATGTACGCCGAGATGTTCGAGTCCATGACCCGGCGCGTGCCCTGGAGCGGCGCCACGCTGGACCGCGTCGAGGCGCAGCGCCGCGAGCACCTGCCCGCCGACGGGCTGGCCCAGCGCCAGATCTGGCGCGACCTGCGCCTGATGGAACTGGCCGCGCACAAGGAGCGGCTGCGCCAGGGGCGGGAGCTGCCTTGAACCCCATTCCCCTTTCCGATTGTTGATTCCCTATCGCGCCGGCCGCCGGCCCGCGCATCTTCCAAGCTTGGAGCAGAAGCATGTCCCAGGAAAAAGTCATCATCACCTGCGCCATCACCGGCGCGATCCACACGCCGTCGATGTCGCCGCACCTGCCGATTCAGCCGGAGCACATCGCGCGCGAGGCCATCGCCGCCGCCGAAGCGGGCGCCGCCATCCTGCACCTGCACGCGCGCAACCCCGAGAACGGCAAGCCGGACCAGACGCCGGAAGCCTTCGCGCGCTTCCTGCCGCAGGTCAAGCAGGGCACCAACGCGGTCATCAACATCACCTCCGGCGGCAGCCCCTACATGCGGGTCGAGGAACGCGTCCGGCCCGCCGCGCAGTTCAAGCCCGAGGTCGCCTCGCTGAACATGGGCTCGATCAACTTCGGCCTGTACCACCTGCTGAACAAGTACACCGAGTTCCAGTTCGAGTGGGAACGCGAGCACCTGGAGGCCACGCGCGACCTGATCTTCCGCAACAGCTTCAAGGACATCGAGTACATCCTGTCCACCTGCTACGACAACGGCACGCGCTTTGAATTCGAGTGCTACGACATCGCCCACCTGTACAACCTGGCCCACTTCGCCGACCGGGGCCTGGTCAAGGCGCCGTTCTTCGTGCAGTCGGTGTTCGGCCTGCTGGGCGGCATCGGCACGCACCCCGAGGACGTGATCCACATGCGCCGCACCGCCGACCGCCTGTTCGGCAAGGACTACCGCTGGTCGGTGCTGGGCGCCGGCGCCAGCCAGTTCCGCATCGCCGCGCAGTCCGCCGCCATGGGCGGCAATGTGCGGGTGGGGCTGGAGGACAGCCTGTGGGCCGGCAAGGGCAGGCTGGCGCAGTCGAACGCCGAACAGGTGCGCTCGGTGCGGCAGATCATCGAGGGCCTGGGCCTGCAGATCGCCACGCCCGAGGATGCCCGCCGCATCCTGCAGCTCAAGGGCGGCGACCAGGTAGCGTTCTGAATCAAAGGAGACAGGCATGCGCATCGAGATTCTGGCCGACGTCAAGACCACGCTGGGCGAAGGGCCCTTGTGGGACGTGGACGAGCAGCGGCTGTACTGGATCGACAGTTTCGACGGCCGGGTATTCCGCTGCACCGCCGACGGCCGCGAGCTGCGCGCCTGGGACGTGCCGCAGAAGATCGGCTCAATGGCGCTGCGCAAGCAGGGCGGGGCGGTGGTGTCGCTGGCGCGCGGCTTTCACTTCCTGGATTTTCGTAGCGGCGAGGTCGAGCTGATCGTCGATCCCGAGCCCGACAAGCCCGCCAACCGGCTGAACGACGGCAAGGTCGACCGGCAGGGGCGTTTCTACGCCGGCAGCATGGACACGCAGGAAGCCGGGCCCAATGGCGCGCTCTACCGGCTGGATCCGGACCTGTCGCTGCATCGGCTGGACACCGGCATCGTGGTGTCGAACGGCCCTTGCTGGAGCCCGGACGGCAGGACCTTCTATTTCGCCGACACCTGGTCGGGCGAGATCTGGGCCTATGACTGCGATCCAGCCAGCGGCGCGATCTCGAACCGCCGCACCTTCACGCGCGTGGACATGAGCGGCGGCGGCGCGGCCGACGGCTCCACGGTGGACGCCGAGGGCTATCTGTGGAACGCCCAGGTCTACGACGGCAAGCTGGTGCGCTATGCGCCCGACGGCAGCGTGGACCGCGTCATCGAGATGCCGGTCAAGAAAGTCACCAGCGTGATGTTCGGCGGCCCGGAGCTGGACGTGCTGTACGTCACGTCCATGGCCAAGCCGCCGCTGCCGCGCTTTCCGCAGGACGGCGTGGCGCGCGGCAGCCTGTTCGCGTTGCACGGGCTGGGCGTGCGCGGCTTGCCCGAGCCGCGCTTCGGCGGTTGAAGCGGCCGGACGGTTTGGGCCCCCGGCCCGCCTTGGCGCGGCGGCGGGTTCAGCCGCCGGAACCACCCTCGGGGCTGCCTTCCAGCGCCGCCAGGCAGTCGGCCAGCGGCGCGATGCCGCGCGCCAGCTCGGCCACGGCAGCCGCGTCCACCCGCGCCAGCGGCGGGATCTCGGCCAGCACGCGGACTTCGCCAAAACGTTCGATGGCTTCCCTGTTGCCGGGCGACAGCGGGCCGCTCATGACCACGCCCAGCACCGGGATGCCTCGGCGGCGCAGCGCCTCCAGGCTGAGCAGCGTGTGGTTGATGGTGCCCAGGCCGCTGCGCGCGGCCAGCACCACGGGCATGCCCAGCCGCGCGATCAGGTCGATCATCATGTGCCGGTCATCGATCGGCACGTACAGGCCGCCGGCGCCTTCCACGATCAGCGGCGCGTCGGTGTCCGGCGGCACGATGGTGGTGGCGTCCAGCTCGGCGTCTTCCAGCGGCGCGGCCGCCCAGGGCGACAGCGGCGCCTGTAATACGTAGGCCGGCAGGTGCAGGCGCTCGGGCGGCAGCTGCGCCAGCCCGGCCACCGTGTCGGTGTCGCCGGGTTCTTCGGCCACGCCGGTCTGCACCGGCTTCCAGTAATCGGCATTCCAGGCGCGCGCCAGGATGGCCGAGACCAGGGTCTTGCCGATGCCGGTGTCAGTGCCGGTCACGAAGACGCCGGCGCGGCGGGAGTCGGTTTTCTTCCACATGCCATAGGCCAGGTGATAGGTCACGCTGGCTCCTTGTTCGTTGAATGTCGCCAGCACGCGGCGCAGCGCCGCCGCGCCCAGCGGCTGGTGGCCGGGCGCGGCGGCGGTGGCGCCGATGCCTTTCAGGTCTTGCAGGAAATGCAGGCCGTCACGATGCTGTTGTACCAGCCGTTCGGCGCGCACGGCACCGGCCAGATTGCCCATGGCCGGACGGATGGCGCCGGGCGCGGGATAGGCCGGGGTGCCGGCGTCCAGGCCGGCGCGGGCGTGGGCGGCACGCCATTCGGCGAAGGTGTCCTCGGCCAGCGTGGCGATGGCCAGATGGCCGCCCGGCGCCAGCAGCGCGGCCAGCCGGCCCAGCCCCGCGTTCAGGTCGCCGAACCACTGCACCGCCAGGCTGGAGCAGATGAGGTCGTAGCCGCCGGGCAGGGCGTCGGGATGTTCCCCGTCCAGCGCCGCGTAGCGCACGCTGCCTTGCGGCGCGGGACCGAGCCGCGCGATCTCCAGCATGGCCGGGGATATGTCGGTGAGCGTCCAGTCGGCCGGTCCCAGGCGGCGCGCCAGCTCGCGCGTCAGCAGTCCGGTGCCGCAGCCGATCTCCAGGATGCGCGGGCGCGGCGGCAGGTCCAGCCGGGCGATGTCCTCGGCCAGGCGCCGCGCGGCGGCGCGCTGGGCCGGGGCATGCGCTTCGTAGCGGGCGGCGGCGCGGCCGAAGCGCGCGCCGATGGCGGCGTTGCGTGCGCGGCCGTTCATGTCAGGCTCCGATGCCGGCCAGGCCGAGCGCGAAGTCGCGGATGTGTCCGGCGCACCACTGCGGGTCCGATCGCGGCAGCAAATGGCCGCCGCGCGCATGCCAGCGCAGCGCGACGCCGGGCAGCGCCGCGCCGGTCATGGCCGGCGGCACGACCGGATCCTCGGCGCCGGCCAGCGCCAGCGCCGGCATGGGCAGCGCCGCCAGTCCGGCGCGCCGGTCCTCGTCGCGCAGCGCCAGCAGGCCGCGTTCCAGCGCGGCCATGTCGGGCGCGCCGGATGGCGTGTCGTCGCCGCAGCGCGCGCGGAAATCGCGCAGCACCGCCTGGGGCTGGGCGACGAGCTGCCGCAGCATGCGGTCGAGCAGGCGCGGCGCCACGCCTTCGGGAAAGTCCGGGCCGGCGCCGAAGCGCGCGAAGCCGTTGATGCAGACCAGGCCGGCGCAGCCGGGCGGCGGCTGGCGCAACAGGCGAAGTACGCCCAGTGAATGGCCGATGGCGATCACCGGGCCGGAGACTTCCGGCAGGCGGGGGACGCCGAAATAGCCGGCGTCGTCGGCCACCTGGGGCCAGTCGGACAGGGCCGCGCGCAGCGGCGCCCAGAACGACGCGTCATAGGCCCAGCCGTGCGCGAACCAGAGCGTGGCTTGCGACATGGTCAGGCCAGCTCGGCCGTCAGGCCGTCGATCAGGCGGGCGAGATCGTCCTCGCCATGGGCGGCGCTGAGCGCGATCCGCAGCCGGCTGGTGCCGGCGGGCACCGTGGGCGGACGGATGGCCACGGCCAGCAGGCCGCGCCGCTCCAGCCCGGCGGCCAGGGCCAGCGCGCGGGCTTCGTCGCCGACGATGGCGGGCACGATCTGGGTCGAGGATCCGCCCGTGTCCACGCCCAGCCCCGCCAGCGCGGCGCGCAGCGTTTGCGCGCTGTCGGCCAGCCGCGAGCGTTCAGCGTCCAGTCGCGGCAACAGGTCCAGCGCCGCGTCCATCGCGCCCAGCACGGCCGGCGGCAGCGCGGTGGTGTAGATGAAGCCCGAGCAGGCGTTGACCAGGTAGTCGCACATGACGCGCGAGCCGGCCACATAGGCGCCGAAGCCGCCCAGCGCCTTGCTGAAGGTGCCCATGATCAGGTCCACCCGGCCCGGCGCCAGGCTGGACAGGCCGGCGCCCTGGGCGCCCAGCACGCCGGTGGCGTGCGCCTCGTCCAGGTAGAGGAAGGCGTGGTGGCGTTCGGCGATCTCGCCCAGCCGGGCCACGTCGGTCCGGTCGCCGTCCATGCTGAACACGCTTTCGGTGACGATGAAGCGCACCGCCGGCTTGCCGCCGGGGCCGGGCTCGGCGCGGGCCGCCAGCAGGCTTTCCAGGTGTTCCAGGTCGTTGTGGCGGTAGCGGATCTGCTTCACGCCGGCGGCCTGGCAGCCGTGGTGCAGGCTGGCGTGGTTGAGCTTGTCGGCATAGAGCTGGACCTCGCCCTGGCCGGCGGCGGCGCGCAGCAGCGCGGGCAGCACGGCGGCGTTGGCCTGCCAGCCCGAGGCCAGCAGCAGGGCGGCCTCGGCGCCCTTGAGCCGGGCCAGCTTGGCCTCGACCTGTTCGTGCAGGTCCAGGTTGCCGCAGACCAGTCGCGAGGCCTGGGCGCCGGCGCCGCGCAGCGCGGTCCATTCGCGCGCCCGCTCGACCAGCAGCGGGTGGCGCGCCAGTCCCAGGTAGTCGTTGCTGGAGAAGTTCAGCATGGGCGCGCCGTTCAGGACGATGCGGCCGGCGGGGGCGGCGGCGGCGGTGCGCAGGCGGCGGCGCACGCGGCGCGTCTCGGCGAGCGCGAGCTCGGAGGAGAAAAGGGAATCCAGCTTCGACATCGGCAAATCCGGGGGCGGCCGGGCGCGGCGGGGCGGCCAGGCCGTAGAATGCGGGCCATTGTAGTGGAGGCGCCGCCGTCCGCCCGGCGCCCCGGCAGACGGCCCACCGGGAGTTTCCTGGCCCGGGCCTCCGGTTTTGCAGGAGCTCTATATATGCACACGCCCGACTGGGTGGCCCAGGGCCAGCCCCACATCTGGCTGCCCTATGCCCAGATGAAGACCGCCACGCCGCCGCTGCCCGTGGTGCGCAGCCACGGCAGCCGGCTGGAGCTGGCCGACGGGCGCAGCCTGATAGACGGGGTGGCGTCCTGGTGGACCGCCTGCCACGGTTACAACCATCCCCACATCGCCCAGGCCGTGCGCGCCCAGCTCGACGTCATGCCGCACGTGATGTTCGGCGGCCTGACCCACGAGCCGGCGCTGACGCTGGCGCGGCGGCTGGCGGCGCTGCTGGGGCCGGGTCTGGACCGGGTCTTCTACACGGATTCCGGCTCGGTGGCGGTGGAAGTGGCCATGAAGATGGCGCTGCAATACTGGCTCAACCAGGGCGAGCGCGGGCGTGGCCGCTTCCTGGCGTTCAAGGGCGGCTACCACGGCGACACCTTCGGCACCATGGCGGTCTGCGATCCGGAAGAGGGCATGCACAGCCTGTTCCGGGGCATGCTGACCGAGCACGACATCGTCGCCCTGCCGCGCGACGAGGCCGGCGAGGTCGAGCTGGACGCCTTCCTGGAGCGCCGGGGCCCGCAGCTGGCCGGGATCCTGGTCGAGCCGCTGGTGCAGGGCGCCGGCGGCATGCTGATGCACGATCCCGAGGTGCTGCGCCGCCTGCGCCGGCTGGCCGACCGCCACGGCCTGTTGCTGATCTACGACGAGATATTCACCGGCTTCGGCCGCACTGGCACGATGTTCGCCTATGAACAGGCCGGCGCGCGTCCCGACATCATCACCCTGTCCAAGGCGTTGACCGGCGGCACGCTGCCGCTGGCCGCCACGGTCGCCAGCAACCGGGTATTCGACGCCTTCTGGTCCGATGACCCGTCGCACGCGCTGATGCATGGCCCCACCTTCATGGGCAACGCGCTGGCCTGCGCCGCCGCGAATGCCTCGCTGGACCTGTTCGAGCGCGAGCCGAGGCTGGACCAGGCGCGGGCGATCTGCGCCGCGCTGGAGCAAGGGCTGGCGCCGTGCCGCGAGCTGCCCTGGGTGCGCGACGTGCGCGTGCTGGGCGCGATCGGCGCGGTGGAGCTGGACGGCATCGCCGACCGCGAAGCGCTCAAGCGGCGGCTGGTCGAAGCCGGCGTCTGGGTGCGGCCGTTCGGCAACGTGGTCTACCTGACCCCGGCGCTGACCATCGCGGCGGACGAGCTGGCCGTCCTGACAGGCGCCGTGTCGGACGTGCTGCGCCGTCAGCGGCCCTGAACCGACGACGCCCGGACCGCCGGCTCGCCAGCCGCCGGTCCCGGACCGGCCGGCGGCAAATCCGGTCCGGCCGCTTGATCCATGTCAAGACGCCGGACCGGGCGGCTGGCTAAGATCGGCGCATGCGAGCCAAATCGATCTTCGCCGTCCCCGCCGGCCTGTCCGACGTCGACCGCCAGCCGCGCCGGCACGCGCTGGTGCGCCTGTCGCTGGCCTGGCTGGCCATGATGCAGGTGATGATGTTTGCCTGGCCCGGCTACCTGCGCCACGACGGCATCCCCACGGATGCCCTGGAGACGCTGGACTGGGCCATCGTGCTGATGAACTGGGCCAGTTTCGCGCTGACCGTGCCCGTGGTGCTGTACTCGGCATGGCCGATCTGGCGCCACGCCGGCGACAACCTGCGCCATGGCCGCGCCGGCATGGACGTGCCGGTGGCGCTGGGCATCGTGGCCGCCTTCATTCCCTCGGTGCACGCGACCTATACCGGACACGGCGAGGTGTATTTCGATTCCGTGACCATGTTCGTGGCCTTCCTGCTGACCGCCCGCTACCTGGAACTGTGCGCGCGCCAATCCTACGGCGGCTCGGCCGGCGGCCTGCGCCATTCCCGCGTCGAAGCGCGCCGCCTGAGCCTGGGCGCCAGCGCCGACCGGCTGGCCTCGCGCTTCGTGATGATCCAGGTGCTCCTGGCGCTGGCCGCCGCCGCGGCCTGGGCCTATATCGATCCGGCCCACAGCATTCCGGTGATGGTGGCGCTGCTGGTCATGAGCTGTCCCTGCGCGATGTCGATGGCCGTGCCCACGGCCATGGCCTCGGCGCACGCCGCGCTGGCGGCGCATCCGTCCATGCCCGACGCGGCCTTGCAGGCGCTGCTGGACGAGGCGGGCCGCAAGGCGCGCCAGAACTTGCATGGCTCGCTTGTATGGCATCTGCTGATGACGCCGCTGGCGCTGGTCGGCTGGGTCACGCCCTGGCTGGCGGCCATCACCATGCTGCTGTCCTCGCTGGCGGTGGCCTGGAACTCCTGGCGGCTGTCGTGCCGCGACTGGTCCGGCGCATTGGCCGCCGGCGCGCCGGAATCCGCATGACCATCCTCTACCTGCTGCTGCCCCTGTCGCTGCTGTTCGTGCTGGCGATCGGCGTGTCGCTGTGGTGGGCCGTGTTCAACGGCCAGTACGACGACACCGACAGCGCCGGCACGGCCATCCTGCGCGACGACGACAGCGGGGCGGGCAGCCGGGGCTAGGCCGCCGCCGCTCGGTGTCCGCGCCGCGATGTCGGCGCCGGGGCCTGAGATCCGCCGCCGCCGATCTGTCTGATCCGGTCGGAAGCCGCTGCTTCTGACCCGTTGCCCGCGCGCCGCGTTCCCCATTTCTCGAATAGGGACTTGATCCACATCAACGCGGGTTTACCCCGGCCCCCCCATCATTGAAGCCTGGAACTGTTTGTTTCTTTTAGGGGAAGGGT
>MCND01000338.1_pt1 | contig 15654 bp, 14 predicted proteins | sample 778211 | NCBI WGS metagenome assembly MCND01 (sample SAMN04296812, study PRJNA304217) | bioreactor metagenome | isolation source: activated sludge enriched with benzalkonium chloride | place: Turkey: Istanbul urban wastewater treatment plant
GCGGCGTGATCGGCGACTACCGCGAGCCCGAGGTGCTGCGCTTCGGCCTGACGCCGCTGTACCTGGGCCACGCCGATGTCTGGGACGCCGTCGAGGTCCTGAAGGATGTGCTCGATACCCGCGCCTGGGACAAGCCCGAGTTCAAGCATCGCGCCGCCGTGACCTGAGCACGGCGCCGGCACGGACCACGCAGGCCCCCGCAGAGGGGCCGCGCCCGCACAACAACACAAGGAGGAAGACATGTCGCAACCGCAAGGATTCGGCCGCATCGCCGAACGCGAGCAAGGCCTGAAGCGGCGCCTGAGTTCCGGCCAGATGAGCATGATCGCCATCGGCGGGGCCATCGGCACCGGCCTTTTCCTGGGCAGCAAGTTCGCCATCGGCTTCGCCGGCCCCAGCGTGCTGATCAGCTACGCCATAGGCGGGCTGATCACGCTGCTGTTAATGGGCTGCCTGGCCGAGATGACGGTGGCGCATTCCACCTCTGGCTCCTTCGGCGCCTATGCCGAACACTACATCGGCCCGCTGGCCGGCTTCCTGGTGCGCTATGCCTACTGGTCCTGCGTGGTGCTGGCGGTCGGCACCGAGGTCACCGCGGTGGCCGAGTACATGAAGTTCTGGTTTCCCTCGGTGCCCGGCTGGCAGTGGGTCTGCGTGTTTTCGGCCGCGCTGATCTTCATCAACGCCATGAGCGTGAAGGCCTTCGGCACGGTGGAATACTGGTTCTCGACCATCAAGGTCAGCGCCATCGTCGCCTTCATCGTGCTGGGCGCCTATGTGGTCTGGGGCAGCCCGGAGCACGGCGTGGCGCAGTACACCGCGCATGGCGGCTTCTTTCCCAACGGCGTCTGGGGCATGTGGGTCGCGGTGGTGATCTCTATCTTCAGCTACCTCAGCGTGGAGATGATCGCGGTGGCGGCCGGCGAGGCCGAGGATCCGGAGCGGGCCGTGAAGCAGGCGTTCCGCGCCACCATCGTGCGCCTGGTGGTGTTCTACCTGCTGACGCTGGCGCTGATCCTGGCCATCGTGCCCTGGGACCAGGCCGGCAAGGGCGGCAGTCCCTTCGTCAAGGTGATGCAGGCCGTGGACATTCCCTATGCGGCCGGCGTGATCAATTTCATCGTGCTGGTGGCGGCGCTGTCGGCCATGAACAGCCAGCTCTACATCACCACCCGCATGATGTTCAGCCTGTCGCGCGCCGGCCATGCGCCGGCCGCGCTGGGCCGGCTTACGCGCGGCGGCACGCCGCTGAACGCGCTGCTGCTGTCGACCAGCGGCATCGCCATCGCCACGGTGCTGAACGTGTTGTATCCGGAGACCTCGTTCACGCTGATGATGGCCATCTCCATGTTCGGCGCGCTGTTCACCTGGATGATGATCTTCGTCACGCACTATTTCTTCCGCCGTCGCTGGGCGCGCGAGGGCGGGGCGCGGCTGTCGTTCCGCATGCCGGGCTTTCCGGCGCTGACGCTGCTGGGGGCGCTGGCCATGCTGGCGATCCTGCTCACCACCTACTTCACGTCGGTGTTCAAGATGACGCTGGTGTTCGGCGTGCCCTTCCTGTTGGCGCTGTCGGCGCTGTATTACCTGCTGTTCAGGAAGCGTGGCGAGCGGGCGGCGTTGCGGGCGGGGCTGGAGCGTCCATGAGGCCTGCGCCGGCCTGGCGCAAGGCGGCCAGCATGGCGCGGGCGCGGACCGGCAAGGAGCGCGATGCGTACACGGCGTGGACCTGGGGCGACACGCCCCGGGCCGAGGTCACGGTATAGGCCGGACACACGCGCACCAGCGTGCCGCGTGCGATTTCCGGCAGCGCGGCCCAGTCCGCCAGCCGCGCCACGCCCGCGCCTGCCAGCGCCAGCGCCATCAGGCTGCTGCCAGTGCTGACGCGCAGGGCCGGCTCCGCGCGCAGGCGCTGGATGCTGCCCTCGCCGCGCAGGTGCCAGTCCTTGAGCACGCGCGGGCCGGTGTGCATGATGAGGCGGTGGCGCACCAGGTCTTCCGGTTCGCGCGGCAGTCCCATGCGCGCCACGTAGTCCGGGCTGGCGCATAGCAGTCGCTCATAGGGCCACAGGCGCGCGCCCAGCAGCTCGCTGGAGGCGGGAAAGCCGCCGCGAACGGCGAAGTCCAGTCCTTCGGCGATCGGATCCACCCATTTGTCGGTATAGCTGATGTCGATGCGCACGTCGGGGTAGTCCTCGGCATAGCGCCGCAGCACGGCCGGCAGCAGCGCCACGCCCAGCAGGTCGGGCGCGGAAAAGCGCAGCCGGCCCTGGGCGCCGCGCTGCGTCTCGCGCAGCGCTTCGCGCGCGCTTTCTTCCAGGCGCAGCATGTCGCGCGCCGACTCGGCATAGCGCTCGCCCTGCGGCGTCAGCGTCACGCTGGTCTTGCTGCGCGTCAGCAGTTGCGCGCCCAGCTGGCGCTCCAGCGCCTGCACCGCCCGTGTTACGGCGCTGGGCGAGGCGCCCAGCGCGCGGGCGGCCAACACGAAGCTCTGGCGTTCGGCCACGGCGCAAAAGACCTGGTGTTCCCATAGCGGCCCACGTTCCATGGCGCCTCCTTGATTGCGGATATCGCAACATGATATTGCAACGCCAGACGGTCCGGCGCGCCTAGACTGCGGCCATCGACATTATTCGGCTGCACGCCATGAACGAACCGCATTACTACGATCCCCAGACCGGCGCCCGCTACGCGCTGGACGAGCCGCGCTGGTGTTCCGACGCGCGCACGCCGCTGATGATCTCGCCGCTGGCCGGCATTTCGCGCGACGACATCGACACGCGCGCGCGTTCGCTGTGGCGCTACCGGGCCGCGTTGCCGCGCGTCATCGACGCGCCGGTCTCCATGGGCGAGGGCTGCACGCCCATGGCCGAGCGCGCCTGGGGCGCTCTGCGCCCGCATTTCAAGCTGGAGTGGTTCAACCCGACCTGCAGCTTCAAGGATCGCGGCGCGGCGGTGATGCTGTCCTGGCTGCGCCAGATCGGCATCGGCGCTGTCGGCGAGGACAGCTCGGGCAACGGCGGCGCGGCCATCGCGGCGTTCGGCGCGGCGGCGGGCATGGCGGTGACCATCTTCGCGCCGGCCTATGCCTCGCCGGCCAAGATCGCGCAGATCCGCGCCTTCGGCGCCGACGTGCGGCTGGTGGACGGGCCGCGCGAAGCCTCGCAGGACGCGGCCATCCGCGCATCAGGCGAGCTGTACTACGCCAGCCATAACTGGCAGCCCTTCTTCCTGCAGGGCACCAAGTCCATCGCCTACGAAATGTGGGAGGACTTCGGCTTCGAGGCGCCGGACAACGTGGTGATTCCGGCAGGCGCCGGCAGCAATGTGCTGGGCTGCGCCATCGGCTTCGCCGAGCTGCTGGCGGCCGGCCAGATCCGCCGGCTGCCGCGCCTGTTCGTGGCCCAGCCGCTGCATTGCTCGCCGGTGGACGCGAGCTTCCAGGCGGGCGCGGACACCCTGGTCGAGCGCCCGGTGCTACCCACGGTGGCCGAGGGCACGGCCATCCGCCAACCCTTGCGCCTGCGCGAAATGCTGCAGGCCGTGCGCGCCAGCGGCGGGCAGACCGTGGCGGTGCCCGAGGATGCGATCGTGGCCGCCGTGCGCAAGCTGGCCGCGATGGGGCTCTATGCCGAGCCGACCAGCGCGACGGCCGCCGCCGCGCTCGACATGCTGGCCGCGCGCGGCGCCATCGCGCAGACCGAACGCACGGTCGTGCTGCTGACGGGGTCGGGCCTGAAGGCCTCGCAGTTCATGACGGAGCTGTATTCGTAACGGCCTCGTCCGGGGCTAGCCGGCGGCCTGGCCCGCCGCGCCCTCGCTGTCCGCCAGCAAGTGGTCGAGCAGGCGGCAGGCGCGCGCGCTCAGGCCCTGGCGCGACTGCACGCAGATCAGCAGCTGGCGCGTGGCCCAGGCGTCGGACAGCGTCACCGCGCCTACGTCCAGCAGCCGGCTCATGCCGTGCGCCGTGCTTTCAGGAACGATGCCCACGCCCACGCCGGCCTGCACCAGCCGGCACATGGCGTCGAAGCTGCGCAGCTGCACGCGCAGCCTGATGGGCTTGCCCGCCACCAGGGCCTGGCGCGCGAGGAAGCGCTGCAGCGCGCTGCTGCGGTCCAGGCCGACGAAATCCTCGTCCAGCACCTCGCCGAAGGCGACCTGGGCGCGGCCGGCCAGCGCGTGTCCGCGCGGCACGATCAGGACGAAGCGGTCGCAGCGGTAGGGATGGGTTTCCAGCGCGCCGGTGTCCACCGTGCCCGCGACGATGCCGATGTCGGCCGAGCCGTCGGCGATGGCTTCGACGATCTCATCGCTCAGCATCTCCTGCAGTTCGACGTTGATGCGCGGATGCGCGGCCAGGAAGCCGCTCAGCGCCTCCGGCAGGAAGGCGGTCAGCGCGTTGGTGTTGGACAGCATGCGCACCGAGCCGCCGAACTCGCCGGCGTAGCCGGACAGGTCGTCGCGCAGGCGCTCGGCCTGCGCCAGCATCAGGCGCGCGTGCGAGGCCAGTTTCTGGCCGGCCGGCGTGGGCGTGACGCCGTGGCGACCGCGTTCCAGCAGCGGCGCGCCCAGCGAGGCTTCCAGGTTGCGGATGCGGGCGCTGGCGGCGGCCAGGGCCAGGTTGGCGCGGGCGGCGCCGTGCGTGATGCTGCCGGCCTGCACCACGTGCAGGAAGAGCGCCAGATCAGTCAGGTCGAAACGCATGCGTATCCGTTGCGTCAGCCTACGCCAGCCGTGTAGGCAGCCTGCGCCAATCGCGCATTTTCAGCGTCGTACAGGGTCCGTACACTGCGCCGATTCTTATTTTCGCCACGGTGGTTCCATGCATGCCTTAGTCTCCGGGTTTCCGATTCTACCCGCCGCCCTGACGGCGATCACGATCGCGCTATGGGCTTTTTCGCGCCTGCCGGAATACCTCACGGCGCTGCTGTTCTTCGGCGGCGCCATGGCGCTGGCGGCGGCGCCGCGCGAGGTGGTGTTCTCGGGTTTCGCCTCGGCCGCGTTCTGGCTGGTGCTCAGCGGCTATGTGCTGGGCCTGGCGCTGAAGTACACCGGCCTGGCCGACCGCATGGCCGGCCTGCTGTCGCGCCGCCTGGCAGGGGGCTACCTGACCGTGACGGCCGGCGTGGTCACGCTGACCTATCTGCTGGCCTTCGTCATGCCGTCGAACATGGGGCGCATCGCGCTGCTGATGCCCATCGTGCTGGCTTATGCCGACCGCATCGGCCTGGCGCCCGGCAGCCGTGGCCGCATCGGGCTGGCGCTGGCGGTGGGCTTCGGCACCTTCCAGCTGTCCACCTCCATCCTGCCGGCCAACGTGCCGAACCTGGTCATGGCCGGCAGCATCGAGGGCAGCTACGGGCTGCAGCTGGGCTATCTGCCCTATCTGTGGCTGCACGCGCCGGTGCTGGGCATCCTGAAGGGCGTGCTGCTGACCTGTTGCATCGCCTGGATGTTCCGCGACACGCCCAGGCGCGCGGAGCAAGCCGCCGCCGCCGCGCCGCTGTCGGCCGCCGAGAAACGGCTGGGCTGGCTGCTGGCGCTGACGTTGCTGGGCTGGGTGACGGACAGTGTGCACGGCGTGTCGCCGGCCTGGATCGGGCTGCTGTCGGCCTGCGTCTGCCTGCTGCCCAAGGTGGGCTTCGTCAGCGGCGACCAGTTCGGCAAGGAAGTGAACTTTCGCACCGCCATCTATGTGGCGGGCATCCTGGGGCTGGCGGCGATGGTGGCTGACAGCGGGCTGGGGGGCATCATCGGCAAGGCGCTGCTGGCCTGGTTGCCGCTGTCGCCGGACGCGCCGATGCGCAGCTTTTTCTCGTTGGTGGGCTTGTCTGCGTTGCTGAACTTCGTGGTCACCGCCAATGGCGTGCCGGCGCTGTACACGCCGCTGGCCGAGACGCTGGCGCAGGCCTCGGGTTTTTCGCTGATGGCGGTGTTGATGGCGCAGGTGGCGGGCTACGCCACGGTGGTCATGCCGTACCAGGCCTCGCCCATCGTGGTGGCGATGGGCATGGGGCAGGTGCCGGCGCGCAGCGGCCTGGCCTTGAGCCTGGTCACCGCGCTGCTGTCGTTCGCGCTGCTGGTGCCGCTGGACTATCTGTGGTTCAGGCTCCTTGGAATGCTGGGATCGTGACCATGGCGTCGGGCTCGGCCGCCGGTTCTTCCCTGGGCGCGAAGACGCGCAGACGATGGCCGTCCGGGTCCAGCGCCACGAAGGTGCGGCCGAAGTCCATGTCGATCGGCGCCTGCAGGATGGGCAGGCCGCGCAGGCTCCAGTCGCGGTAGCGGTCGGCCAGGGCCTGGGTGTCCGGCACGGTGAAGGCCAGTTCGGTGGCGCCGCCCCGGCCGGCGGCGGCCGGTTCCACGGTGTAGCGCGACCACAGGCCCAGCATCAGGCCGGAGTCCAGCGCGAACAGCGCGAAGGTGGGCGAGCTTTCGACGGGCGGACGTTGCAGCAGCGCGCTGTAGAACGCCGCGCTGGCTTCGGGTTTTTCGACGTAGAGGATGAGAAAGTTCGTGTCGGACATGATGCGCTCCTGGCGGCGGATGGGACCTTGAGGTCGGTAGCGCAAGCTTAGGAGCGGATGCTGTCAGTTTTTGGCAGCAGTCTTCGGCCGCCGCGATCCCTCGGCCTCGGGCTGTTCCCGAGCCTGATTGAGAGCGCGCCATTCCTTGAGCAGCGCGTGGCGCCGGCGCGGGTAGCGCGGACCGGCGCTCAGCGCGGCGATGCGGTCGGTGCGGAAATGGCGGTAGTCCTGGCGCAGCTCGCACCAGGCCATGACGATGCGCACGCTGTCGAAGAAGCCCAGCGCGAAGGGCCAGATGGTGCGCACCGAATCCGCGCCCTTGTCGTCGCGGTAGGTGATGTCCACTTTCTGCTCGGCGCGGATGGCCTGGCGGATCTGGGACAGGTCGACCCGGTCCACCACGCAGACGGCGCTGGGGCCGATCAGCAGCGGTATCGCGTCCAGCTCATCGCGCACTTCTGGCGGCAGCACCGCGCCGATCTTGGCCAGCGCATTGCGGGCGGCCAGGCCCAGGCGCGCGTCCGAGCGCTGCGCGACCCAGCGCGTGCCCAGCACCAGCGCCTCGATTTCCTCGGTGCTGAACATCAGCGGCGGCAGCATGAAACCGGGCTTGAGCACATAGCCCATGCCCGGCTCGCCGTCGATCTCCGCGCCCTGGGCCTGCAGCGTGGCGATGTCGCGGTACAGCGTGCGCAGGCTGATGCCCAGTTCCGACGCCAGGCGGTGACCACTGACTGGCAGACGGTGGCGACGCAGGGTTTGCAGCAGGTCGAGCAGGCGTTCGGCGCGGGACATGGACAGACGGTGGGGCGGGAATCACGCAATACTGCCACGAAATGGCAGTATTGCGCATTGCTTGCGCCCTAGCGCTTGACCGGCTTGCCGGTGGCCACGTCGATCGCCGAGCCGTCTTCCAGGCTGATGCGGTAGATCTCGCGCAGCACGTTGCCGGCGAAACCGATCTCGACGATGGAGACATCCTTGAAGGTGGTCTGGATGCCGTCTGGCAGGATGGCGTTGAACTTGTCGGCTTCCTGCTTCATGGCGTCCTGCAGCCGCGCGTCGTACAGAGTCATGCTGTAGACCAGCGTGGTGTGCGGGTTGTGCGCGCGCACTTCCTGGCCGTCCCGCACGACGTTCACGCCGCTCACGCCCACGCTGCGGACCAGATCGCGGCCGGCGTCGGCCATCTTGGCGTACACCGGACCGGTGACGCGCGGCAGCGGGCCATCGCGCAGCGGCGCCAGCGCCGCCGTGACCACGGTGTTGTAGCGCATCAGTTCCTCGAAGCCGGCGCCGCTCTTGACCACGCCCAGGTCCAGCCACCATGGATGGCCGGCGCCCTTGGCGGCTTCGGTCGGATAGAAAGTCTTGAGCGTGACCGGAATCGGCGCGGGCGGCTTGGGCAGCGCGACCAGCATGCGAGCGGGCGTGGTCGGATCGGCGCTGTGGATGTGGACCACCGTCACGTGTGGGATGTTGGGCGTTTCCGCCTCGGTCTGCAGACCCAGCTTGAGCAGGTCCGACTTGAGCGCGCCGTTGATCTTGCCGTCCAGCACGGCGTTGACTTCCTGGGGCAGGCGGTAGACCACGCCATAGGTCGCCTTGTGTTCGCGAAAGCCGGGCTGTTCCAGCGAGCTGTTGTCCTGGACGGCCATGGCGGCGAGGGCGGCCGGGCCGCAAAGGACGGACAGGCCGAGCGTGGCCAGGGGCAGGATGCATTTGAACATGGGATTTCCTTCTCGTTGTGATTGGGGACCCGCGAGAGTCGCGTCCAGTGTGAGAAGGCGGGATGTACGCCGTATTGCGCCGAACCAAAGAATTCCGATAGGTGCCGCCGATGTTCTGATAGCTGCGGGCGGGGGGGCCTGCGCCAGGCGGCGCCCGCCCCGCCCCGTGCCGGCGCGGACGCCGGGTCAGGCCAGGAAAACCGCCGCCACGACCGCCAGGCCCAGCAGCAGGTTCACGCCCACCCAGCGGCGGATCAGGGCCATGTTGCGCCCGCCCGCCGGCCAATCGGCGGCCGCCACGGCGGCGGCCAGGCCCTTGAAGGGCACCAGCCGGATGTAGGCGTAGATGGCCGTCATGACGATGCCGCCTGCCGCCATCAGCGTCCAGGCGCGCGGCATGAAGAAGGCGCCGCCGCTTTGCGAGGCCTGCGCCGCTTCCTGCCCGATCATCGCCGCGCCGGTCGCCAGGATCAGCACGATGGCCGCCAGCACCGCGTTCAGGAACGGACCCAGCACCGCCGCCATCAGGCTCAGGCGCTGCGGCGGCTCCAGCCGCGCGGCCGCCGGCCGCAGGAAACAGTGGGCGAACAGCATGCCGCCAACCCAGAGGATGACGGCCAGGAGGTGGACAAGCTTCAGCAGGGCGTAGGACATGGTCTTGGGACAGTGGAAGTGGGGACGGAGTCCCATCATATCGCCCCGGCGATTGCGCGGCGGGCTTGACCTGGATCAGGGTTTTTCACTTAGAATGAGATTGATTTCTATTTGTGATTGTTCAAAGCTCGATATCAGGGAAGCCGCCGTGCCGAATTCCGCGCTCCTCACCGGCGACGCCGTCCACACGCTCTACAGCAGGCACCACGGCTGGCTGCACAACTGGCTGCGCGCCAAGCTGGGCAACAGCTTCGATGCGGCCGACCTGGCGCAGGACACCTTCATCCGGGTGCTGCGGCACCGGCAGGAAATCGAGGCGCTGCGCGAGCCGCGCGCCTACCTGACCGCCATCGCCAAGCGGTTGATGCTGAACCATCACCGCCGCCGCGCGCTGGAGCAGGCCTACCTGGACGCGCTGGCGGTCATGCCGCCGGCGCTGGCGCCGTCGGTGGAACAGCGGCTGCTGATCCTGGAGGCGCTGCACGAGATCGACGAAATGCTGTCGGGTCTGCCGGGTCCGGTGCGCGAGGCCTTCCTGCTGGCGCAGCTCGAAGGCCTGAGCCAGGGCGAGATCGCCGCGCGCCTGGATGTCTCGCCACGCACTGTTCACCGCTACATCGCGCGCGGATACGAGCAATGCATCCTGGCGGTGGCATGAGCGCGCCGGCGGGCGGAACGGGCGAGCTGCCCGAGGTGGAACGGAGCGTCGCCCGGCAGGCGGCGCGCTGGATGATGCTGCTGGGCTCCGGCCGCGCCAGCCCGTCGGACCTGCTGGCCTGCGAGCAATGGCGCTCCAGCAAGGCCGAACATGAACATGCCTGGCAGCGCGCGCAGCGCGTCAGCCAGCGCTTCGGCCTGGTGCCGGCCACGCTGGGCATGGCGGCGCTGAACCGGCCCGCGTCGCCGCGCCGCCGCGCCGTGCTCAAGACCCTGGCGCTGGCCTCGGCGACCGGTCCGCTGGCCTGGGCCGCGTGGCGCGCCGATCCGCTGGATTGGACCGCCGACTACCGCAGCGCCGCCGGCGAGCTGCGCGAAGTGGCGCTCAGCGACGGATCCCGTCTTTACCTGAACACGGCCAGCGCCGTGGACGTGGCGTTCAGCGCCGCCTCGCGGCTGCTGCGGCTGCGCGCCGGCGAGATCGCGCTGCATGTGCGTGACGAGTCGGGCGCGCAGGCGCGGCCCTTCGTGGTGCGCACGCGTTACGGCGACATCGAGGCGCGCGCCGGCCGCTACTGCGTGCGACAGGAAGACGGGTTTTGCCGCGTCAGCGTGCAGGAGGGCGCGCTGCGCGTGGCGGCGCGCGCGGGACGGTATCTGCCGCTGGCGGCGGGCGCCGAGCTGCGCCTGGACGATCAGGGCCCATCCGACGCCGCGCCCGCCGATCCCCATGCCGCCGACTGGATGCGCAACGTGTTGCACGCCCGTGAAATGCGGCTCGACGCCTTCGCCGCCGAGCTGGGGCGCTACCGGCCCGGCCTGCTGCGCTGCGATCCGGCCGTGGCGCCTTTGCGCGTTTCGGGCGCGTTCCAGCTGCACGACACCGACGCGGTGCTGGCGGCGCTGCCTGCCACGCTGCCGGTGAGCGTGCGTTACCGCACGTCCTACTGGGTCACGATCGGGCCGCGCATCGCGGCGGCCTGAATCGCCGTTGTTACAAAAAAGTGAGAGCCATGTTGTCCGATTCGTCGTGCTCGAGGGTCATGGGGGGTAGAGGCAGATGAATGCCTGTGCATGCCCGCAAGTCGCTACCCGCTGGATCGAAAGGACGATCATGACCCACACCCTCAACCGCCGTTCTCGCCGCCCGGACGGTCCGCAGGCCGCCGACGGCGCGCCGCGCCGCCCGACCCGTTTATCCCTGGCCTTGCGCGCGGCGCTGGCCCTGTCGGCCGCGCCGGCGGTGCTGGCGCCTGGCGCCGCGCAGGCGCAAGCGGTCCAGGCCCGCGCGGCCAGTTACCGCATCCCGGCGGGGCCGCTGGCAGAGGCGCTGCCGCGTTTCGCCGACGCCGCCGGCGTGACCGTGCTGTTCGATGCCGCCTTGCTGGGCGCGCGCGGCACCGGCGGCCTGAACGGTTCCTACTCCGTGTCCGAGGGCTTCGCCCGCCTGCTGGCCGGCTCAGGCCTGGCCGCGCGCGAGCGCAGCGCCGGCGTTTACGTGCTGGTGCCGCAGGCCGGCGTGACGAACCTGGATCCCGTGCGCGTCGAGGGCGAGGGCAGCCGCCCCGCGCCCGCCTGGCAAAGCAGCACCGACCGCAAGCGCCTGGACGAGTTGCAGGTGCGCAACTGGAGCGACTTCGGCAGGCGCGTCGAGCCGGGCGTCAATTTCAATCGCCTGACCAACAGCATCAATATCCGTGGCCTGGACCAGGACCGCGTGCTGACTCGCGTGGACGGCATCCGCCTGCCCTGGCTGGACGATGGCGCGCGCGGCGTGAAGGGCGGATTGGAGTCGGTGGACTTCAACAGCCTGTCGCGCCTGGACATCGTGCGCGGCGCCGACGCCAGCGGCAGCGGCGGCGGCTCGGGCGCGATCTCCGGCATCGCCGACCTGCGCACGCTCAATCCGTCCGACCTGCTGGAGGATGGCAAGCGCTTCGGCGCGCTGGCCAAGACCGACTACGACACCACCGACAGCAGCTGGGGCGCCAACGCGGCGCTGGCCGGCCAGATCCACGAGAACACCTTCTGGCTGGTGCAGGCGGGCCTGCGCAACGGGCACGCGGTTGACAACCGCGGCGACGTGGGCGGCTACGGCCCGCGCCGCAACCAGCCCACGCCCGAGGACTACAGCCAGCGCAGCTTCCTGCTCAAGCTGCAGCAGCGCATGGACGGCGGCCATCGCTTCGGCGTGACCGGCGAGTATTTCAAGCGCACGGCGGATTTCGACAATATGTTCGAACAGGGCGCGGGCACGTCCTACCTGTACGGCGAGAACAGCGTGCGCAAGGAAACCGAGCGCCAGCGCGTGTCGCTGGACTACAGCTACAGGGCGCCGTCCGACGGCGGCCTGCTCGATACCGTCACGGCCGCGCTCTATTGGCAGCGCGTGTCGCTGGACACCCGTCAGACGGCGGTGCGCAGCGTGGATCCGCGGGCCTTCATCATTCCCCGCGATCCGTTCCGCTATGGCTTTCCCAGCGGCCCGTATGGCCGCGACAACAGCATCCGCCAGACCATGTACGGCGTGAACGCCGAGGCGACCAAGCGCCTGGGCGGCGCGGTGACGCAGTTGTGGACCCTGGGCGGCGAGTGGTACGGCAACAAAACCGAGCAGCAATCCAGCGGCTACGACAACTGCCCCGTGATCCGTCCCGGCACGCCCGCGCCATTCGGCCCGCGCGCCTGCGACATGCTGCACACCAACCAGGCCGACGTGCCGCAATCCAAGGGCAGCCAGTGGGCCATGTGGGTGCAGGACGAATTCGGCTTCGCCGACGGCCGCTACACGCTGACGCCGGCGCTGCGCTACGACCACTACAAGCAGAAGCCCGAGAGCACCGACAGCTACGCCAGCAATCCCAATGCCGGCAAGCTGCCCTCGGCCAACAGCGCCGGCCGCTTCTCGCCCAAGCTGCTGGCCGGCTGGAAGGCGGCCGACGAACTCAGCCTGTACGCGCAATACGCCTATGGCTTCAAGGCGCCCAGCCCGTCCCAGCTCTACACCAACTACGGCGGCGCCGGCACCTATCTGCGCGTGGGCAATCCCGACCTGAAACCCGAAACCAGCAAGGGCTGGGAACTGGGCGCCACGCTGGGCTCCGATGACCTGGGCGGCGCGCTGTCGTTCTTCGACAACCGCTATCAGAACTTCATCGACACCAGCGTGCCGCTGGACGCCAATTCGCCGACGTGGCAGCCGGCCTGGGCGGGCCAGTATCCGCTGGGCGTCACCGGCACCGTCAATCGCGCCCGCGTGCGCATCTACGGCGCCGAGGCCAGCGCGCACTGGAAATTCGCGACCGGCTGGCGCACCTGGGGCTCGCTGGCCTGGGCCGTGGGCAAGGATGAAGGCACCGGCCAGCACCTGAACTCGGTCGCGCCGCTCAAGGCCATCGTCGGCCTGGGCTACGGCCGCGACGCCTGGGGCGTGGACGCCATGCTGACGGCCGCGCTCAAGCGCGATAAGGTGGAGTATCCGAACCCGACGGCCAAGGCGCCCAACGCCGATTTCCAGGCGCCGGGCTACGGCGTGATGGACCTGATGGGGTACTGGCGGCCGGAAGCGGTCAAGGGCCTGCAGCTGCAGGCCGGTGTGTACAACCTGTTCGACAAGAAATACTGGGAGGCCATCAACGTGCCGACCGCGGGCGCGATGCAAATAGCGCGCCCGGTGGATTGGTATACCGAGCCGGGCCGCAGCCTGCGGATATCGCTCACGTACCAATATTGACCCGATAGGCCGCCGCCCCTGCCCGCATGGCGCATCGCTTCACGGTGCATGACGGGCAAGGGCGACGGCGGTATCGCCGCCGACGATCCGACATCCTTTCCATCACCCCCTTTCAGGCCGGAGGGCCAGACATGAGCAACATCGATTTCGACACCCGCGCCGCCGAACTGCGCGCCCGCAACGAGGCCCTGGCGGCCGAACAGCCCAAGCTGCGCGCCCGCAACCTGGCCCAGGCGCTGGGCGTGTCCGAGGCGCAGTGGGTCGCCGCCGGCTGTGGCGGCGTCAAGGCGACCGCGCTGCACGGCGAGCCCCAGGCCATCTTCCGCGACCTGAGCACGCTGGGCGAGGTCATGGCGCTGACGCGCAACGACTGGTGCGTGCACGAACGCCACGGCCGCTACCTGGACATCCAGGCCGACGGTCCGGTCGGGCTGGTGCTGGGGCCGGACATCGACCTGCGCGTGTTCTTCTCGTGCTGGCGCTCGGCCTGGGCCGTGGAGCAGGACGGGCGGCACAGCCTGCAGTTCTTCGACGGCGAGGGCGTGGCCGTGCACAAGGTGTATCGCACCGAGGCCACCGATGTGGCCGCCTACGACGCGCTGGTCGCGCGTCACGCGGGTCCGTCGCGGTGGCCGGAAAGCACGCCGGCCGCGCCCGCGTCCGACGCCGCCAGCGTGGCCGATGGCGAGCAGTGGCGCGCCGCCTGGCTGGGCATGAAGGACACGCACGAGTTCTTCCCGCTGCTGCGCAAGTTCAAGATCACCCGGCTGGCGGCGCTGGCCGCCGCCGGCGAGGATCTGGCCCAGCAGGTGCCGGCCGACGCCGTCGAACGCGCGCTGGAGTCGGCGGCTGCCTCGGGCCTGTCCATCATGTGCTTCGTGGGCAACCGAGGCATGATCCAGATCCACACCGGCCCGGTGCGCCAGCTGCGCCGCACCGGCCCCTGGTACAACGTGCTGGATCCGAAGTTCAACCTGCACCTGGACACCACCGCCATCGCCTCGTCCTGGGTGGTGAACAAGCCGACCTCCGACGGCTGGGTCACGTCGCTGGAGCTGTATGCCGCCAACGGCGACCTGATTGCCCAGTTCTTCGGCGAGCGCAAGCCCGGCAAGCCCGAGCTGCCCGGCTGGCGCGAGCTGATGAGCGGCCTGTGCGCCGTGCCGCTGGCCGTATGAGGACATGCCGATGATGCGCAAGACTCCGATGCCTCGCCCCTTCTCCGGATGGTTCGCCCGCGTGCGTTCGCCGCGCCGGCTGCCTGCGCGCCTGTCCGCCGTCGCGGCGGCCTGGCTGGCCGGGCTATGCGTGGCCCAGGCCGCGCCCGAGCGCGTGGTCACGCTGGGCGGCAGCGTCACCGAGATCGTGTACGGACTGGGCCAGGGCGCGCGGCTGGTCGGCGACGACCAATCCAGCCTGTATCCGCCCGAAGCCCGCCGGCTGCCCAGCGTGGGCTACTACCGCGCCGTGCCGGTCGAGGGCGTGCTGTCGCTCAAGCCGGATCTGGTGCTGGCTTCGGAGCAGGCCGGTCCGCCGGACGCACTCAAGCGCCTGGGCGAGGTCGGCGTGCGCGTGGTGACGGTGCCCGACCAGCCTTCGGTCGATTCGCTCAAGGCGCGCATCCGCGCCGTGGCCGAGGCGCTGGATGCGCGGCCGGCCGGCGAGCGCATGATCGAGGATCTGGGCCGCGAGCTGGCCCGCGCCGAGGCGCTGCCCGGCAGGCCCGCGCGCGCCATGCTGCTGATCAATCGTGGCGGCGCGCCGCAGGCGGCGGGGCGCGACACCGCGGCCAGCCAGCTCATGGCGCTGGCCGGTCTGGTCAACGTGATGCAAGGCCAGCAGGGCTACAAGCCGCTGTCGGCCGAGGCCGTGGGCGCGCTGGCGCCCGACGTGCTGATCGTGACCAGCATGTCGGTCGAGGCCAGCGGCGGGCTGGACGCGCTCCTGGGCCTGCCCGGCCTGGCCTCGACCGAGGCGGCGGCGAAGCGGCGCGTGGTGGTCATGGACGACCTGCTGCTGCTGGGGCTGGGACCGCGCCTGCCGCAGGCGCTGACGCAGCTCAAGCAAGAGGTGGCGAATGTCATGGCGCGCTAGCGCGCCGCGCTCGGTGGCGCTGATCTGTCTGGCGCTGGCGATCGCCGTGCTGGCCGCCAGCGCCAGCGGGGCCGTGTCCATTCCGCTGCGCGCGCTGCCGGCGCTGCTCTGGGGCGAGCCCGCGCCCGATCAGGTGCTGTGGCGCAATGTGTTGATCGACATCCGCCTGCCGCGCGTGCTGTTCGCCGTGGTGGCGGGTGCGGGCTTGGCCGTTTCGGGGGCGGCCATGCAGGCGCTGTTCCGCAATCCGCTGGCCGAG
>MCND01000341.1_pt1 | contig 15498 bp, 11 predicted proteins | sample 778211 | NCBI WGS metagenome assembly MCND01 (sample SAMN04296812, study PRJNA304217) | bioreactor metagenome | isolation source: activated sludge enriched with benzalkonium chloride | place: Turkey: Istanbul urban wastewater treatment plant
CGCTGTCCGACTACCAGGCGCTGGTCAAGCCGGTGCAGTGCACGGACATGATCGCCATCTACAAGCAGATGAAGCTGCTGGCCTATGACGCGGCCACGATGGGCAACCACGAGTTCAACTACGGCCTGCCCTATCTGTCGCAGATCACCAACGTGGACTTCGGCCTGAAGGGCATCGCCAAGGGCACGCCGCAGACCAATCCCGCCGGCGCCAAGGATTGCGCGGCGCCAGGCTTTCCCTTCGTGTCGGCCAACGTGGTGTCGGCCCAGAGCAAGCAACCCATCTTCAAGCCCTGGGTGGTGTTGAACAAGACTTTCAAGGCCACCGATGCCGGCGGCAAGGCGGTCGACGTGACGCTGAAGGTGGGCGTGATCGGCTTCGCGCCGCCGCCAATCCTGCAATGGGACAAGGCCAACCTGGAAGGCCACGTCGAGGTGACGGGCTGGAAGGAAACGGCCGCGCGCTATGTGCCGGAAATGAAGGCGGCCGGCGCCGACCTGATCGTGGCGCTGGCGCATGGCGGCATCGACCTGAAGACGCCCTACAGCGCGTCCATGGAGAACGGCGCGGCTTATCTTACCCAGGTGCCGGGCATCGACGCGCTGATCACCGGCCACCAACATCTGCTGTTCCCGGACACCAACCCCAAGTCGCAGTTCGCCGGCCAGCCCGGCATCGACCTGGCCAAGGGCCTGATCAACGGCGTGCCGGCGGTGCAGGCCGGCCAGTGGGGCAACAACCTGGGCCAGATCAAGCTCAGGCTCGCCTATGACAAGGGCTGGAGCGTGCAGAAGGACGCCACCCAGGTGCAGCGGATCTCCACGCGCCTGACCGCGCAGAGCGGCAACACGCCCGCCACCTACGTCGCGCCCGACGCGGCGACGCAGCAGCTGGTGCAGGTCGAGCACGCCGCCACCATAGCCTACGTCAAGACGCCGATCGGCGCGGCGCAGTTCGACATGTCGACCTACTACGCCATGGCCGGCGACGTGTCTGCGCTGCAGATCGTCAACATGGCGCAGATCGACTACCTGAAGGACTACATCGCCCGCAACAACCCGTCCTATGCCGCCCTGCCCATCCTGTCGGCGGCGGCGCCATTCAAGGGCGGGCGCAATGGTCCCGGCGACTTCACCTTCGTCAAGCAGGGCAACATCGCGATCAACAACGCAGCCGACCTGTACCTGTATCCCAACACGCTGCAGGTGGTGCGCGTCAGCGGCGACATCGTGCGCCAGTGGCTGGAAAAGACGGCCGAGCAGTTCCGGCGCATCGACCCCGCCCAAGTCGCGCCGCAGGATCTGGTCGACACGACCTTCCCGACCTTCAACTTCGACGTGCTGTATGCCGAGGGCAATGCGTTGCGCTACGAGATAGACGTCACCCAGCCGGTGGGCTCGCGCATCGTCAACCTGACCTACAAGGGCGCCCCGCTCAATCCCGCCACCCAGTTCCTGGTCGTCACCAACAACTACCGCGCCAGCGGCGGCGGCGACTTCCCGGGCCTGGCCGGCGGCAAGGGCGACATCGTGCTGCAGGCGCCGGACGCCAGCCGCGACGTGCTGATCAGCTACATCAAGCGCCATCCCTCGCTGGACCTGGCCACCTATGGCCTGGACCGCAGCTGGCGCTTCGTCAAACTGGCTGGCCAGGCCGGACCGGTGGTGTTCGCATCGGTGCCGGGCACACTGGCGATGGCCACGGCGCATGGCGTGGGCAATGTGTCCGTGCATGACGCCACGCCGGACCCGGTGACGCAGCTGTCGCGCTACAGGATCGACCTGACGCAATAAGCGCGGACCGACGGCGGACATCCGCCGCCACGGTCGGAACCGCCGGCTCCCATTCCCTGGGAGCCGGCGGCCTTCAACGGTAGTAGACGCAGATGCGCCGCCCGTCGATCTCGTGCACCGCGATCGGCAGCGCGTACAGTGCGCTCAGCACCTCGGCGCGCACCAGCTCGGCCGGCGCGCCCTGGCATGCGACGCGGCCCTGCTTCAAGGCCACGATGCGGTCGGCATAGCAGGACGCGAAGTTGATGTCGTGCAGCACCAGCACCACGGTCTTGCCCAGCTCGTCCGCCGCCCGGCGCAGCGTGCCCATCATGGCGACGGCGTGCTTCATGTCCAGGCTGTTCAGCGGCTCGTCCAGCAGCACGTAGCGCGTGTCCTGGCACAGCACCATCGCCACGAAGGCGCGCTGGCGCTGGCCGCCGGACATCTCGTCCAGGTAGCGGTCGGCCAGGGGCTCCAGCTCCAGGTAGTCGATGGCGCGGTCGACGTGTTCCTTGTCCTGCAGCGTGAGCCGGCCGCCGCTGTGCGGATAGCGGCCAAAGGCAACCAGGTCCCTGACCGTCAAGCGCAGCGGCAGATGATTGTCCTGCCGCAGGATGGCCAGGCGGCGCGCCAGCTCGCGGCTGTCGGCGCGGGCCACGTCCAGGCCTTCCACCAGGACGCGCCCCTCGGACAGCGGCAGCAGGCGGCTGATCATGGACAGCAGCGTGGACTTGCCGGCCCCATTCGGGCCGATGATGGCGGTGACGCCGCCGGCCGGCAGCGCCAGCGTCACGCCGTCGACCACCACGCTGTCGCCGTAGCGCTTGCTGACGTTCTGGATATCGATCACCGGCGCCCCCTGCGCAATATCAGGGTCAGGAACACGATCCCGCCCAGGAATTCAATCACCACGCTCACCGTGGTGTTCAAGCGCAACACGCGTTCCAGCAGCGTCTGTCCGCCCACCAGGAACACTACCGCCAGCAGCATCGCGGCCGGCAGGGCATGCCGATGCCGGTCCGATCCCATCAGCTGATAGGCCAGGTTGCTGACCAGCAGGCCGAAGAACGTGACCGGCCCCACCAGCGCGGTCGACACGGACACCAGCGCGGCGATGGCCGCCAGCGTCGCCAACAGCGTGCGACGGTAATCCACGCCCAGGTTCACGGCGATGTCGCGGCCCAGCGCCAGCACGTCGTAGCGGCTGCGCATGCGCCACAGCATCAGCGACACCGCGCCCATGACGGCCAGCGCCACCGGCAGCAGCTCAAGGCGCACCGAATTGAAGTTGGCGAACATGCGGTCCTGCAGCACCAGGAATTCGTTCGGATCGATCAGCCGGATCACGAAGCTGGACAGGCTGCGGAACAGCAGTCCGAAGATGATGCCCACCAGCATCATCAGGTGCAGGCTGCGCACGGCGTCCGCGAACAGCCAGCGGAACAGCAGGCAGGCGAAGGCCGTCATGACGCCGACTTCCAGCAGGAACGCCGCCACCGGATGGCCCGTGGCCACGGCCGCCTGTCCGAAGACATACACCACCAGCGCCTGGATCAACAGGTAGAGCGCGTCGAAGCCCATGATGGCGGGCGTCAGGATGCGGTTGTGCGTGATGGTCTGGAACAGCACCGAGGACACCGCCACCGCATAGGCCACGGCCAGCATGGCCAGCAGCTTGCCGCCACGGAATGGCAGGATGAAGGACCAGCCGCCCTGCGCGCCCAGCGTCATGAAGGCCGCGATGCAGGCGACGGCGGCGGCCGCCAGCAGCCACAGCCGCCTCGCCTGGGGCGAGGCGCGCTGCGCGGCCGCCTGCGACGGACGCGGCGCGGCCATAGCCGAGCGGGCCTCAGGCATGACGATTCCTCCGTCCGTGCAGCAGCCACAGGAACAGCACGCTGCCGACCACGCCGACGACCGTGCCCAGGGGAATCTCATACGGATGGATCAGCAGCCGACCGACGATATCGCAGGCCAACACAAACACGCCGCCCAGGATCGCCACCCAAGGGATGGCGCGGCGCATGTTGTCGCCCAGCAGCAGGCTGACGGCGTTGGGCACGATCAGGCCCAGGAACGGGATGCTGCCGGCCGTCACCACCACGACGGCGGAAATCGCCGACACGATGAGCAGGCCCGCCAGCATCAGGCGCGCATGGTTCAGGCCCAGGTTGGCGGCGAACTCCCGGCCCATGCCGGCCACGGTGTATCGGTCCGCCGCCAGATAGGCGGCCAGGGTCAGCCCCAGGCCGATCCACAGCAGCTCGTAGCGGCCGCGCAGCACGCCCGAGAAATCGCCGGTGGTCCAAGCGTGCAGCGATTGCAGCAGGTCATAGCGGACCGCGACGAAGGTGGTGGCCGCGTGGATCACGCCGCCCAGGATCAGCCCGATCAGCGGCACGATGAAGGGCGTGCGCAGCGGCACGCGCCGCAGCAGCGCCAGGAACAGCAGCGTGCCGGCCAGGGCGAAGGCGGTGGCCGTCAGCATCTTGCCGATGACGGGCGTGTCCGGCGCCACCAGCGTCACCACCAGGATGCCCAGCGTGGCCGATTCCACGGTGCCGGCCGTGCTCGGTTCCACATAGCGGTTGCGCACCAGCATCTGCATGATGAGCCCGGCCACCGCCAGCGACATTCCGGCCAGCAGCAGCGCCAGCGTGCGCGGCACCCGGCTGACCAGCAACAGGCGCCAGGCGCGCTCGGCCTCGGGGCCGCCGCGCAGCGCGTCGAACGACAGCTGCCCGGCGCCCAGGCTGACGCTGGCCGCGCACAGGACCAGCAGCAGGCCCAGCAAGACCGCCAGTCCGGCCCAGCCGCCGGCGGGTTTCACCTGCATCCGCAAAGCGCCCTGCTCCCGGCCATGCCCCTACTTCGCCCCGGCCAGCGCGCGGGCGACCTCGTCCACGCTCTGCTGCATGGCATCCAGACCGGCGCTGCCCAGCAGGTACCAGTTGTAGTTGTTCAGGTAGACCACGCGGCCGTTCTTCCAGGCCTTGGTCGGGCGGATCAGCGCGTTGTCCAGCATGCTGCGGGCCGGGCTGCCTTCGCGGCCGATGGCGGCGTCGCGGTCGATCACGAACAGCCAGTCGGGATCGGTCTGGGCGATGAACTCATACGAGATCGCCTGGCCGTGGTTGGACACGCTCAGCCCGGCCGCGGCCGGCTTCACGCCAAAGGCGTCGTGGATCACGCCGAAGCGCGAGCCCGGGCCATAGGCGCTCATCTTGCCGCCCGTGGTCAGCACGATCAGGCCGGTGCCTGCGGCGCCGGCCTTGCCGTGCAGCGCGGCGATCGAGGCGCGCAGGGCGTCGATCTTTTCCCTGGCCTGCGCCTGCTTGCCATAGATCGCGGCCAGCAGCTCGGCGTTGCGGATCACGCTACCCACCAGGTCCTTGGCGTCGACCGTCAGGTCCACGGTGGGCGCCAGCCTGGACAGCTCGTCGTATTTGGGCGCGGAACGGCCGGCCACGAAGATCACTTGCGGCGCGGCGGCGTGGATCACTTCATAGTTCGGCTCGAACATGCTGCCGACCTTCAGATAGCGCTTGTCCGCGTACTGTTCCAGCTGCGGCGGCAGCTTGGCGGCGGCGGGCACGCCGGTGACGTCCACGCCCAGCGTGTGCAGCGTGTCCAGCACGGCCAGGTCCAGCACGACTGTCTTGGTCGGATTGGCCGGCACTGCGGTCTCGCCGCGCGCATGCTTGACGGGGATGGACGCGGCGCTGGCGGCGGCCGCCATGCCCAGGCCCAGGGCCAGTCCGGCGGCGGCGCGCGCCAGCAGGCGGCGGGTAGATGTTTGCTTGGTGTGCATCGATGGCTCCTGGTTCAGAACTTCACGCCTACGCCCAGCCAGTAACGGCGGCCGTCCTCGACATAGCCGTAGTCGTCATAGCCGACCTGCTTGTCGAACAGGTTGTAGATGCCGGCGTAGACCGACACGCGCTTGTTGACCGCGTAGGACCCGCCCAGGTCCACGAAGGTGTAGGACGGCGCCACCACCGACGACGCGGACGGGCCGGTGATGGGCTGGCTTTCCTTGCCGCGGAAGTTGATGCGGGTCCAGGCCTGCAGCGCGTCCGACGCCTGCCAATTCACGGTCGTGGTGAACAGGTGCCTGGGCAGCTGGTTCAGCGGCTGCCCCTGGTACTGGCCGGTCTTCTGCTCGGACTTGGTGAACGTGTAGCTGCTGGTCATGGACCAATCGTCCGCCAGCGGCAGCTTCATGCTCGCTTCCACGCCACGGGAATAGGCCTTGTCCACGTTCATATAGGTCGTGGGATTGGCCCCGAACTGGTTCGGCCCGTCGGTGCATTGCGACGCCGAGCACGCCACGCGCGTGATCTTGTCCTTGAAGTCGTTGTTGAAGATGGTCAGGCCGGCATTGAAGCCCGCGCCGTCGTCGTACAGGATGCCCAGTTCCTCGGTCACCGATTTCTCGGGCGTCAGATTGGGGTTGCCGTACATATTGCCGCCACGGCTGACCTGGCCCCAGCCCGCCACCGTCTGGCGCAGGTCGGGCGAACGGAAGCCGGTGGACACGCCGCCCTTCAGGGTCCAGCGCTCGGCCATGTGCCACACGCCGTACAGCCGGGGGCTGAAGTGGGTGCCGAAGTTCTCGTCCTTGTCCATGCGTAGCCCGCCGGTGACGGCGAAGCGCTCGGTCAGACGCCACTCGTCCTCGGCAAACAGCGCCCACTGGTAGCGCTCGACCTTGTTGGGGCCATTGGCCAGCTGATTGCCGGTCTGGTCCTTCAGGCGCTGGTTCAGGTAGCTGCCGCCCAGCGTCAGCGTGTGCGAACCCAGCGGCAGGGTCCAGCTGGTCTGCAGGTCCAGGTTCTTGATCTTCATCTGCCGCGAGCGGTTGTCGAACTCTTCCTGCTGCACGTAGCTGTCCGACACGCCCCAGCCCCAGCGGCCGGTGTGCGACAGCGCCCACTTGTTGCTGCGGTAGTCGGTCTCGGACGAGGCCGGGCAGCCCGTGCGCGGGCAGCGCTCGCCCGGCGCCAGCGGCGCGACGGTCTTGCCCAGCGTGTTCTGGATCTTCTGGCGGGCCGTGGTGGCCTCCAGCACGATGTCGTGGTCGCGGTTGGGCGTGAGCGCCAGCTTGGCCGTCACGCTGTTGGTGTTGCGCTTGCGGAAGCCGTCGTAAATGTTGTCTTCGTCGCGCTGCGTGGCGCGGCCATAGATCTGCAGGCCCAGCAGGTCGTTCTTGATCGGCCCGGCCAAGTAGAAATTGCCCTGGTAGATGTCGCCCGACTTGCTGCTTTCCTGGATGGTCGAGTCCATGCGGATCTCGCCGCCCCATTCGCTGGGCACCTTGCGCGTGATGATGTTGATCACGCCGCCCATCGCGTCCGAGCCATAAAGCGAGGACATCGGGCCGCGCACCACCTCGATGCGCTCGATGGCCGACAGCGGCGGCGTCCAGCCGCCCTCCACGCCCGAGGAATCGGAGTTGGTGCGGGTCTCACGGGAGTTCTGGCGCTTGCCGTCGATCAGGATCAGCGTGTACTTGGCGCCCATGCCGCGCAGGCTGATGTCCTGGCGATCGGCGCCGCCGGTGACCACCACGCCGGGCACTTCCACCAGCGCGTCGGTCACGTCGCGGTAGAACTTCTTTTCCAGGTCCTGGCGCGTGATCACGCTGATCGAGGCCGGCGCGTCCTGGATCTGCTGCTCGAAGCCGCTGGCGGTGACCACCACCGTATCCATGACCCTGGCGCGGTCCTCGCCGTCAGCCCAGGCGGAGGCCGAAACGCCCGCTCCGGCCGCGCATAGCGCGACCGCCAGGCGGGTGCGCAAATGCGTAGGCGTGCCAATGGCGCGACGCGACGCCGCGACGTGTGTGCTGCTCATATTCCTGATGCTCCCGTCCCAGGTGGACCGCCGCGCCACGCGCGCCGGCTGCCCCTGCTTCTTACGATTCATAATGAAAACTATTCTCATATTAAAATGGGAGGGATCCGATGGCGGCAACCCGCTTTCTGCAACTTTTATGTTCTTTGCACTTCTTGACGCTGCGGCATGGGGCCATGCGCCACACTGCCGGGTGCGAGAAGCACAACGCCCATGGCTACATTCCTTACCCCGACAGCGCGTCGCATCCTGCTGATCGACGACGACGCCGAACTCGCGCAGATGCTGCGCGAATACCTAGAACCCGCCCATTTCCAGCTCGCACTGGCCCACACTTGCGAACAAGGCCTGCACCTGGCCAGCCAGCAGGATTTCGACCTGCTGCTGCTGGACCTGATGCTGCCAGACGGCAACGGGCTGGACCTGCTCAAGCAGTACCGGCAGCGCTCGCGCCGGCCCGTCATCATGTTCACCGCGCACGGCGGCGAGACGGACCGCGTGCTGGGCCTGGAATTCGGCGCCGACGACTACCTGACCAAACCCTTCAGCCCGCGCGAGCTGAAGGCGCGCATCACCGCCGTGCTGCGCCGCTTCGACGAAATCCCCGAGGCCGCCCCGTCCGGTCTGGCGGTCGGCGCACTGAGCCTGGACCCGGCTTCCGGCCGGGCCCGCCTGGGCGCCGACGAGGTGGTGCTGACCGGCGCCGAGCAGCGCATCCTGGAAATCCTGATGCGCACGGCCGGGCAGGTGGTCGCGCGCGACCAGATCGGCATGTATGCGCTGGGCCGCGTGCCCGACCGCTATGATCGCAGCATCGACACACACATCAGCAGCCTGCGTCGCAAGCTGCGACTGGACAGCGGCGGCGCGCCCGCCATCCGCAATCTGCGCGGGCTGGGCTACGTGCTCGCCGCCGCGTGACCATGCCATTGCTGCCCGTGCGCTCGCTGTTCTGGCGAGCCTTCCTGACCTTCTGGAGCGCGATGGCGCTGATCCTGGTCTGCGGCATGCTGTTCACGGCGGCGGTCGCCTGGTATCGCGTGAACTCGCTCGATGGCCTGAATCCGGGCAGCCTGGCGCACGACGCCGCCCAGATCGCGCGCGAGGACGGCGCGGACGGGCTGGAACGCTGGGTCGCGGCCATGGATGCGCGCTACAGCGCGCTGAACATCTATCTGGTGGACGCCTCCGACCACGACATCCTGGGCCGCGCCCTGCCCGCGCGCCTGCGCGACTGGCTCAAGGACTATCGCGCCGCGCCGCCCGACCTATTCCCCGCCGCGTCCGCGCCGTCGCCCAGCGTGCGCGTGTCCTGGTGGGATCCGCAGCTGCTGACGCTGCCCGACGGTCGCGAACTGCTGATGCTGTTCCTGCCCTTCGATTCCTCACACTGGGAATTGCTGGGCCTGGCGCCCGTCGCGCTCGTCATCGTGCTGTTCGCCCTGGCCGTCACGGCGCCGCTGTGCTGGGCCCTGACGCGCAACGTCACCGCGCCGCTGGACGCCCTGCGGCTGGCAACGCAGGCCCTGTCGGCCGGCCAACTGGACGCGCGCACGCCGGCCCGGCTGACGCGGCGCAAGGATGAGCTGGGCCTGCTGGCGCAGGACTTCGACGCCATGGCCAGCCGCCTGCAGGCGCTGGTCGGCACGCGCGAACAGCTGCTGCGCACCATCGCCCACGAGCTGCGCTCGCCGCTGGCGCGGCTGCAGCTGGCCGTGGAATTGGCGCGGCGCAAGGACGAACGGCTGGACCTGCAGCTGGACCGCATCGAACGCGAAGGCGAACGGCTCGACGCGCTGGTGGGCAATACGCTGGCGCTGGCGAAGATGGGCGCCCTGCCCGAGCCGGCCGACATGCTCGACCTGGCCGAAGTCGTGGACGCCGTGGTCGAGGACGCGCGCTTTGAAGCGGGCGACCGCAACGTCGGCATCGCCTGGGAACGGCCCGCCCCCCTGCGCATCCAGGGCGACCTCGAGAGCCTGGCCAGCGCGATCGAGAACGTGCTGCGCAATGCGCTGCGCTTCGCGCCGACGGGCAGCAGCATCCGCCTGCGCCTGCTGGCGGGCCTGCGCGACGTGCAATTGGAAATCGAGGATCGCGGCCCGGGCGTGCCGGAGCAGGAACTGGGCTATCTGTTCGAGCCCTTCTACCGCAGCGCCTCGGGCGCGGCCATGGCGGGCAGCGGCGCCGGCCTGGGCCTGAGCATCGCGCGGGCGGCGGTGGCCGCCCACAAGGGCCGCATCTCGGCCAGCAATGTGCTGCCTCAGGGATTGAGCGTGCGCATCGAGCTGCCGCTGGCCGCGACTTGAAACGTCCCGCCGGCGAGACCTCGGGTCCGGCCGGCGGCCCGGCGAGCCCCGGGCCCCGCCTGCGCTCCGGTCAGAACGTGATATTCGCCGACACCCACAAGCGCCGGCCTTCCAGCACCTGGCGGTACGAGTTGGACCAGTTGGTGGCGGCGGTCGGCGCGCTGGCGCCGGTCTTGGTCGGCCCGTAGTTCTCGAAGTTCTTGTCGAACAGGTTGTAGACCGAGGCCGACAGGGTCACGTTCTTGCTGACCGCGTACGAGCCGCCAAGGCTGGCCAGCCAGTACGGGCTGTAGAACACCTGTTCCTTTTCCCAGTTCATGTCGTTGAACTGCTTGGCGCGGTATTCGCCGCGCACCCAGGTGCTGAACTTGTCGTTGACCTGCCACTTCAGGCCCAGGTTCAAGGCATGGCGCGGCTGCGATCCCAGCGGCTGGCCCTGCTTGGCGCCGGACGTGACCTCGCTGGCGGTCAGCGTGTAGTTGGCGTTGAACGACCAGCCCTCGAACAGCGGCACGCGGCCGCCCAGCTCGAAACCCTTGATGGTCGCCGAATCCACATTCACGCGCTGCGAGAAATTGTCCACCGGCACGCCGTTGCGCTCCCACACGCCCAGGTCCAGGCAACCCGGAACGGGGCCGCCGCTGGCGCGGCAATTGGCCACGTTCTGGTTGTCGAGCTTGTCCTTGAAGCGGGTGTGGAACGCCGTCAGGTTGCCGGTCAGGCCTGCGCCGTCGTCGTAAACCACGCCCAGCTCCGACGAGGTGCTGGTTTCGGGACGCAGTTGCGAATTGCCCAGCAGCGGCCGGGTGCCCTGCGCGCCCAGGCCGATGATGCCGTCGGTCATCAGGTTGATGTCCGGCGTCTTGTAGCCCTTGCTCACGCCGCCCTTGAAAGTCCACGCCGGCGTGGCGTTCCAGACCAGGTAGCCGCGCGGGCTCCACTTGCCGCCGAACTGCTCGTTGCGGTCGTAGCGCGCGCCCAGGGTCAGCGCCAGGTCGTCCACGATGCGCCACTCGTTCTCGGCGAACAGCGCCCACTGGTACTGGCTCAGATTCAGCGGCGCCGAGACCAGGGTGTCCTTGAACTTCTGCTCGCGCCACTGGCCGCCCATGGTGAGGCTGTGGCGCTCGTTGAACAACGGCATGGTCCACTTGGTGTCGAAGACCCAGTTGTCGTATTCCAGGTCGCGCTTGGCGCCGTCGGTCGGCTGACGCGGCGCGTTCATGGGATTGGTCCGGCCGATGGTCTCGGTGGTGTCGTACACCAGGCTGGTGTCGGAGCTGACCGAGCCGCCGTAGCGGCCCAGATGCGTCAGCGCGTAGCGCTGGCGGTTGAAGCGCATCTCGGGCTCGTAGCCGCCACCCTGCCGGTTCCTGGCCACGCTGCTGTTGAGCGTGCCCAGCTCGCCATTGGCGTTGTCGAAAACCTGCCAGTTGCTGTCGATGTCGAACAGGATGTCGTGGTTGCGGTTGGGCGTGAGCGCCAGGCGCAGGCCCAGGTTGCGCTGCAGGCTGTCGCCCAGCCCGCTGAAGCCGGCGATGTCGCCGGTGTAGTTGCCGCTGTTGTATTCCGCCTGATTGACCGGATAGCTGCCGTTGGCGCTCAGGCGCCGGTACAGGCCGCCGCGCACGGTCAGGCCCAGCTTGTCGGTGGCGATGGGGCCGCTCAGGTAGAAGGCGGAGCCGTAGTTGTTGCCATAGCGGTTATCGCCCTGGGCGGTGCCGTCCAGCGTGATCTGGCCCATCCATTCCTGGCTGACCTTGCGGGTGATGATGTTGATGACGCCGCCCATGGCATCCGAGCCGTAGAGCGTGGACATCGGGCCACGCACCACCTCGATGCGCTCGATCGCCGCCATCGGCGGGATGAAGTTGGTGTCGACGTCGCCAAAGCCGTTGGGACGCGCGCCGGAGCTGTTCTGGTTCAGCCGCTTGCCGTCGACCAGCACCAGCGTGTAGTCGCTGGGCAGACCGCGGATGCTGATGTTCATGCCGCCGGCCTTGCCGCCGCGCTCGACCGTCACGCCCTCGACATCGGCCACCGCGTCGGCCAGGTTGTGAAAGGGCTTGGTTTCGAGTTCCTCGCGCGTGATGACCGAGATGGACGCGGGCGCTTCCTTGATCTGCTGCTCGAAGCCCGACGCCGTGACCACGACGGAATCGAGCTGGTGGGTCACGCCATCCTGCGCGCCCTGGGCGTGGACGGCGCCCGATGCGGCGAGGGCCAGCGCCAGGGGAATCTGGCGCAGAGCAAGGACGGGGATGGAACGGGCTCGCCTGGAGCCGCTGGAACGGATGTGCGTGGACATGGGAGTAACCAGAAGAACCGTTCCCGAAGGAACGGCGCGCAAGGCGCTGGGCTTGGGTTCATATAGAGAACGCCAATGGTATTTATTCCCATTAACCTATTCAATTATTTGTCAGGTTTTATTCAGACAAATGACAGATTTCAGAAAAATCTGATCAAAATGACGTATTTACACGACAATTTTCACGATCTCGTCCCAACAAATCGGGGCAAAAGATCTCAGGCGGGCGTCAGTCCGACAACCCCGGCCAACCTGGGCAGCACCCGCAAGGCATTGGCGCTGGTCGCCCGCGCCACCTGTTCCGGCGTCAGCCCGCGCAGCGTCGCCAGCGTGTCCGCGATACGCGCCAGCTCGCCCGGCCGGTTGCGCCGGTCGGGCGGATGCAGCCAGGCGGGCGGAATGTCCGGCGCGTCGGTTTCCAGCACCAGGTGCTCCAGCGCCACGTCGGTGGCGTGGCGGCGGATCTGCAGCGCCCGCTCGTAGGTCATGGCCCCGCCCATGCCCAGCGCGAAGCCCAGGTCGACGAAGGCTTGCGCCTGTTGCGCGCTGCCGTTGAAGGCATGGGCGATGCCGCCGATGCGGCCATGACGGCGCAGGTGCTTGAGCAGGATGTCCTGGGACTTGCGCACATGCAGCAGCACCGGCAGGCCGAATTCGGCGGCCAGCGCCAGCTGGGCCGCGTAGAAATGTTCCTGGCGCTCGCGCGGCGCGCCGGCGGCGATCTCAGGCACGAAGAAATCCAACCCGATCTCGCCGATGGCGACGAAGCGCGGATCATCAAGGGCCTGCTGAACAGCCTCGCGCAGCGCCTGCAAGTCGCCCTCGCCCGCGCGCTCGACATACAGCGGATGGATGCCCAGCGCATAGGCGCCGCCGGCGGTGCGCCGTGCCAGGTCGCGCACCACGCCGAAGTTGGCGCGTTCGACAGCCGGGATCACGATGGCGGTAACGCCGGCCCGCAGCGCATGCGCGGCCACCTCGGGCCGGTCGGCGTCGAATTCTGCGGCGTCTAGATGGCAATGGGTGTCGATCAGCATCGCGGGCTCCTGGTGGGCATTATGCGCCCGCGCCTGCCCGGAGGGCGCGCCGGCAAGTCCAGCGGACGCGCAGGCGGCATCCGCCCGGACCCACGGCGCGAAAACGATCAGCCTGAAACCAGGCGGCCGTTTTCCATCAGCAGCTGGCGGTCGGCGCGCGCCGCCAGTTCCGGATCGTGCGTGACGATGGCGAAGGCCGTGCCGGATTCCCGGTTCACGCGCGACAGCAGCTCGAACATATTGTGCGCGGTATGGCGGTCGAGGTTGCCGGTGGGCTCGTCGGCCAGCACGCAGGCCGGCCGCGTCACCAGCGCGCGCGCCAGCGCCACGCGCTGGCGTTCGCCACCGGACAGCTGGCCGGGATAGTGCTCTTCGCGCGCGGCCAGACCCACCATGCCCAGCACCTCGCGCGCGGCCGCGCGGGCCTGCTCGCGGTCCTGGCGCCGCACGATCAGCGGCATGGCCACGTTGTCCAGCGCCGAGAATTCCGGCAGCAGATGGTGGAACTGGTAGACGAAGCCCAGGCTCTGGTTGCGCAGCGCGCTCTTGCGCGCCTCGGACAGACCGACGGCCAGCTTGCCGTCCACCGTGACCGAACCGCTGGACGGCACGTCCAACAGGCCCAGGATGTGCAGCAGCGTGCTCTTGCCCGAGCCCGAGGCGCCGACGATGGCGACCATCTCGCCACGCGCCACGGTCAGGCTGACGTTGTTCAGCACGTCGATGCGCGTCGGCCCTTCGTCGTAGAACTTGACCAGCTGATCGGCCTGCAGCGCGGGGGTGGCGGAATCAATCATGGCGCAGCACCTGTGCGGGTTGCAGGCGCGAGGCGCGCCAGCTGGGATACAGCGTCGCCAGCAGCGACAGCACCAGCGAGGTCAGGCCGATGGTGACGATGTCGCTGACCTGCGGGTCGGACGGCAGCGCGCTGATGAAATACACCTCGCGCGGCAGGAACTGCACGCCCAGCAGGTGTTCGATGAAGGGCACGATCACGTCCACGTTGTAGGCGATCGCGATGCCCCCGGCCACGCCCAGCAGCGTGCCGATGACGCCGATCAACGCGCCCTGCACCAGGAAGATGCGCGCCACTTCGCCCGGCCCGGCGCCCAGCGTGCGCAGGATGGCGATGTCGGATTGCTTGTCCTTGACGGCCATCACCAGCGAGGACAGCAGGTTGAACGCGGCCACGGCCACGATCAGCGCCAGGATCAGGAACATCATGCGCTTTTCGGTCTTGACCGCGGCGAACCAGGTGCGGTTGTTGCGCGACCAGTCGCTGGCCATCATGTAGGGCGGCAGCACCTGGGCCAGCTCGGCGGCCACCTCGGGCGCCCTCTGCATGTCGGCCACGCGCAGTCGCACGCCGGCCGTGCCGCTGTCGCGGAACACGCGGGCGGCGTCCTCGTCGTCGACGAAGGCCAGCGAGGAATCGTATTCGTAGTGGCCGGAAGAGAACACGCCCACCACGGTGAACTGGCGCATGCGCGGCGCGAAGCCGGCGGGGCTGATCGAGCCTTGCGGCGCCATCATCATCAGCGTGTCGCCGACCTTCACGCCCATGCCGTCGGCCAGCTCGTTGCCCAGCACCACGCCAAAGCCGCCGGGCTTCAGGTCGGACAGCTTGCCCGTGACCATCTGCCTGGGCAGGTCGGACACGCCGCCCTCGGTGGCGGGATCGATGCCGCGCACCTGCACGCCGCGCAGCGCCTGCCCGCGCACCAGCATGCCCTGCGCCGCCACGAAGGGCGCGCCGGCCTTGACGGCGGGATTCTTCTTGGCGGCGTCGGCGTACTGCTGCCACTGGTCCAGCACGCGCTCGGGCGCGGCGCCGGGTATGTAGAGTTCGATGTGCGGCAGCACCGACAGCATGCGGTCGCGCACTTCCTTCTGGAAGCCGTTCATGACCGACAGCACCACGATCAGGGCGGCGACGCCCAACGCGATGCCCGCCATCGAACTCGCGGCGACGAAGGAGATGAAGCGATCGCGGCGGCCGCGTCGCTGGCGGATCCGGGCCAACCCGGCATAGCGGGCGCCGATCCAGAATTCGTAGGGTATTTTCAGCACGAGCGCATTATGGCATTAACGGCCAGGAAATCGGGGCCGCGGATGTGCGGTTCCAAGACCAGGCGTATCCACCTATGGCAGATGGCGGCGGGCCTTAGTTCCCGCCATCGCCAGACTACAATCCCGCCCATGCTGATCGTGAT
>MCND01000342.1_pt1 | contig 15385 bp, 17 predicted proteins | sample 778211 | NCBI WGS metagenome assembly MCND01 (sample SAMN04296812, study PRJNA304217) | bioreactor metagenome | isolation source: activated sludge enriched with benzalkonium chloride | place: Turkey: Istanbul urban wastewater treatment plant
CGTGCGCGTGCCCACCGCCGCAGCCTGGACCTTCGCCGCGCTGCCCAACGCCATCAGCTTCGCGCTGATCGGCGTGGTGCTGGCCGAGTTCGTCGGCTCCACCACCGGCATGGGCTACCTGATGATCACCGCGCTGGCCACGCTCAACGCCACCGACATGTTCGCCGCGGTCACGCTGCTGTCGCTGGTGGGGATCGCGCTGGTGTATTGCGTGACGTGGCTGGAGCGGCGGCTGCTGCACTGGGCCCCGGAATTCCGCGAATGATTGGGCCCACCCCCGAGGCGCTGCGCGCCTCCCCCCTCAAGGGGGCGCCGCTGCGGACCGGCGAAGCCGGATCCGCGCGGCCCCGATCGGGGCGAGCCTGCGATCCAACAAGCACGACGTTTCCTTCCCGGTTCCCAGCCATAGGCGAAAATGACCGAGCCCACCCCCGAGGCGCTGCGCGCCTCTCCCCTCAAGGGGGCGCCGCTGCGGACCGGCAAAGCCGGATCCGCGCGGCCCCGGTCGGGGCGAGCCTGCGATCCAACAAGCACGACGTTTCTTCCCGGTTCCCGTTCCCAGCCATAGGCGAATGACATGAATACCCTGCCTTATCTGCGCAACTTCGAACTCGGCGGCCAGGTCGCGCTGGTGACCGGATCGGCCCGTGGGCTGGGTCTGTGCATCGCGCGGGCGCTGGCCGGCTGTGGCGCGCGCGTGCTCATCAACGGCCGCAATGCCACAGCCGCCGAGGCGGCCGCCGACGCGCTCAGGCGCGACGGGCTGGACGCGCACGCGCTGGCCTTCGACGTGGCCGACGACGCCGCCATGGCGCAGGCTTTCGCCCGCATCGACGCCGAGCATGGCCGGCTGGACATCCTGGTCAACAACGTGGGCGCGCGCAACCGCAAGACGCTGGCCGACACCACGCCCGCCGAGATCCGCGAATTGATCGACACCGACCTGGTGGCCGGCCTGCTGCTGTCCAAGCTCGCGGCCGAGCGCATGGTGCGCCAGGGCGGCGGCCGGCTGATCGCCATCACTTCCGTGGTGGGCGAATTCGCGCGCGCGGGCGACGCCGTCTATCCGGCGGCCAAGCAGGGCCTGACCGGCATGATGCGGGCGCTGGCGGCGGAGTTCGGCGGGCGCGGCATCACCAGCAACGCCATCGCGCCGGGCACCTTCGCCACCGAGACCAATGCCGCGATGATTGCCGACCCCTCGGTCGGCCCGCGCGTCGCGGCGCGCAATCCGACGGGCCGCTGGGGCGAGCCGGAGGAAATCGCCGGCGCCGCCGTGTTCCTAGCCTCGCGCGCCGCGTCCTATGTCAACGGGCACGTGCTGGTGGTGGACGGCGGACTGTCGATCCAGTTCTAAGGGAACGCGCCGCCGCGCCGCGCGCTGCGCGCTTGCTGCCCCCCAAAAGGGGGCCGTCCTTCCTCGGGGCGGGCGGAAGGACGCTCCCGCCCCCGCTTCAGCTCGTCTCGTCCTGGTACCAGACGCCTTCGGCCAGCATCATGCGCTGGTGGCCGTGGCCGGCGGGCATCATGGGGAAGCAGTTTTCCTGCGCGGCCACCGCCACGTCCAGGAAGTAGGGGCCGTCGTGGGCCAGGCACTCGGCCAGCGCGGCGTCCAGCTGGGCCGGATCGTCCACGCGCGCCGCGCCCCAGCCGAAGGCGCGCGCAAGCGCCACGAAGTCGGGCAGCGAGGCGTTGTAGCTGTGGCTGTAGCGGCCGCCGTGGATCAGCTCCTGCCATTGCCGCACCATACCCATGTAGCCGTTGTTGCACAGCACGACCTTGACCGGCGTCTGGTGCTGCATGGCGGTGGACAGTTCCTGGATGTTCATCAGCACGGACGCGTCGCCGCTGACGCAGACCACGGTCTTGTCCGGGTGCGCGATCTGCGCGCCGATGGCGGCGGGCACGCCGTAGCCCATGGTGCCGGCGCCGCCCGAGGTCAGCCAGCGATTGGGCCGGTCGAAGCGCAGGTATTGCGCGGCCCACATCTGGTGCTGGCCCACGTCGGTGGAGACGACGGCGTCGCGGCCGTCCAGCGCGGCGTTCAGGCGCGCCATCAGGTGCTGCGGCAGGATGGACTCGGCCGAGGGCGTGTAGCCCAGGCAGTCCCGGGCGCGCCAGGTAGCGATGCGGTCCCACCAGGGTGCGAGCCGCGCCGGGTCCAGCGGCGCGTCACCCAGCTCGGCGCGCAGCGCCTGCACCAGCGGCAGGCAGTCGCCGACCAGCGCCACGTCCACGCGCACGACCTTGTTGATCGAGGCGGGGTCGATGTCGATGTGGATCTTGCGCGCGTGCGGACAGAATTCCGAGAGCTTGCCGGTGATACGGTCGTCGAAACGCGCGCCGATGCAGACCACCAGATCGGCGTTGTGCATGGCGAGGTTGGCCTCGACCGTGCCGTGCATGCCCAGCATGCCGACGAACTGCGGGCTGGACGCGGGAAAGGCGCCCAGGCCCATCAGCGTCAGCGTGCAGGGCGCGCCGGTGTGGCGCACCAGCTCGGTGAAGGCGGCGCAAGCCTCGGGGCCGGCGTTCACCAGCCCGCCACCACCATAGAAAATAGGACGCTTGGCTTGTGCGATCAGCGCGGCGGCGCGGCGCACGGCCGACTGCGGCAGCTTGGGGGCCAGCTTGCCGGCCTGTCGGCGCGCGCGCAGCGCGGCCAGCTTCTGCTGCGAGGGCGCTGCCGGCACGTCGATGTCGGCGTCATGCGGCACGGCCAGCTGCACGTCCTTGGGGAAATCCAGCAGCACCGGACCGGGCCGGCCCTGGCGTGTCAGTTCGAAGGCGCGGCTCACCACGGCGGCCACGTCGTCCACCGCGCGGACCTGGGTGTTCCACTTGGTCACCGAGCGCGAGATGCCGATGGCGTCGCATTCCTGGAAGGCGTCGGTGCCGATGGCGGCCGTAGCCACCTGGCCGCTGATGCACAGCACCGGGATCGAATCGCACATGGCGTCCAGCAGGCCGGAGGTGGTGTTGGCCATGCCCGGGCCGGACGTCACGAAGACCACGCCGGTGCGGCCGGTGCTGCGGGCATAGCCCTCGGCGGCATGGACGGCGGCCTGCTCGTGACGCACCAGCACATGGCGCAGGCGCGGCTCGGCGTAGAGCGCGTCGTACAGCGGCAGCACGGCGCCGCCGGGGTAGCCGAAAATCGTGTCCACCCCATGCGCGATCAGCGTGTCCAGCAGGATCCGGGCGCCGTTGGCGGCGGGGCCGGCGGCCGGGCGCGAGGCGGTGGAATCGGCGTCCGGCAGGACGGCAAGGGCGGCGGAGTGGAGGCGATCGTTCATGCTGACTATCTTATTCGTGGATGGGAAGAATTTTTATCTTCTTTTCCACGGATAACGGCCATACGGAGTAAATTCATCTTCAACATGGAGAATTTGAAGAAAATGAACCTGGACAAGTTTGACCTGGCCATTCTGAAGGTGCTGCAGCAGAACGCGCGCGCCAGCCTCAACGACATCGGCGCGGCCGTGGGCCTGTCATCCACGCCCTGCTGGAACCGGATCAAGCGCATGGAAAGCGCCGGGGTGATCCGCGGCTATACGGTGGACATCGACCCGGCCAGCCTGGGCTTCATGGACACGGTGATCGTGCACGTCACGCTGGAAAGCCACAGCGAGGAAACCCTGTACGAATTCGGCCGCGCCCTGGCCCAGATTCCCGAGGTGCTGGAGGCCTTCCTGGTGTCGGGCGACTACGACTATTACATCCGCATCGCCGTGCGCGACACGCGGGACTACGAGCGCCTGCTGCGCGAACAGCTGTACCGAATACCGGGGATCCGGCACAGCAAGTCTTGCTTTGTGCTGCGCCGGTTGAAGGAGACGATGCTGCCGCTGACGGGCGCGGCAACGGCCTAGGTCCGTGCAAACCAGGCATGGGCCCTGACCATTCAGGTGTGGCCCGGTTTTCGGATACCGAACATCAGGAGTTTTCCGGCCCGCAAATTCGCAATGGATTTTCGCAGGCGCTTGGCGTTGGCTTTCGTACTAAGCAGATGCAGTGTTTCTTGCATGCCGCTGTCGCTGGTCGCAGGTGCCAGAATAGGGCGTTCGCTGCTCGTGCAAGTAGTCTCGGCAGAGGTATGAGCCTTGCATTCGTCGTGATCCATCACAGCGTAGGTCTCCCAAGACAACAGCATGCCGCATCGAAGCGCCATGCCATTTCACGAGGCGCCTGTGCCCACTGTAGCCGGACACCCACACCCAATCTATTGTGGGTCCCCGCAAATTCGCGGCATCCCCGCCCCCTACCTCAGCACATAATCCACCGGCACCGCCGGCTCCGGCAGTGGCCGCACGCCCAGACCTTCCAGCAGGTCGATCTCGATGACGCGCGCCAGCGCGGACAGGGGCAGGTCGTTCTCATCCTTGCCGAAGGGGTCTTCCAGTTCGTCGCCCAGCGCGTCCAGGCCGAAGAAGGTGTAGGCGATGATGGTGACCGCCACCGGGGTCAGGTATTCCAGCGCGCCCACCAGCCCGAAGGGCAGCAGCAGGCAGAACAGCCAGGCGGTGCGGTGCAGCAGCAGCGAATAGGCGAAGGGCGAGGGCGTGAACTTGATGCGCTCGCAGGCGGCCTGGATGGCGGCGCAGGCGGCGGCGCGCTGGGTCAGGGCCTGGTAGAGGATGTCGGTCAGCTCGCCGCGCCGCAGACAGGCGGCCAGGTCGCGGTTGATGGCCAGCAGCAGCGCGTCCGGCACGTTGCGGCAGCCGGCCAGGGTTTCGGCCTCGTCCAACTGCACCCAGGGCCGGGCGGCGGCCAGGGCGTCCTCTTCGCGCAGGCGCGCGGCCAGCGCGTAGGCGAAGCCGATGCAGCGGCGCACGATGCGCTCCTGCACCGGGTTGGCGGTGCTGGCGGCCAGCAGCACCGCGCTTTCGCGCGCCAGGCTGCGGCATTGGACGATAAGCTCGCCCCATTGCTTGCGCGCTTCCCACCAGCGGTCGTAGCAGACGTTGTTGCGGAAACCCATGAAGACCGACAGCGCCAGGCCGAACAGCGAGAAGGGCACGGCGGACAGGTGGGCGGGCGAGAACATGCGGTCGTGGTACATCCACACGACCAGGCAGGCCAGCAGGGTGATGACGAGAATGCGACTGAAGATGCGCGGAATGATGGAGCCGCGCAGAATGAAGAACAGGGCCAGCGCGGAAGGACGCGGACGGACGATCATGATGGGGTGGGAAGGAAAGGCGAGACGGAAAGAGGAACCGGAAACGAAAACCGGAAAGCAGATACGCGGCGCGCCCACTATACGCCTGTCAAACCGTCATGGACGCGCCGATATAATTCTGTTTCGTTTCATCGCCCCCAAAGGCCCGCAGCCCCATGACCAACGCCTCCGAAGACACCCCCATCAAGCCCTGGCACGCCGTCCGCCGCTCCAAGCTGCACGGCAACGGCGTCTTCGCCGCGCGCAAGATCCCCGCGGGCACGCGCATCATTGAATACGGCGGCCAGCGCATCAGCGCCAAGGAAGCGGACCGCCGCCATCCGACCAATCCGGACGACCCGTTCCACACCTTCTTCTTCGCCCTCAGCTCGGGCCGCGTGATCGACGGCGGCGACGAAGGCAACGACGCCCGCTGGATCAACCATTCCTGCGAACCCAACTGCGAGGCGCAGGAAGGCAAACACGGCAAGCGCGTCTATATCGTGGCCGTGCGCGACATCGCGCGCGGCGAAGAGCTGTCCTACGACTACGGCCTGGTGCTGGACGGCCGCATCACCAAGGCGCTGCGCGACGGCTACCGCTGCCTCTGCGGCACGCCGCCGTGTCGCGGCACCATGCTGGCTCTGTCGGACAAGCAGAAGAAGAAGGCGCAGAAGAAGCTGGCCGAGGCCAGGCAGGCCGAGGCGCAGCCCGTGGCCAAGAGCGCGGACGCGCCCACGAAAAAACGGGGCGGTTCGAAGCAAGCGGTGAAGCCGGGCGCCAAACAGGACGCACTGTTGGACGCAAAGCCGGACGCCAAACCCGCAGCCAAGCAGGACGCGCCCGCGCAAGCGGACGGCCAGGCCGCCACCAAGCCGGCGCGGAAACCCGCCCGCAAGCCGGCCGAAGCCACTGCCAAGCCGGAAGCAGCCCAGTCCAAGGCCCCCGCCGCCAAGCGCCGCGCCACGCACAAGACCGCGCCGGTTCCGTCCCCCGCCTGAAACCCCACCGGCGGCAGGCGTATTGCCCCGTCCGGCGCCCGCAGGCGTACAATCAGCCGGTCGTTAACACGACATGCAGTACGTCTTCAGGGCGGGGCGAAATTCCCCACCGGCGGTATGCCACGCAATGTGGCGAGCCCGCGAGCGCCCGGTGTTCCCCAGGAACGCCGGGGTCAGCAGACCTGGTGAGATGCCAGGGCCGACGGTCATAGTCCGGATGAGAGAAGATGTGCCGGCACATACTCGGCTGCCCGGGCGCTTGCGTCCGGCCAGCGGTTTTCTGTTCGGCTGTCGCATAGCCCTGAAACGTTTTTCGCCCACTTTTTCCGCGAGAGCGTTTCACATGTCCAATACCAATCCGCAGCAATCCCTTCCCAGCCTGGCTTCCCAGCCGTTCGAGGCCCGCTTGCAGCGCGCCCTGCATCACCTGCGCCTGGGCCGTCCCGTCATCCTGATGGACGACTTCGACCGCGAGAACGAGGCCGACCTGATCGTCGCCGCCGACAAGCTCACCGTGCCCGTCATGGCGCAGCTGATCCGCGACGGCAGCGGCATCGTCTGCCTGTGCCTGCCCGGCGAGGCGCTGGACCGCCTGGGCCTGCCGCCCATGGTGCAGAAGAACGAAAGCCGCCACGCCACCGCCTTCACCGTGTCGATCGAGGCGCGCGAGGGCGTGAGCACCGGCGTGTCGGCGGCCGATCGCGTCACCACCATCCGCGCCGCCGTCTCGCCCACCGGCCAGCCCGGCGACATCGTCAGCCCCGGCCACGTGTTCCCGCTGCGCGCCCAGCCCGGCGGCGTGCTGACGCGCCGCGGCCACACCGAAGGCTCGGTCGACCTGGCCGTGCTGGCGGGCCTGCGTCCGGCCGGCGTGCTGTGCGAGCTGATGAACGCCGACGGCACCATGATGCGCGGCGCCGCGCTGGAGCGCTACGCCGCCCAGCACGGCCTGGTGGCGCTGACCATCGCCGAGCTGGCCGATCATCTGCAGAAGCTGCGCGATGGCCAGGCCACGCCGGTCGACGACGAAGTGCTGGAGATGGCCGCCACGGCCTGATCCGGCGCGCCACACCGGCGCGGCCCGGCCTTCAGCCCCGGACCGCGCCGATATGAACACCCGACCCGCACCAAACCCGCCGGTGTCGATGCCGCAGCCGGCACCGACCGGGGCCGCTGCCGGGGCTGACCAAGGCCAATGCCGACGCCGCGACCCGCCGCGCCGGCATCCTTCCCCCGGGCGATGCGCGTTCAGCGTTGCCCGTCGTGCGCCGACACCGCCTCCCTGGTCAGCCCGCCCAGCCGCGCATGCACGCGGCCGCCCGTGCCCATGACCAGCGCGAACAGGATCTCGCCCGGCCTGGGCGCATCCTGGATGCCGATCTCGATGCTGTTGAAGTGGCTGCGCACATAGGAAGCGTGGATATAGTGCACCGGCACCATCATGCGGTAGCCGGCCACGGCCACCGCCTTGACGGCCGGCACCATCGCCTTGGGCTCGCCCAGCACGCTGCGCATGGCCCAGCCGCCGGCCTCGTGCCAGACCGCGCCATGCTCCATCTCGCCGTCCAGCCCGACGATGGCGGCCTTGCTGTAGACCTCGATGCTGTCCTTGCCCAGCGTGTCGACCAGCTCGGTCGCCAACAGCGTGCCCAGCCCGCGTAGTTCGGCCATGAAGGGCATCAGGTCCGGCTCGTAGCGGCCGGCATAGGGATTGCGAATCACGGCGCAGGACGCGGCCAGCTTCAACGGCACGGCCGGCGGCGGACCGTACTCATGGAACGTGGTTTCGACGATGAGGCAACGCTTGCGGATATCGATCAGGGACATGGGATGGCCTCCGGGAACAGGATGGAATGCGGGGATGACATGCGGCGACGGCGCGCCCTTCATTGCGGCTCGATGCCGGTTTCCCTGACGATGGCGGCCCACTTGTCGATCTCGGCGCGCACGAAGGCGCCGAATTGCGCGGGCGTCTGGGTTTTCACGGAAAGGCCCTGCGCCGCGTAGGCTTCCTTCAATTCGGCATTGCCCAGCGCCTTCTCCAGCGCGGCCGCCAGGCGCCGGGATACCGGCTCGGGCAGATCCTTCGGACCCATCAGGCCGAACCACACGGTCAGGTTGAAGCCGGGCGCGCCGCTCTCGTTCAGCGTGGGAATGTCGGGCGCCAGCGGGAACCGTTCCGGCGTGCTGACGCCATAGGTCTTGACCTTGCCGGCGCGCGCCTGCTGCAGGCCGTTGGCCAGATCGGTGAAGGTCAGGTCCACGGTGCCGCCGATCACGTCGGTCAGCGCCTGCGGGCCGCCGCGATAGGGCACGGCCGTGACGTCGATGCCACCCATCCGCGCCCACTTGGCGCCGAACACCTGCGCGCTGCCCGAGCCGTAGGCATAGGTCAGCTTGCCCGGATGCCGCGCGCCGTAGGCGTACAGCTCGGCCACGCTGGCGCCCGGCAGGCGCGGCGAGCCAACCAGCAGATAGGGCGTCTCGGCCACGGCGCCGATGGGCGACAGGTCGACGGCCGGATCGTAGGGCAGGTTCTTGAACAGGCTGACGCCGCTGGCGGCCGTGGACACGCCGACCACCACCACGGTATAGCCATCCGGCTTGCTGCGCGCCACGTCATGCGTGCCGATGATGCCGTTGGCGCCGGGCTTGTTCTCGACCACCACCGGCTGCCCCAGGTCGTCGGCCATGGCCTTGCCCAGGCTGCGCGCCACCACGTCGGTGATGCTGCCCGGCGGAAAGGGCACGACCATGCGAATGGGACGGTCGGGGTAGGCGGCCCGCGCCGGGTGCATGACAGCAAGGGCGAGCAGGGCCGCGCCCAGGCCGGCCGCCAGCCGCCGCGCGGCGATGATGGGTTGCATGGCTGTCTCCTGTTGATGTGTTCTTGTCACCGCCCCGAGGCCGCTGCCGCGCGCCACGGGACGACATGCCCGCGCCAGCCAGCGCGGCGCAGGACTGCTCTCATTGCCGGACGGATCCGTTGCCAACCCGCCCATGCGACCCACGCGTCCGCCACGACGGACGGTATCGTTACGCCGGATGCGCCGCCATTTCGGACGCGTTCAGCCGCTCCAGGTATTGGTGGATCCGCGTGTTGTCCACGCCCGGCTCCATCTCCGCCAGCGCGCGCTGCCACAACCCGGCGCACAGCGACAGCTGCCCGACGCGCACGCCGGCGTGCGCCTGCAGCGCATCAGCGGTGCGCAGGTCCTTGGCCATCAACGCCAGCGCGAAGCCGCCGGCGTAGCTGCCCGGCACGATGAACTGGCGCAGCTTGGTCTCGGTGGCGACGTTGCGGCCGCTGGACGCATTGAGCACGTCGGTGAAGACGTCCAGGTCCAGGTCCATGCGGCGCGCGATCAGCAGCGCCTCGCTGGCCGCCAGCAGACCGGCGGCGTACACATAGTTGTTCAGCGCCTTCATGGCATGGGCCGAGCCGACCGCGCCGGTGGGGATCAGCGTGGCGCCCATGCGCGACAGCAGCGGACGCGCGCGTTCCAGGTCGGCGGCGTCGCCGCCCGCCATGATGGCCAGCGTGCCGGCGGCGGCCTTGGCCACGGCGCCGGAAACGGGCGCGTCGACCAGCGCCAGCCCGGCCGCGCGCAGCAGCGGCGCCAGCCGCAGCGTCTGCGCCGGATCGGACGAGCCCATGTCCAGCAGCAGGGCGCCGGGGCGCAGCAGTGTCATCAGCCCGGGACGGCCCGGCGCGCCCTCGATCACGGCATTGGTCACGGCGCTGTCGGGCAGCATGGTGATGAGGATGTCGCAGCCGGCCAGCTCGTCCAGGCTCCCGGCCCCGCGCAGCGTGCGGCCCCAGGCGGGATGCGCGTGCAGCCGCTCCAGGCGGGCCGGGTCGCGGTCATGGGCCAGGATCCGGTCGTCCGAGTCGGACCGCGCCAGGTTCTCCAGCATCGGCAAGCCCATCATTCCCAGTCCGACGAATCCGATTTCCATGCTCATGCCTTCTACTTATCGATGATGCCTTTTCCAGAACGAAAAGCGCATGGGGATACTACCGGCTGTGGATTTTCACGGCCTATGCTAAGTTGGCCGGGGGATATAACAAACGATTATCGAGACAGGACGGAAAGCGCCATGCGCTTCAAGCTCAGGCAGATGGAGGTGTTTCGCGCGGTCATGCTGACCGGCTCGATGAACGGCGCGGCCAAGCTGCTGTTCGTGTCGCAGCCCGCCGTCAGCCGGCTGATCGCCCATGCCGAGCAGAGCCTGGGCCTGCAGCTGTTCGCGCGCGACAAGGGCAAGCTCACGCCCACGCCCGAGGCGCAGCGCCTGTTCGAGGAAGTCGGGCCGCTGTTCGAGGAAGCGTTGCGCATCGACGAGCTGGCGCGCGACCTGGCCGCCCGGCCCGAGGGCGCGCTGACGCTGTGCGCCAGCCCCAGCCTGGCGCTGAACTTCCTGCCGCCGGCCATCGCCCGCTACCTGGAGCTGCACCCCGGCGTGCGGCTCAAGTTCCACACCACGCTGCTGGCCGACATGGCGCACGAGCTGCTGGGCCGCAAGGCCGAGCTGGCGATCTCGGTGCTGCCGGTCGACCATCCCAACCTGGTGGTCGAACCGCTGGCCACGGGCGAGATGGTCTGCATCCTGCCGGAAGGCCATCCGCTGGCCGCGCAGCCGCGCGTGAGCCTGGCGCAGCTGGCGGCCTGCCGGCTGGTGCTCTACAGCCGCAACATTCCCTTCGGCCAGCTGGTGGCGGCGGCCTTCCAGCGGGCCGGCGTGAGCTGGAGCGCGGCGGTCAACATCATGCGCGCCGAAGTCGCCTGCGCGCTGGTGCGGGCGGGCGCCGGCGTCGCCATCGTCGATCAGTTCTCGGTGGGCGGCCAGGGCTGGCCCGGCGTGGTGGCGCGGCCGCTGCGCGAATCGATCCCGCTGTCGCTGAGCCTGGCGCGCTCGCGCTTCGAGCGGCCCAGCCGGCAGGTGCAGCGTTTCGTGCGCCTGATCAGGGAACATGTGCGCGGCCTGCCTGACCTGAAAACACCGGGATAGCGCTTGCCGCCGCCCGCCGTCGCGACGGCCGACATGCAAGGAAGTCCTTCAAATGGAAAGAGGGAACGGGATAGCGCGAGGCCCGCCTGGGCGATGGCATAATTCCGGGACTCGCGCCCCCCGCGGGCACAGAAGAATTTAATGAGCCACAGCTCGCATTAGATACACGCATCACCCGGCTTTCATGACATCCATCCCGCAGCCCCGAAAAGCGCCGCGCCAGCAGCGCTCGCAACAGACCGTCGACGCCATCCTGCAAGCCACCGCCCGCGTGCTGGCCGAACATGGCTACGCAGGCACCAACACCAACCTGATCGCCGAAACCGCGGGCGTGAGCGTGGGTTCGCTGTACCAGTACTTCCCGAACAAGAACGCGCTGATCGCCGCCCTGCACGACCGCCACGACCGGCAGATGCTGGACCTGATCGACCAGACGCTGGAGGCCAATCCCGCCGCCACGCTGCGCGACCGGGTCGCCGCCATCGTCGGCGCCATGCTGGGCGCGCACCTGCTGGAACCGGCGCTGCATCGCGTGCTGGAACGCGAGTTCCCGCTGTTCGACCAACCGCGCGAGCACAGCCTCGCCGACCAGGACATCCACCGCCGCATGCGGCACCTGCTGGAGTTCCACCGCGACGAGATCGCACAGCCGGACCGCGATCTGGCCACCTATGTGGTGCTGCGCATCATGGAATCGCTGGTGCACGCGGCCGCGCTGGAACCGCCGGCCGGCTTTTCGTCGGCGCAATTGGAACAGGCGGTGGTGGACGCCATCATGGGCTATCTGAGCGTGCCGGCGCCGGCCGCCCGCAAGCGGGCCGCGCCGCGCAAGGCGGGCTGAGACAGGCTGCCGCCGCCAGCGTATCCAGGAAGCGGGACGCCAGTTCCGGCGCGCTCGACACATCCAGCCTCGCATAGGCGTTCTTGCGATGCGTCTTGACGGTCTCGATGCCGATCTTGAGCTTTTGCGCGATCTCCTTCGAGCAATAGCCCCTGAGAATCAGGCCGACGATCTCGGCCTCGCGCGGCGACAGCCTTTCCCGCCAGCCGCGCATGCCGGCCAGGCGCAGGCCGTCCCGCGACGCGCATTCGCGTTCCGCCAGCCACGAGGCCAGATGCCGCCTGAGCAGCGACTGGACCAGCGGAAACACGCTGTTCAGCCGCGCGGCCTCGTGGCGGGTGAACCGCGCGCCGCCTTGGCGGTACAGGCCCACCTGCAAGGTGCGCGAGCCGGCCAGGCGCACGCTCAGGTCCAGCTCCTTGAGCGTGGCGGGAAAGTCCCGGGTCAGATAGCCGATCTCTTCGTCGCGGCTCAGCCGGATGCTGTCGCAATCGCGCTCGGGCCGGTGCAGGAAGGGCGAGCGGCACAGCTCGGGCAGGAAATGGACGCCGCTTTCGATGCCCCGCAGGTGATGCTGGAAGAACGGGTGATAGCGGAACGTGCCGCCCGAGTAGCGATGCAGCGAGCGTTCCGGCGCGCCGGACGGGAAGTTGCTATGCAGACAGGCCGGCGCGGATTCCCCGTCGTAGAAGAACACGGCATACAGGTCGAACGGCACCAGCGCTTCCAGGCGCTCCAGCAGCAAGGCCGGGAAGTCCTGCCGGTCCAGGGCGTCGACGAGCTGGCTCATGTGATCGATGGTCATCACGGCGGACATGCGGGACCTCCGGCGCGGGATGGATTCGCGGATTCCCGAGCATGCCAAATCGCGGCGGGAGCGGCAATGCCGCGGGTGACGCAAAAAGATCCGCCCATGGGTCCGCCGCTGTTCATTCGTCTGATTCTTCATGCGAGCGTGATGCCGCGCCGCTTGCACGGCCCGCGCGCGCCATCCCCCCAAGAGGGGATTACCGCTCCCATGCCCGCTTGCTAAGGTCGCTGTCACCACAACGACAAGCGCGCTTCCCAAGGAGACGGTATGAACAGCATATGGACCACGCCCGCCGTGGCGGCCTGCCTTTCCCTGGCCGCCACCGCCAGCCTCGCGGCCGACCTTCGCGTCGCGGTCAACCAGGGCAATCCGCCTTTCGAATTCGAAGACCGCAACGGCAAGCTGACCGGTTTCGAGGTCGAGGTGATCCAGGCCGTGGCCCAGCGCCTGAACAAGTCGGTCGAATTCTCGTCGATGCCGTTCAACATGCTGTTCGCGGCCGTGCAATCCGGCCGCGCCGACGTTGCCCTGGGCGCCATCACCATCACCGCCAAACGGCTCGAGAACGTCGCGTTCACCCAGCCCATCATCGATTCCAATCAGTGCGTGGCCGCGCTCTCGGACGGTCCCGTCAAGCGCGTGGAGCAGCTAAAGGGGCGCGATGTCGGCGTCATCACCGGCACGGTGGGCGAGATCTGGGCCGCCCGGTCCCAACAGGAACACGCCTACAAGGAAATCCGCCGCTACGACGGCAATATCGAGCCGATGATGGACCTGGCCTCGCAGCGCACCGCCGCGAGCATCAACGACTGCCCGATCATGGCCTGGTACATCCGCGACAAGCCGCAGTTCTCCATCATCCATGAAGTGATGACCGGTGACAGGAACGCGCTGATGCTGCCCAAGGCCAGCCCGCTGCTGGACGCGATCAACCAGGAAATCGGCCGCATGAAGACCGACGGCTCGCTGCCCGGCCTGTACCGCAAATGGTTCAACGCCGAGGCCGGCCCGCAATCCAGCACGGTGAAGATCGAAGCCATTCCGGCCGTGCAATGAACCTGGCCGACACTTTCTTCAACACCAGCGTGCTGGCCGACTCCATCGGCTCGTTGCTGGCCGGCTTCCGCCTGACGGCGCTGCTGGGCGCGACCAGCCTGGTCCTGGCGACCGCGCTCGGGCTGCTGCTGGTCGTGCTGCGCCTGTACGCGGTCAAGCCGCTGCGCTGGGCCGCCATCGCGCTGATCGACGTGCTGCGGGCGATTCCGCTGCTGGTGCTGCTGGTGATCGTCTACTACGCGCTGCCCTTCGTCGGCCTGCGACTGCCGCCGTTCTGGGCCGCGACCGCCGCGCTATCTCTGGTGGCGTCCGCCTACATCGCCGAGACCTTCCGCGCCGGCATCGAGGCCGTTCCCGCCGGCCAGGTCGAGGCCGCCCGCGCGCTGGGCCTGTCCTGGCCCCGGATGATGACCGACATCGTGCTGCCGCAGGCGATCCGCTTCACCATCCCGCCCGGGACCGGCATCGCGATCAGCCTGATCAAGGACACCGCGCTGGCCTCGGTGGTGGCCATGCCGGACCTGCTCAAGCAGGCCACGCAGGCGCAGGCCTATTACGCCAATCCCACGCCGCTGATCGGCGCGGCCATGCTGTACCTGCTGCTGTTGCTGCCGCTGGTGCGCGTGGTCAGCGCCATCGAGAACCGCGCCAGCCGCCGGGGAGCCCGATAGTGCACATCCCACCCTGCCCCGCGCCGCAGGACGCCGACGCAGCGGCGGCCTCGAACCCGCCCCCGCTGCTGCGCCTGCGGCGGCTGGAAAAACACTACGGCGCCTTCACCGCGCTGGACGGCGTCGACCTGGACGTGGCCCGTGGCGAGGTCATCGCCCTCATCGGCCCGTCCGGGTCCGGCAAGTCGACGCTGGTGCGCTGCGTGAACCTGCTGGAAACCTATGACGGCGGCAGCGTCGAGGTCGACGGCATCACGGTGCGCGACGACCGGCGCCTGGGGCGCGTGCGCGCCGAGGTCGGCATGGTGTTCCAGCAGTTCAACCTGTTCCCGCACATGAGCGCGCTCAGGAACGTGGCGCTGGCGCCGGTGCGCGTGCGTGGCCTGTCCTGGCCCGAGGCCACGGCGCGGGCCGAGGCCCTGCTGGAACGCGTGGGCCTGCGAGACCACCAGCACAAGCGGCCGGGCCAGCTGTCGGGCGGACAGCAACAGCGCGTCGCCATCGCGCGGGCCCTGGCCATGCAGCCCGAGCTGCTGCTGTTCGACGAGCCCACGTCGGCGCTGGACCCGGAAATGGTGCAGGAAGTGCTGGACGTGATCCAGGACATCGCCAGGACCGGCGCCACGCTGCTGATCGTGACCCATGAAATGTCCTTCGCGCGCAAGGTGGCAGACCGTGTCGTGTTCATGGAGCAGGGCCGCATCGTGGAAATCGCGCCGCCCGAGACGTTTTTCACGAACCCCGCCACGGACCGCGCCCGGGCCTTCATCCATACCGCCACGCGCGGACGCGGCGGCATGTCCGCCTGAGCCTTCCACACGAGTCCTGCCC
>MCND01000343.1_pt1 | contig 15302 bp, 14 predicted proteins | sample 778211 | NCBI WGS metagenome assembly MCND01 (sample SAMN04296812, study PRJNA304217) | bioreactor metagenome | isolation source: activated sludge enriched with benzalkonium chloride | place: Turkey: Istanbul urban wastewater treatment plant
TCGTTGCCGCCTGCGGCGGCTGCCTTCGGACTCCCCCGGGCGCATCGAAGTTGCTCGCATCCGCGCCGCCCCGCCCCGCCCGAGGAGCTACGGGTTTCTTGAAGAGTGACGTTGCTGGAGCCGTGGTCGGTGACGAGATTTGCGTCGCCCGCAGAAACTGGCCGCGCGGGCGGTCAGTTTCTGCATCCGTGGTGTCTTGCGTCGTGAGTCTGGCGCTGCGCGCAAGTGGCGAGAGGAAAATCAGACACCTTGCTCTGAACACCTGCCGTATACTTTTGACTGCTACCGCATCAACGGTAGCCCGGGGTGAGAGCCGGAACTACGAAACGCGGACGACCGCCGCATGGCGGTATTTTTTCGTCCGTGCGCGATTGCACGCCTTCCATGGGCGGGCGATTGCGGGGGTGCGCTTGCGCACGCCGGGTTGTTTCGTACCGGTCTCTCAACCCTGCTCTCTGCCCGCCCACCACCGTTTGAGAGCGGTCTGGGTGGTTTCTACCTACGAAACTGGAGGCCACCATGCCTACCCCGCTCCATCCCCTGACTGCAAACCGCTGGTCCATCGCGGACGAACCCGAATACGGCCGCCTGCGCCTTTCCCGCCTGCATCAACTGGAACGCGCCCGGCTCGGCATAGAGACGATCGCGCGGCTGGTTGGCAACAGCGCACTGGAACCGGGCGCCAGCGGCGCTGCCCCCTTCGACGCGCAGACCGTGGCCCGCTTGATGGGGGGCGTGGAGAGTCTTTGCGAGCACCTTGGCGTGCTGGGCGAGACCATCCAGGAAGAGTCCTTGCGGCACGACGACGGCGCGCATTGATCAGCCGGCGTCACGACGGCGGCAACGGCGTCTCGTCATCCATGCCTCATGCGCGGATGGCAGGCCGCCCGCGCGGCCCTGCTCCCCTGCCGTCGATCAGTACTCTATCGTCACGATCGGCTTATCGATATAGACGCCCACCGGCACATCGGCCTGCTGGGTATTGACGCGCCCGTCTATCGTTATCGACTCATCCTTGCCCGTGGCCGTGCCATTGAGCGGCGCGGTCTGGCTGAGGACCGTTTTGGTTCCCTGCTGATAGAGCTGGTACTCGATATAGTTATCGCCTGGCCCTTTCATTCTGCGCATGCCATTGGCGGAGTTGTCCCCATCGCCGACGTAAAGCTTGTACGGCGTCTGCAAAGTGCAATAAATCTCCAGCTTTGCGGTCGACGGCTCGAACATGGAAACCAGCGGCTGGGAGCCAAAGTCCAAAGTAGCCGCCGTACCTTTGAATTTGCAGGACTTGCTCACGTCGATGGAAACATCGACTGTCGTGACCGCCGTACCGACATTCCAACCCAAGCACGGCCTTACCACGCCGAGGTTTATTCCCAATCCGGTGCAAACAGCCCAACTCCACGTCAAGCTGATGGTGTCTTTATAGATACCCGTGACAGGTGTGACACGGTCCTGCGTTTCCAGGATGAACTTTATTCCACCGCTCACCCCGCCCCCCCATCCAAGCAGACTGAATGCGCTTTGCGGAATGTCGGTGACACGACCAAACGCCAGATGGATGCTCTTGCTCGCATCGGTATACAGCTTGTAGGGCAACCTCGCCGCTCCCAGCTTCATCTCGCCATTGTTCACGCTCTGCGCCGTTACCTTCAGTTCGGCAGGGATCCCAATATTCACGCCGGAGAACAGATCGCATCGGAAGCTGGTGTCGAACTCCCGCGAGTTAAGGCTGGAGTACAACTGCCATGACTCGAAGGTGCCAAAGAGAATGGGCGATGCAATTCCGCCCTCGCAATTCCGGACGACCTGGGCCGGCGATTGCGCCCGGACGGCGGCCGCCATGCCCGCCATCAGCGCCAGGAAAACCAGTAACGATCGAAGCAGGATGCGCATGATGAATGGGCTCATTGGCAGGTAAGGGCGCCGAGGCGGACGATGCCGGTCTGCGGCGGCGGGGAACCTAGGGACACCTGGCAGGCGGGCTTGCCGTCGGCGGGCAGCACGCTCAGGGTCGTAGCGGCCGGCAGCGCCTCCAGGTAGACCTCGCCTTCGCGGCCGACCCAGGCGACGTCCTTGCCGTCGGCCAGGACCCGGCTGCCGGCGGCTACCGGGCGCCCGTCGCTGTACAGCGCCGAGAACACGCCTGCCCTCAGCTTCTCGATGGGAAAGCGCAGCAGCAGCCCGCTGCGGTCGCGGACGGCGGCCTGGGTCTTGGCCATGGGGATCTTCACATCGGCCGGCAGGTTCACCGGATCGATCCCGAAATGCGCACCATACCAGGACGTGACGGACGGAATCAGCAGATGGCCATTGGCGTCGGTCACGCCCACGTACTGGTTCTCGAAGCTCACGGGCACGTCGGCATAACCGTCGGTGGAGACCAGGGCGAAGGCATCGTTCACGGGCCGGGCCAGATGCAAGGCGCCGTCCATGGCGATGATCGAGCCGCCCAGTTGCGCCCATTGCGTCAGCTCGCTGCGCTGACCGTAGACGCCGCCGCGCAGGTCGAAGCGCCGGGCGCGCCAGTTGATCTCGGCCTGGCGGTACATGTCGTCCCCGCTGGCATGGTTGGCGCCCAGGCTCCATCCGATACCGCCAGCCAGCGGCGCGGCCTGCGCATAGGCGACCTGCTCGGTGCGCCGGCCGTCACGGTCGCGGCTGACGCTGGCGCTGGCCGTCCCCCCCTCGCCCAGCGCGATCGACAGGGACAGCTGGGCGCCAAAGCCCGACGAGCCGATCTCGCGATTGACGCTGGTATATATGTTGATGCCCTGCCCCAACGGCACGCCGTAGGAAAGATTGAGCAGGCGCGTGCGCTGGCCGGGGCCATAATCCAGGTCGAACCAGCCCAGGCCCAGCGAACCGTAGCGGCCCAGGGACAGGCTGGCGGTGGCCTGGTCTTCCCGCCTGGCCAGGCGGCTCACGTTCCGGTACAGGCCCAGGTTCGCGAAGCCCTCGTCGCGCTGCGTGCGCCGCAGCCCCACGCTGAAGTTCTTGTTGACATACGAGTAGCCCAGCGACCATTGCCGGCCGTTGAGGGCGCTGTCGTTGTACTGGGGGTCGCCGCGCGTCGCCGGGGCGCGCCCCAGCATCATTTCGGCGATCGACCGCGCGCGCTGGTCCTGCGTCTGCGGCTGGCCGATATTGCCGGGCGCGGCGTGGCTGGCGGCGATCGAGGCATTGATCACGCCCAGCATGCCCACCTGGACGTTCGAACCCACGCCGCCGGCGGCGAAGCCGGGCGCGCCCTGCGCCCAGGCCGTTCCGGTCCATCCGGCGCTCAGGCCCCGGCGAACCACGCCGCTGGCGGCGATGTCGCCATAGTCGAAGGAGACGACGCCATACTGCCTGCGCAGCACGCCCACGGAGGCGCTGTAGTCCGTCAAGCCCGGACTCAGCAGATCATTGGACACATAGAAGGACACTTCCTGGCTGACTTCGCGGCCCAGCGCGTCGCGCGTGACCACGGTGGCCGAGCCGGCGCCGTTGATGTAGGGCAGGCTCTGCACGGTGAACGGCCCCGGACCGACCTCGCGCGTGCCCATGCGATAGTTGTTGATGAACAGGTCCACCGCCGTCGGCACCGCCGCCTGGCCGGCGAACTGCGGCACGGGGTAGGTCACCAGGTCCGGCCGCGTGGCGAAGTTGCGCCCGATCTGCACGCCCGCCATGCGCACCGAACTGGAATCGATCAGGGCATCGGTCACGAGATCGCCCAGGATGTACTTGCGCATGGTGGCGGGGTCGTTATAGCGCCATTGCGTGTCGTAGCGCATGAAGCGCGGACCGCTGGCCGTGTACTGCCCGCGCAGGGAGCCGCGCCATGCGCCGGTCGACGACAGCGCGCCATAGGGGCTGAACAGGCGCTGCTCGCTCCACGCCGAGAGCGTCGACGCGTGGCGGTTGCGGTTGAAATAGGCGTCGTAGTTCAGCAGCAGCCCGGTCGAGCTGTCGGCCTGTATCGGCGACCTCGCTTGTGTCTGCATGTCGACCGTCTGTTGCGGCAGCCAGTCCGTTGGCACGGTCACCGCCAGCTGTTGCGCCGCATTGTTCAAGGCCACCTGGACGCCGGGGATCTGGTCCACCGCGACCACGTCCTGGTCCGGCGACTCGACCTTCATCCCCAGACGCTTCAGCACGGAGGCCGGCAGGTAATAGTGGCCCTGCCGGTACTCCACCTTCTGGATTTCGCCGGCGGGCTTGCCGTTGACCACCACGTCCAGGTAGAGCGTGCCGTCCGGCATCGAGAATTCGCCGCTCCCGGTTTGCGCCTCGACATTCCACCCGCAGGCGGCCAGCGACAGAATGGCGATGAGCCGGCGCGATCGCGCCGCGCGGGTTCGCCTGATGAGCAGGGAAGACATGGACACGGCCGCTTCAACGCCCCGGGATCGTCCGCGATTCGCGGTCGCTGTTGATATTGGCCTTCAGCGTGCCGCCGGCCTGAACGGCGGCCGGTGCGTCGAAACGCATTTCGGCGCCCGGCAGCACATAGCCGAGCAGCCCCGGCACGGACCAGACTTCGCGACCGCCCTGCGCATAGCTGACATGGGACAGGCGCGCATGCACCGCGCCGGTGTTGCGCACCACCAGCTGGCGCTGGCCCTGCTTGCCCTGGATGGAATAACTCAGTTCCGGCTGGGCGGCTTTCGCGTCCGGATGCTTGCGCGCATCCTCGCGCGTCCATGCGCCCTGCCCGCTGACAAAGAGCGGCACGGAATAGCGCAGCTGGAAAGCCAGGCCGGCGCCTCCCTGGTTGGCGGGTTGGGAGGCCGCCGCGCCGTCCTGGCCTTCGCCCACGGTCCGCGCCACGCCGTCGCTGGGAATCTCGTCGATAAGGATGCGATAGGCGTCTTCCTTGCCGGCCTGGACCACGACGGTGCGGATCAGGCGCAGCAGCTGGCGCTGGCCCGGCTTGATCTCGGCCGCGGGCGGGCTGACCACGATCTGGTCTTGCGGCGCCAGCTCGTCCGTGCCATTGGCCTGGCTCCAACGCAATGCGCGGATCTGGATCCGGGAGGCCGATTGTCCATTGTTCTCCAGCCAGATCGCGGCGCCGGATTCGTCATGTTCGATGACCGGATCGATCGGCCAGACCAGAATGGAGGTCGCGGCGGGCGCGGCGCTCGACAGGCACAGCGCAAGCAACGCGCCGGCGGGGCGGACTAGGGATTTCATGGGAAGGAGGATCAGTAGTAGACAGTGACGATCAATTCGTCGGTGTAGACGCCCGGCGAGGGCTGTGTGGCGGTGCTTTGCAATTTGGCGTAGACCGGCAGCTCGATGCGGCCGCCGGGCGCCGTCATCCGCATGCCTTCGCTGTTCGCGCCCCAGCGCAGGCTGTAGCCGACGTCGCGGTACAGCTCATACTTGAGGACGTTGCCGCTGGTGGCGTGCTTCAACTTGCGCCCGGACGCCGGCGCGCCCGCGTTCTGGCCGTCGTTGATGTCCACCCGGAAATCGGTGCCAGGCGTGCAGTTCATCACGACGCTGCCCGCGCCGACCGAGGACACGGCCGTCATGTCCTTGTCGAGCTTTTGCACGGTGCCGAAATCGATGGTGCCCAATGAGGGGGATTGCAGCGTCGAACCCACGGCCCCGAACCAGCAGCCGGCGGTGATCTCGGCCCGCACGGTCAATGGCAGGGTCTTGGTCTCGACCACCGGCGCTGGCGCCGCGTGCAACAGCGCGCAAGCCAGCAGCGCCGGCAACAGGGCGCGCACCCGCCACCGCCGAGCGCCTACCATTGAATCGTCACCTTGACCGTGTCGCTGTACACGCCGCTGACCGGGGTCGACTGACGATCGATCGCCGCGTAGACGGGTATCGTTTCCTCGGTCCCGGTGCCGGACCGCGTCACCTGGGCCGCCGAGGTCCAGGGCAGGCTCATCGCGGCGTCGCTGTACAGCGCGTAGCGGACCAGCGCTCCGGTCGGACCTTTCAACTGGCGCTGCGAGCCCGTGTCGTTCTGGCCCGCGCCCAGCACCACGCGGTAGGGCACGCCCGCCGCGCACTGCACGCGGATGCCCGATGCGCCCGCACCGCTCGCCGCTTTCACGCCGTGGGAAAGACTGGAGTAAGAGCCAAAGTCGACTTTGCCGTAGGCGTCCGGCGCGCCCCCCGCCGCCGAGGCGCCGGCCGAACAGAGATTGGCGACCACGGCGCGCACGCCCAGAGTCGCGTTGCCGGAATGGGAAAAGCTTTGCGCGCTCGCCGGCGCAATGGCCGCGACGCACAGCAGGGAAAGGAGAAGACGGCTAGGCATGATGGCTTCCGGGGGCCGGCAACGATGCGCCAGCCCCGCGCGGGATGACGGTTTACCAGCTGAGGGTCATGGTGACGATATCGGAGTACTTGCCCGATCCAGGCGTTTGGGCCATGGGGGGAATGCGGCCATAGACCGTCATCTCGGTCGCGCCCGTACCCTTGCCAACGTAGGGAGTCTTGCTGTCCCAGGCCTTCTGACGGGCGGCATCCTGGTACAGGACATAGGGCACGTACTCGACGATGCCCTGCTCGTTCGTCATGGCCATGCGCCGCTTGTCGCCATCCACGTTGCGCCCGTTGTCCAGCGATATGTTGTAGTCCACGCCCGAGGTGCAATTGAGCTTGATGACCGCCCCCCCGGTGCCCTTGGCCTGCCCGTCGATCGCGGAGGTCAGGGCGGAGACTTCGCCGAAGCTCAGGGTGCCGAAGTTGTTGGCGGTCGTCGTGCCGTTGACGACTTCGCAGCCCTTGCCGATCGTCAGTTCGACGGCGAGCTGGCCCTGCACCTGGCCCGTGGAATAGGTAGGAGCGGCCGGGGTGGTGGTGGCCGAGGTCGAGGTCGCGGCGCCACCGGCGGGAGTGGTGACGGCAGTGTTGGCGAACGACGCCGCGGAAAATGCGCAGGCGACGCAGGCCAGGGAAGTGTTCAGGAGGGTCTTCTTCATGGGGTGGCTCGGGTTCTATCCGGTGGTGTTGACGGTAAATTCGGCGCACCGCCCGTGGCGCGCTGCAATTCGAAGGCATTACATCAATCCCGCCGCGCGCCCAGCATCAGACGATTCCGAATACCTTGCAAAAAACTGTCACAAGTCCGTCACATAGCCACCGATTCAGAACTGTCCGACCCCCATCAAGGTAACAACGCACCCCGACGACCGCGTCGGCCGACGCTTACAATCGGCGCATGTCCACCATGCGCCTCTTCTACGCCCTCTGGCCCGACGCCGCCCTCGCCAACACCCTGGCAACCTGGGCCGAGCAAGCCCGCCCCGCCACCGGCGGAAGAATCATGCGCACCGAGACCCTGCACCTGACGCTCGCCTTCCTCGGCAACATCGACATCGAAACCGCCGAGGAACTGATCGACGCCACGCCCGTGCATCGCCTCGAACCCGGCGTCCTCACGCTCGACCAGTACGGCGCATTCAACCGCCAGCGCATCCTCTGGGCCGGCCCCTCCCGCACCCCCGACGACCTGCAAGCCATCCACGACGGCCTGTGGCTCTGGCTGTCCGGCTACGGCGTTCAAGCGCCCGCGCAGCCGTTCCGCCCCCACGTCACCCTGCTGCGCGACATCGACCCCGCCAAGGCCCCGGCAGCAGCCCCCGAACCGCTGACCTGGCACTACGATCGCATGGCGCTCGTCGCCTCCGAATCGCGACAGGACGGCAGCCGCTACCGCGTCGTTGCCCAATCCCGCCCACAACCCCACCCTCAGCCCGCCGCCTGAGCGCTCTGGCACAATCTGCGGGTCGCAACGACCCGGGATCCCCATGATCATCCTGCTCGACCAAGACGGCGTGCTCGCCGACTTCGAACACGCCTTCATCGACGCCTGGCGCGCCCGCCACCCCGACATCGCGCCGGTGGCCTTCGACGACCGCAAGTCCTTCTACATCCGCGAGGACTACGCGCCCGAGCTGCGCGCCAAGGCCGAAGCCATCTACACCGCGCCCGGCTTCATCCGCAACCTGCCGCCCGTGCCCGGCGCGCTGGACGCAGTGAAAGAGCTGCTGGCGCTGGGCATGGACGTGCGCATCTGCACCTCGCCGCTGTCGCAGTTCGAGAACTGCGTGGCCGAGAAGTACCTGTGGGTGGAAAAGCACCTGGGCCGCGACGCCACCAACCGGCTGGTGCTGACCAAGGACAAGACCCTGGTCCACGGCAATCTGCTGATCGACGACAAGCCCCACATCCAGGGCGCGGTCAAGCCGCGCTGGAAACACATCCTGTTCGACGCGCCCTACAACCGCGACGTGACCGACCGCCCCCGCATCACCTGGAGCAACTGGCGCAACGTGCTGGCGGGCGAGCTGTACGCGGCGGACGCTTAGCGCGCGGTTCCTCAGATGGGTCAGCCTGACGACTTTCGCCCTTGAATGTCAGGACCAGGCGCAAGCCACCACGGGTGAGCGCCACCAGATGCCGGCCCGGCAGGCCGGCGTTTTTTCTGCCCGCTACCGGCCTGACACAGGCAAGCCCGCGCACGCGGCGACACGCGATCGCCCGAACGCAGCGAACGCCGAGAAATCTGGTAAACACCAATTGACAAGAAAATTAAATCTAACAATTAAATTCGGTCGTTTAAGATTTTTCTTATTATTTTTCGTAGCACTCCTATCTAGTCTCAAGACTTTCCCTTTTCCCCGCAAACAGGCATGACGCGCACGAGAACCCGGCTGCGGTGGCATCGCCCGTGCCGGAACGCGCCCACCGCTGACGCGCCAGGAAAGTTCATACAAAGACAGGTAGGTAATTCAGATGGAATTTCAATTCCGCCAACGCCCGTTATCGCTACTGATCGGTTTCCTGCTGCTGCCCCCGGCATACGCCCAGCAAGACGCTGCCGCGACCGCGACTACGACCGCGCATCGCAATCCCGCGGAAGAAGCAACGCCGCACGACCTGGGTCCGCATTACGACCACACCTCGTGGGGAATGGCCGATGCCATCTCCAGCGATGGCAAGACGATTTTGGGACAAACCTGCGTGCTCACCGCGCCGGGATCGAACGAGTGCTGGTACCGCAGCATCGTCTGGGCCGATGGTCTTGCCAACCCGACGCTCCTGGAAGCGCATGGCGGCAAGAACACCCATGCCGCAGCGGTATCCGCCGATGGCGGCATCATCGTCGGATACGGCCAACTACCGTCAGGCGCCATGGTGGCGACCGCCTGGATCAATGCCCCCACCTACACGGCGATCCAATTGCACCACGGCATCGACAACCTCGCCTCGGAAGCGACCGGAGTTTCCGCCGACGGCTCGGTGATCATCGGCAACGCGGCCGGATCGGACGCAAGCCTCCAGTCGTACCGCTACCAGGCGCTCTCGTGGAGCAATGGCTCGACCATGGCCACGCACCTCCAGGCGCTTCCAGGCGACTCGAACTCCACCGCCGATCTCATCTCCGCCGACGGCTCGGTCATCGCTGGATCCTCCTTCAGCGGTTTCGTGCAGCACGCCGTCACCTGGACCAATGGCTCCGCCACCGCGACCGACCTGGGCGTCAGCTACGGCCAGTCTTCCGGCGTGACCGGCATTTCCGCCAATGGCGCCGTCATCGTGGGCTGGTCCGGGCTATTCAATAACCACGACCGACAGGCCGTCTCCTGGACCAACGGCGCGACCTCCCCGACCAATCTGGGCATGCTCGAAGGCGGCACGGAATCCATCGCCACCGCCGTGTCCGCCGATGGTTCGGTGATTATTGGCGACGCCAATTTCGGCGCCAACCCGGACATCACGCACGCGGTGTCATGGAGCCAGGGCGCGACCACTCCCACGGATCTGGGATCGCTCCATGGATACGACTCCACCACCGCCACCGCCCTGTCCGCCAACGGCGCGGTCATTGTTGGCTCGTCATACTCGGACTATTCGGATACGCAGGCCGTGGCCTGGATCAATGGCGCCACGACGCCCACCGCCCTGGGTGCCCTGGGAGGCAACCATAGCGCAGCCACGGCCATCTCCGCCGACGGCACCGTCGTTGTCGGCACATCCCGACTCCCCGACGGCAATATGCATGCCGTCTTGTGGAAGCTCCCGGAGCCAACGCCGGATCCGGGAGATGGACCTGAACCTGAGCCCGAACCTGAACCTGAACCTGGACCGGCCCCCGGCGACGGCGACGACGACGGCATCCTCATGGTCGATGTGGACAATACCGTCCAGACCGTCGGCAGCCTGGCCAACGACACCTTCTCCACCTTTGAAACCCAGCGCCTGGCCCTGGGCCGCCTGCAACGCGGCTGTAGCGCCTTCACCCCTGGCAAGGCCTGCTACTCCCTCATGAATGACCTGGGCAAGGCCGGCTCGAACGCCCACGCGCTTTCCGGCGTCTCGCTCGGGTACGCATTCACCGAGCGTATCTCCGCCGGCGTCTCCTTGGCCACAGCCCTCGGGCCACCCCTGCCCGGCAGCCTGGACCGCAAGGGCGGCAGCCTGGGCGTCGGCCTCCATGCCCAATGGCAAGGCGGCAATGCCCGCAACCGCTGGTATCTGCGCGGCGCCGTCGCCGCCAATACCCAAGGCATCGAACGCACCCGCAAGGTCATGGACTACACCGAGGCCGGATCCGGCAACAGCCGCATCAAGGGCTGGGAAGCCTCGCTTGAGCTGGGTCGCACCCACGCCCTGAACCGCGCCGCTTCCCTGCGCTACTACGGCGGCCTGCGCCGCAGCGACCTGCGCATGGCCGGCTATACCGAGGACAACGCAGCCTTCCCCTTCACCTATGCCGACGCTTCCTACCGCCTGACCACCGCCTATGTCGGCGCCACCTACTCCAAACCCCTGTCGCCCAAGCTGACCTGGTCGCTCAACGCCGAGCTCGAACAGGATCTTTCCAGCCAAGGCCCTCGCGTCGTCGCCCGGGCCGAGCACGTCGGCAAACTCGACATCGGTTCGGACTTCACCCGTACCCGCGCGCGCCTGTCCAGCACCGCGTCCTATGCGCTGAACCCTAAATTGCGCATCGGCGTAACGCCCTACGTCGGGCGCACCGCCACCCGGGAAATCGATGTCGGCGTCACCGTGGGCATCAGCGGCACGTTCTGATCCCAGCCCCGATGGCCGGCGCGGACGGATGCTATCCAGCGGTCATGATTTGGATCTATCCTGTACGGCGACATGCCCTGTACAGGAGCGTTTCCATGAATCTGCATCGCCTGCTCAAGCAGCGGGAAGCCGACAAGAAACCGCTGCGCGTCGCGCTGCTGGGCGCCGGCAAGTTCGGTTCCATGTTCATGAGCCAGGCCGCGCGCACGCCCGGCCTGCGCCTGGTGGCGGTGGCCGACCTGTCGCCAGGACGGGCGCGCGCCGCGCTGACCCGGGTGGGCTGGCCGGCGGCCGCGCTCAACGCCGACAGCACCGCCGACGCGCTCAAGAACGGCAAGGTCTATTTCACCGACGACACCGATGCCGTCATCGCCAGCCCCGACGTCGAGATCGTGGTCGATGCGACCGGCCAGGCGGCCGCCGGCATCGAGCACGTGCTGGCCTGCTGCGAACACGGCAAGCACATCATCATGGTCAACGTCGAGGCCGACGCGCTGGCCGGCCCGCTGCTGGCGCGCCGCGCGCGCGAGGCCGGCATCGTCTATTCGCTGGCCTACGGCGACCAGCCCGCGCTGATCTGCGAAATGGTCGACTGGGCGCGCGCCTGCGGCTTCGAGGTCATGGCCGCCGGCAAGGGCACCAAGTACCTGCCGGAATTCCATACTTCCACGCCCGACACGGTCTGGCCGTACTACGGCTTCACCGCCGAGATGGTGGCCGCCGGCGACTTCAATGCGCAGATGTTCAACAGCTTCCTGGATGGCACCAAGAGCGCCATCGAGATGGCCGCCGTGTCCAACGCCACCGGCCTGCAGCCCTCGCCGTCCGGCCTGCACTTCCCGCCCTGCGGCGTGGACGACCTGGCGCGCGTGCTGCGGCCGCGCGAGGACGGCGGCATCCTGCACCATCGCGGGCAGGTGGAAGTGGTGTCCTCGCTGGAGCGCGACGGCCGGCCGGTGTTCCGCGACCTGCGCTGGGGCGTGTACGTGACGCTGGCGGCCGACAGCGACTACGTGCGCCGCTGCTTCAAGGAATACGGACTGGTCACCGACCCCGGCGGCAACTACACCGCCATGTACAAGCCCCATCACCTGTTGGGCCTGGAGCTGGGCGTCAGCGTGGCCAGCGTCGGCCTGCGCCGCGAACCCACCGGCGCGCCGGCCGGCTGGCATGGCGACGTGGTGGCCACCGCCAAGCGCGACCTGCCCGCCGGACAGGCGCTGGACGGCGAAGGCGGCTACACGGTGTATGGCCGGCTGATGCCGGCGCGCGATTCGGTCGAGGAAGGCTACCTGCCGCTGGGCCTGTCGCACCAGGTCAAGCTCAAGCATGCCGTGCGTCAGTCGCAGCCGATACGCTGGCGCGATGTGGAGTACGACGAACAGTCCACGGCCCTGCGCTTCCGGCGGGAGATGGAGCAGATCTTCGCGTAGGACGGGCCTCGCGCCTCAAACCGGCGCCGGACGCTCCGCCTGGAACAGCCGCAGCCGATCCGCCGCATTGCGCAGATGCTGTTCCGCCGCTCGTCCGGCGGCATCAGGATCCCCCGCCTCGATGGCCGCGAAGATCGCCTGATGCTCGCTCTGCACCGCCGCCATGCGCTCGGTGTACATGCGCGCGGTGTTGTTGCGCGCGCTGCGGATCACGCGGCGTACATTGGCTTCCAGGTAGTCATTCAGCGCCACCAGGTGCGGGTTGTGCGTGGCCTGCACGATGGCGAGGTGGAACTGGTAGTCCTCTTCGTCGCCCAGCTTGTCGTTGACCAGCGCGTATTCCATGCCGACCAGCGCCTGCTTCATCTTCTTCAGGTCCTGGTCGCCACGGCGCTGCGCGGCGTAGCGCGCCGCCGTCACCTCGATGGACAGCATCAGTTCCAGGATGTGTTCCAGCTCCTGGCTGTCGCCCGGCGCGGGCGCGGCGATGCGGAAGGCGTTCTTCTGGAAGTTGGGGTCCACGAACACGCCGCTGCCTTGCTGCGAGGTGACCAAGCCCTCGGACTTCAGGCGGGCCAGGGCCTCGCGCACCACGGCGCGGCTGACGGCGTAGATCTCGGTCAGCTGCTTCTCGGTGGGCAAGCGGTCGCCGGGCGCGAGCGCGCCCTGGCGGATCTGTTCGGCCAGGGCATCGGCCACTGACGCGGACAACGAACTGCGGGGCGCGGCGCGCGCGGAATCCTGATCTTGACTGGGCTGCATAGGGAAACGTGAAGATTCGGCGGCTCGCGGGACGGCCGCCTTGGGCTTATAGGAATGTCTCGACGTTCTGTTGCGGCGCACGCCTGCGAAAAGTATAGGGTTTGCCGGGATGCCGGGCGCCGCCGCACTGCACTTTACGCGATATAGATGCCCCCGTTCACCTGCATGACCTCGCCGGTCACGAAGGCCGCCAGCGGCGAGCACAGGAAGGCGATCGGGCCGGCGATCTCCTCGGCCGAGCCGAAGCGGCGCAGCGGCGTGCTGGCCAGCAGCTGGTCGCCCTTCTGGCCGATAAGGTCGTTGGTCATGGAGGTGGCGATGATGCCGGGCGCGACCGCGTTCACGCGCACCTTGGGCGCCAGCTCCAGCGCCAGGCTGCGGGTGAAGCTCTGCACCGCGCCCTTGGACGCCGAATAGGCGGCGTGCGCGTAGCTGCCGCGCTGGGCCGCCAGCGAGGTCAGCAGCACGATGGAGCCGTTCTCGCGCAGGTGGCGCTCGGCGGCGCGGCAGACGTAGAAGGTGCCGTCCAGGTTCACGCCCATCAGCTTTTTCCAGCCCTGGTCGGTGGTGTCGCGCACCAGGCTTTCCGGATAGATGCCGGCGCAGTGCACCAAGTGGTCCAGCCCGCCGAAGTCCTGCGCGGCCCGGGCCAGCGCCCGGTCACAGTCGGTCGAGGACGACACGTCCAGCGCGTAGGCGCGCACGCGCTCGCCGCCGGGATCCAGCTCGGCCGCCACCTGCGCCAGGCGCGCGCCGTCGATGTCGGTCAATGCCAGGCGCGCGCCGTGCGCGGCCATCAGCCTGGCCGTGGCCAGCCCGATGCCGTTGCCCGCGCCCGTGATGGCGATCACCTGCTGTTCGAATGAAATCATCTTGTCTCCGTCTGCTTGACACGGCAAAAACGCTTGCCCTATGATTTATCGGACAACTTAATAAAGTTGCCTGACAACTTGCTTGAAAGCGTAAATCACTTGGCGCGAACAGGCAAGCGGATCAGAAAACACGGCGCCAAGCCGCAGGACAGGCAGGGGACAATCAGGTGGAAATCACCGGCAGCACAACCGTATACGCGATCGCGGCGGACCCGATCGCGCACGTCAAGACGCCGCAGCGGCTCAACGCCCTGCTGCGCGAGCGCGGCGCCGACGGCGTCATGGTCCCTTTCCACGTCTCGCCCGACGGCCTGCCGGCGCTGTTCGCCGGCCTGCGCGGCTTGCATAACCTGGGCGGGCTGGTCGTCACCGTGCCCCACAAGGAACAGGCCGCCGTCCTGTGCGACGAGATCACGCCGGCCGCGCGCCTGATCGGCGCCGTCAACGCGATCCGCCTGCGCGACGGCAAGCTGGCCGGCGGCAATTTCGACGGGCTGGGCTTCGTGGCCGGCCTGCGCGCCCAGGGCCATGAGCCCGCCGGCCGCCGCGTCTACCTGGCCGGCCTGGGCGGCGCGGGCAAGGCCATCGCCTGTGCCCTGGCCGACGCCGGCCCGGCCCGCCTGGACCTGTACAACCGTTCCCCCGAACGCGCCCGCGAATTCGCCGCGCGCCTGTCGGCCGCCTATCCCGCGCTGGACATCCAGCTGGCCGACGCCGCGCCTGGCGCCGATTGCGAGATCGCCGTCAACGCCACCTCGCTGGGCCTGTCCGACACCGATCCCCTGCCCTTCCCCCTCGATGCGCTGCCCGCCGGCGCGGTCGTGGCCGACGCCGTGATGAGCCGCGTCGACACGCCGCTGCTGCGCGCCGCCGCCGCGCGCGGCCTGCGCACGCACGCCGGCCTGCACATGCTGGAAGGACAGATCGCCGAGATTGCCCGCTACCTGGGCATACCGGAGCCGCGCTAGGGTCCGCCCCGCCAGCGCGCTCGCTTGATCCACGGATTCACCACACTCCCGTTCCACGGAGGAGACACGCATGAAATTGGCTTTCACCACCGGCCTGCTGTGCCTGGCCGGCATCGCCGCCTCGGCGCAGGCCGCGCCCGTCAAGATCGGCCTGATCGAGACGCTGTCCGGCCCGCAGGCTTCGACCGGCCTGATCTTCCGCGCCGCGGTCAAGTACC
>MCND01000344.1_pt1 | contig 15286 bp, 14 predicted proteins | sample 778211 | NCBI WGS metagenome assembly MCND01 (sample SAMN04296812, study PRJNA304217) | bioreactor metagenome | isolation source: activated sludge enriched with benzalkonium chloride | place: Turkey: Istanbul urban wastewater treatment plant
CGCCCCGCTCCACCACATCGACCGCGCCCGCAACGCCATCGAGACCATCGCTCGCATGGTCGGCAATAGCGCGGCCGAGCCCGACGCCACCGGCGCGCAGCCTTTGGACGCATGGACCGTCGCCTCATTGATGGGCGGCGTGGAATGCCTGTGCGAGCACCTGGGCGTCCTGACCGAGACCATGCTGGAACAGGCCCGCGCGATCGACGCAGCCACGGAGCCCGGCGCGGCGCAGCATGCCGCGCCCGCGGTCATTCAATAAGACCCGTCTAGTCGTAGCAAACGCCTGCCGGCATCCCTGGCCAGATTGCCGGCAGGCAATCAATCGCACACCCAACCCGCGCCCTCTGTTCCGACGCATCAAGCCTTGCGCGCATCCATCCTCGCAACCTGCATGCGATAGACGCTCGCCTTGTTCGACATTTACAGACAAGCTATGCCCATGTCCCGGACGACGGTCGCAATGGCGCGCTGATATCGCGACGCTCATTCCGCAAGACGGCACTGGCTTTCCTTGAGAGCGCCATCCGCCGAACGCTACGTCGAGACGCCGCGAGAACCGGCCCGACATATGCCCTCCCCCGTCCTCAAGACCATCCGCGCAAACTTGTCCCAGCAACAACCGCCGCCCCCCATCGGTCCGGCATCCACACAGGAATCTTCTCCATGAGCAGCATTTTTCCAGGCGATCTGTGGTCGGTGGGCGAAGCCCAGATCGACGGCCTGTCGGTCATCGTTCGTTTTCGTACCGGGCTGCCGTCGGCCCCCTCGCGTCAGGCCAATGACAATCTGATCGTCATCTCCTGGCCGTACCAGGGCGTCGAATCCGGCATGCCCAATGAGGAAGACAAGCAGCACACCAACAATTTCGAAGAGGCTATCGAAAAGGGCTTCGAAGACTCCCCCATCGGCGTGCAGGTGGCGTGCCTGACCGGCAATCACCAGAAGGAATGGCGTTACTACACCCACGACGTCGAGGCCTTCCTGGACGCGTTCAACGCCTGCCTGGCGGAGCATCCGGCCTATCCCCTGCAGCTGCGCACGTACAAGGATCCCGACTGGAACGCCCTGTCGGGATTGCAGCCCGAAGGCTCGGACCAGCTTCATTGAGCGGCGCAGCGGCGGCGGCTGCGCGTCAGACCGCCGCCAGGAATGCGTCGGCGTCTCCTGCCTCGCATTTCCAGTCGGCAAAGACGCCAACCAGATCGCACTGCGCGCAGCGGCAGCCGATGTAGTACCAGCGCACGTCGTTGCTGTCTTCATACAGGGCGACGCCCGACAGCAGCTCGAACGCTTCGCCATCGCACACGCAGGGGTGGCGCGCCGGCTCGGCCTCGTCCGCGTAGCTGGCGCTATCACCCATGTAGTGTTCGTTGCCGCAGGCCGTGCAAGTGCGCAGCGCGACGCCGGCGTCTTCGTCGGTGTCCAGCGTGAAGGTCTTGCCGCCGCAGGCGCAGGCCGAGGCGGCGTAGCGGGTGGCCTCGCAGACGTTGTCGACGCTGTAGCGGCGCATTTCCGTTTGCAGGTCGTCCTGCGTCGTGCCGTACCAGAACTTCCCTTTCTTTTTCAGCGTCATGCCTTGCGCTCCTGTGTTCCCGGGCGGACCGGCGGCGCGCGCCGCGTGCCGGGAACCGTGATCGTCGATGGTGGCGAGCGGCGCGGCATCATTTGGCGCGCCGCCCACGGGCGGCATTATCCAAAGATCACCAGAGTATGACCTGCGAGCAGCGGAACAGCGCCAGCTTGCGGCCGGTGGCGTCGACCACGTTGGCGGACCAGATTTGCGTGCTGCGGCCCATGTGGTCGGCGATGGCTTCCACGCTCAGCACGCCTTCGCGGGCGGTGCCGAGGAAGTTGGATTTCAGTTCCAGCGTGGTGAAGCCCTTGGCGCCTTCGGGCAGGTGGGCCATGGTGGCGTAGCCGGCACAGGTGTCGGCCAGCATGACCAGGCTGGCGGCGTGCAGGTAGCCGTTGGGCGCCATCATCCAGGGCGCGACGGTCATTTCCATGCTCATGCGCCCTTCGGACAGGGCCAGCAGCCGCACGCCGTAGGTGTCGGGCAGCGTGCCGCGTTGGCGTTCGACGAAATTATCCAGGGTGATTCCGGGACGAAGCATCTTGCGTTCCTTGGTCGGTTGAATACGGTGGCTATGCGATCTTGTGCGCCATGACGATACCCGGTCCGCGCGCGGATGGGTATCGAACACCGTATGGCCGGCCAGGGCTTGCCGGGGCCCGTCAGGCGGACGAGGCCCCTGACTGCCTCATGCGATGGCGCGCGGCCGCGCCGAGCGCAGCCAGCACACCAGCGTGCAGCCCATCAGCAGAAAACCGATGTAGCCGTAGACGGGATAGACCACGCCGACCAGCTTGATGAAGCCGACGAAGCTGCCGGCCAGCGCGGCGATGCCGGCGACGCTGGTGCCCAGGCGGAACGGCGCGCCGCCGGCCGGCAGGATGCGGGCGACAAAGGCGTACAGCATGCCGACGGCGGTGTTCAGGATCATGCCGAAGATGGCCAGGGACATCAGGTGGCCCAGTCCCGGCGAGATCTGCGTGGCCAGCGCCAGCATGGGCATGGACACGCCGCCCAGGGTGTCGATGCGCAGGTACATGGCGGCGCCGATCAGCAGCATCAGGATGCCGAGCAGCACGCCGCCCAGGACGCCGCCCCACAGCGCGTTGCGGCGCGAGCTGGCCTGGCCGCCCATGATGACCAGGAACGGCATGCCGGCGACGATGTTGTAGGACACGTACAGAAAGGCGGCCACCAGCCACTGGCTGGCGCCGCGCGGCTGCTGTTGCGCGGCGGCCAGCAGCACGTCGTGGCTGGCGTGCGGGGTGCTGACGACATAGGCGGCGACCACGACGGTCAGGAACACCAGCAGCGGCGTGACGGCGCCGATGAAGGCGATGACCTGGCGCACGTCCAGGCACACGATCAGCACGGTGGCGATGGTGGCCAGCACGCTGCCCCAGACTTCGGGCAGGCCCAGCCATTGCTGCAGCAGCGAGCCGGCGCCGGCCAGCATCACGACCGTGATGGCGAACAGGAAGAAAGTGATGAGCAGGTCGAACACCATGCCCAGGTGCCGGCCCAGCAGGGCCTGGACGACTTCCTTGTGCGACTGCGCGCGCAGGCGCTGGCCCAGGGTCGAGAAGACCATGGACAGGAAGACGAAGGTCAGGCCCGCGACCACGCAGCCGATCAGGCCGTAGACGCCGAAGCTGGTGAAGAATTGCAGGATCTCCTGGCCCGAGGCGAAGCCCGCGCCGACGATCACGCCGACGAAGGCGCCGGCTATCTTGCTGATTTCCTTGAACGCGCTCATGCATGTCTCCGGTTTGTACTTGTGTATGTACTTATAGGTATGTACTGATGCGCTGCGGGCGCCTGCGAGCGTGGCGGGCTGTCCCCGGGGTTGCGTGCCGTCCGTTGTCTACGGATGGCGCGCAGACGCCGGTTCGGCACGGCTCGCGGGCATGCGTCGGCGCCTGGGCGCGGCTCGTGGCACGCAGGCACGCGGAAGCGGGCCTGCGGTCCTTGCACGGGTGCGACGCAATAATTCTCGAATAAGAAAATTATCGGATTCGAGAATATTCTGTGCAAGGGTTGCGGACTCGGGGTTTTCCCACGGTAGGCAAGAACCCATTCGAGCGCTTGGATGGACGCCCGGCGCGGCACGACTTGCCGCACGGGCCAGGACTTGCAGTCCGGCCTCGGTCGCGCAATGCCGCCCTGCTCTGCCGCCAGGATCGTTGTGCAGGCGCTTCCCGCACGAGCCCGTCATCCGGCCGCACTACAATTCCCCACTTCGACCCCAGCCCGGCGTCCGCCGATCCCGACGCGCTTCGGAGACGCGCCGCCTGTCACGCAAGGACTGATATGCCCGCAACGATGGCCTGGCCGATACGCGCCGCCCGCGCCCTGCTGTGCGCGCTGGCCTGCCTGCTGCCGCTGGCCGCGCCGGCCGCCCCGCCCACGCTGGCGCAATGCCATGGCATCAAGGACCTGGCCTTTGTCGCGCACCTGGACGACGACCTGCTGTTCATGAACCCGGATATCGCCTCGAACATCGAGGCGGGCGGCTGCGTGCAGCTGGTCTACCTGACCGCCAGCGACGCTGGCGAGGGCGACGGCTACATGCTGGGCCGCGAACGCGGCGTGCGCGCGGCCTATGCCTACATGGCGCATCAGCCCGATGAATGGCAGGAAGACACGGCCGTGGCCGGCGGGCACACGATCGCGCGCTTCACGCTCAAGGGCAACCCGCGCGTGCAGCTGTGGCACATGCGCCTGAAGGATCCCTGGCTGGGCCAGGGCTGGGGCAGCCTGACGCCGCTGAGCCGCGTCGAGTCCGAGCCCGGCCAGAGCGCCGATACGCTGGGCCCGCATGCCGAGCGCTATACCCGTCCCGAGCTGGTCGACACGCTGGCCGACCTGATCCGCCAGTACGCGCCGACCACGGTGCGCCACCTGGACGACACCATCAGCGTGCCCTACACGCAGCTGTGCTGGCGCTGCGCGGGCCACGGCCATCCCGACCATATCGCCAGCGCGCGGCTGGTGCGCGAGGCCATGCTGCGCGTGCCCGGCAATTACGCCGAGGCAGGCTATATCGACTACCCCAGCCAGGAACGCGCCAGCAACCTGGACCCGGCCGAGATCGCCGGCAAGTCCGTGATCTTCCAGCACTACGCCTGGAACGACTACCACTACTGCGCCGGCCCGAGCGGCTGCAAGGAGCCGGCCGGCCCGGCCGCCGCCTGGGTGCAGCGCGCCTACTACGTGTCGCGCCAGGACATCACGCCGCAGTTGTACGCCGACGGGCGCGGCGGCCTGGTGGTGTTCGCCGCCGGCGAGACCAATGCGGCCGTCAATCGCTGGGACTCGGGCCAGCGTCGCTGGCAGAGCCTGGGCGGCCGCACCAACGGGCCGCTGGTCAGCTACACCCATGCCGACGGCACGGCGGGCCTGATGGCGCGCGACCCGCTGGGCGGCGTGTGGGCCAACAAGCAGCGCCATGACGGCACCTGGCAAGGCTGGCAGGCGCTGGGCGGCATGCGGGTGGCGCAGATTCCGGTGGTGGCGCCGCAGGGCGACGCGGCCGCCGTGGCGCTGGGCTACGACGGCCAGCTGCACTGGATCGCGCCGTCGGGCATCGACGGCAGCTGGGGGACGTGGCAGGCCCTGCCGGCGCTGGACGGCGTGACCGGCTCGCCGGCCGCGGCGCGCGCCGCCGACGGGCGCTATGTGATCCTGGCCGCCACCTCGGCGGGCGCGCTGTACTACACGCGCCAGTTGCCGGCTCCCAAGGGCAAGGCGCCCGAGTGGCAGGACTGGCGGCGCGTGCCGGCGCCGCAGGCGGCGGGCGGGCTGGCGGCGATCCGCGACCACGAGCGCCGCGTCGAGCTGTATTTCCGGCAGCGTGGCGACAATCATCTGATCCGGCTGGTGGAGGCCGGCGACACCAGCGATATGAGCATGGACTGGAGCGCGCCGGCCGACCTGGGCGTGCCCTATATCGGCCGCCCGGCGGTGGGCGTCGACGCGCAGGGCAATGTCATGCTGGCGATCCTGGAACGTCCGGGCGGCGCGCTCTGGCTGGTCGAGCGCGGCAAGCCGGCGAAGCTGGACGCGCTGGCCGCGTCGCCGCCCGCGATGAGCGTGATCGGCGACACGGTGTACATCGTCGCCCGCGCCGCCGGCGCGCCGCAGCGTTACCAGGTGCTGTCGCGCCACGGCGGCGCGTGGGCGGCCAACCTGACGCTGGACGGCGTGCCCGCCAGCGGCGGCGGCCCTTTCAAGGCAGTGGCGGCGCGGCCGGCCGACCTGCCCAATCTGGGCGCGGGCGGGCAGAACCATGCGGTGGTGCTGCGCCCTTCCCCGGACCGCCCCGGCACGCTGGCCGTCGAGCGCATGCCCAGCCAGGCCTCGCGCACGGCCGAACCCACTTCCACCAACTGAGTCCGCCCATGTCGTCCTCGCTTCCCGCGCCCGGCGCCGTGCTGTTGCTGATCGACCTGCAGCAGGCCATCGATCATCCCAGTTGGGGCCAGCGCAACAATCCCCAGGCCGAGGCGCAGATCGCGCGTCTGCTGGCGCACTGGCGCGGCCAGGGCTGGCCGGTGTGGCATGTGCGCCATGATTCCACGCATCCGCAATCGCACTACCGGCCGGGCCAGCCGGGGCATGCCTTCAAGCCGGAAGCCTTGCCGGCGGCCGGCGAGCCGGTCATCGGCAAGCAGACCAACAACGCCTTCATCGGCACCGGCCTGGAACAGCGGCTGCGCGACGCGGGCCACGACGCCCTGGTCGTCGCCGGCGTCATCACCAACAACTCGGTCGAGGCCACGGTGCGCATGGCGGGCAACCTGGGTTTTCAGACCTGGCTGGTGGCCGACGGCTGTTTCACCTTCGGGCGCAAGGACTGGAACGGCGCGCCGCGCGGCGCGGACGAGGTGCATGCCATGTCGCTGGCCAACCTGGACGGCGAATACTGCATGGTGGTCACGGCCGAGGCGCTGCTCGGCCGCTTTGCCTGAGCGGGACAGCACACTAGGGCTGGGCGGACGCCGGCGACGCGTCGGGCGGCGCGCTGCCGACGGCCTCGTCGCGCGGCACATTGCCAATGGCCTTGTTGACCGTGACATAGCGCGTGGCCAGCCGCCCTTCGCTGGCGGCCAGGTCGCGCCGCGCCTGCAGATAGCGCCGCTGGCTGTCCAGCGCCACGGTGTAGTCCACCGCCCCGCCCTCGTAGCGCGCCAGCGCCAGCTTGCAGGCGTCGCCGGCGCTGCGCGCGCGCTCGGCCAGCTGCCGGGCCTGCTGGCGTTCGGCCGTGTAGGCGTTGAGCGCGTCGTCGATCTCCTGCCAGGCCTTGAGCACGGTCCGCTGGAAGTCGACCGCCGCTTCCTGCTGCTCCAGCTTGCGCAGTTCCACCACGCTCTTGCGGCGGCCATGGTCGAACAGCGGCAGGCTCAGGCTGGGGCCGATGGACCAGGCCCGGCTGCCCCAGTCCGAGAACTCGCCGCTCAGGTACGACTCCAGGCCAACATGCGCGCCCAGGCGAATGCTGGGATACAGGTCGGCCTGGGCCACGCCGATGTTGGCGGTGGCGCGGTGCAGCCTGGCTTCGGCGGCGCGGATGTCGGGCCGGCGCCGGGCGACCTCGGAAGGCAGGCCCAACGCCAGGTCGGGCAAGGCCGGCGCGCCGGTGGCGATGCTCTTGCCCGCGCCTTTGCCCCCGTCCATATTGATGCCCGCGCCCGTCTCCCGATCCGCCAGCTCATCGCGCAATGCCCCCGGCCGCTCGCCCAGCAGCAGCGCGATCTGGTTGATGCTGGCCGCCGCCTGCGCCAGCAGCGGCGGCAGTTGCGCGCGGGTATCGGCCAGGTCGGCGCGCTGCTGCTCCAGGTCCAGCTGGCCCACCGTGCCGCCCTGGGCGCGCGCCGCCAGGATACGCATGCGGTCTTCCAGCGCGGCGATGTCCTCGCGCGCCAGCCGGATCTGGCGCTGGGCGGTGCGCAGTTCGAAGTAGTTGCGCGCCAGGTCGCTGGCCAGCGTCAGCCGGGCCAGGTCCAGCAGCGCGGCCTGGCGGACTACGTCGGCGTCGGCCGCCTCGATGGAGCGGCGCACGCGGCCCCACAGGTCCAGTTCCCAGGACGCGTCGAAGCCGGCCTGATATAGCGTGAAAGGCTCGCTCAGGGCCTTGGCCAGCGTCTCGCGGTCGCCGCCGATGGCGTCGATCATGCGGGTGCCGGCGCCGTACTCGCTCTGCCGCTGGCGCGTGATGCCGCCGCTGGCGTCGATCTCCGGCGCGCGCTGCGCGGCGACGACGCCGCGCTGGACCCGCGCCTGCGCATAGCGCAGCGCCGCGGTGCGCAGGTCGGGACTGGCGGCGACGGCGCGCTGCTGCAACTGGTTCAGCACGGGGTCGCCGAACGCCAGCCACCATTGCGAGGGCAACGCCGGCGTGGCCGTCAGCGGCGCGCGCAGCGCGTCGTCGGCGCTGCGCCAGCTGTTCCAGTCGTCGGGCGCCGCCGTCTCGGGCCGCGTGAAATCCGGCCCCACGGCGCAGCCGGCCAGCGCGAGCGCCAGCGCGCAGGCGGTCAGGACGAGACGCGGGGAACGCGGAAAAAAGCGCCGGAGAGAATGGGATGAATCGGACATGGCGATACTCGATGTCAGGACATGCGGTTGCGGAACAGCCACGCGGCCAGGGGCAGCGTCACGGCGGCCAGCAGCAGCAAGGGGATGAAGTCGACGCCGATCTCGCGCCAGCCCGCGCCTTCCAGGTAGACGCCGCGCACGATGTTCATGCCGAAGCGCAGCGGATTGACGTAGGTGGCGAGCTGCAGCGCCTCGGGCATGTTGCGCACGGGCGTGAGCAGGCCGGACAGCAGCATCAGCGGCATGATCACCAGGAAGGTGTAGAGCATGGCCTGCTGCATGCTGTTCGACAGCGCGGAAATCGACAGCCCCACGCCGACCACGGCGATGTTGAAGCTGAGCAGCCCGAAGTACAGCAGCCACACCGAGCCGTTCATCGGTATCTGGAACCAGAAGCGGATGATCAAGAAGATGATGGTGGACTGGATCAGCCCCACCAGGATGGCCGGCAGCGCCTTGCCGATCAGGATCTGCATGGGCGTGAGCGGCGTGACCAGCAGCTGGTCGAAGGTGCCCTGCTCGCGCTCGCGCGCCACCGACAGCGCGGCCAGCAGCAGGGTCTGCAGCATGCTCAGCGCGGCGATCAGGCCGGGCATCAGGGTCCAGCGCGATTCCAGGTTGGGGTTGTACCAGGCGCGCCGTTCCACGGCCACGCCCGGGGCCTGGGCCCCATGCCGCGCGTTGAAGTCGGCCACGATGGACGCCAGGTAGCCGCCGGCGACGCCGGCGGTCGAGGAATTGCGGCCGTCCAGGATGACTTGCAGCGGCGCGCGCTGCCCGGCCGCCAGCCGGTCCTGGAAGTCGGCGGGAATGCTGATCACCATCAGCGCCTTGCCGGCGTCGATCTGGCTCGCGATCTGGTCGGACGAGGTCAGCGTGGCCGCGCGCGTGAAGACGCCGGCGCCGTCCAGCCGCGCCAGCAGTTCGGTCGATGCCGCGCTACGGCTCTGGTCCAGCACCGCGTAGGGCGCGTGGTTCAGGTCGTAGGTGGCGCCGTAGCCGAACAGCAGCGCCTGCATCAGCGCCGGCGCGAACAGGATCACGCGGCTGGACGGCTCCTTGATGATGGCCAGCAGTTCCTTCAGGATCAGCGCGCCGATCTGGGCCAGGGTTGCGATGAGGGCAGGCATGGATCAGTCCAGTTTCTTCTTCAGCGTGCGCCGGGTCGCCCAGGCCAGCGCCAGCGCGTAGCCGCACAGGATGGCCGAGCTGCGCAGGATGGTGGGCCAGTCGTTGCCGGCCAGGAACAGCGTCTTGATCAGGCCCATGAAGTGCGTGGCGGGCAGCACGTAGCTCACGGCCCGCACGACCGCCGGCACGTTGCGCAGGTCGAACACGAAGCCGGACAGCATCATCGCCGGCATGAAGCTGGTCAGCAGCGCGATCTGGCTGGCCTGGAACTGGTTGCGCGTGACGCCCGAGATGAACAGCCCCAGCAGCAGCGAGACGGTCAGGTACAGCATCGAGCCCAGGAAGATGATTAGCAGCGAGCCGCGCATCGGCACCTCGAACAGGAAGCGCGCCGCCAGCAGGCACAGCAGCAGATCAATGGCGCCGATGGCCAGGTACGGCGCCAGCTTGGCCAGCACCAGCTCGCCCGGACGCACCGGCGTCACGAACAGCGATTCCAGCGTGCCGCGCTCCCACTCGCGGGCGATCAGCAGCGAGGTCAGGAAGGCGCCGATCAAGGTCAGCAACAGCACCAGCAGGCCGGGCACCAGGTACCAGGTGCTGATGCCCGCCTCGTTGAACCACATGCGCTGCACCACCTCGACGCCGGCGCCGGCCGGCTTGCCGCCCGCGCGCTCGGCTTGGCGCTGGGACCAGAGGCCGATGGCGCCGCCGACATAGCCTTCCAGCGTCTGCGCGGTGGTGGAGTTGCTGCCGTTCAGCACCAGCTGCACGCGCGCGCCGCCGCCCTGCCCCGCCGCCAGGCGGCGCGAGAAATCCGGCGGCACGCGCACGATGGCGTCGACCTCGCCCGCGCGCAGGCGCGCCTCGGCCTCGGGCATGTTGGCGCTCCAGGACGGCGCCAGGTAGGCCGTGCCCCACAGCCCCTGGACCGCCTCGCGCGCGCCGGGCGAGGCGTCTTCCATGACCACGGCCAGCGGCGCGTGCTTGACGTCGAACGACAGGCCGTAGCCGAACAGCAGGATCAGCGCGGCGGGCAGCAGCAGGCCCACGGCCATGTTGCTCTTGTCGCGCAGCATCTGCCGCACTTCCTTGCGCAGCAGCGCCAGGAAGCGGCGCAGGAATCCGGACCCGCTCATGCCTGGCCTCCGGCGGCGCGGGCGCGGCCCTGTTCGACGATGGCGATGAAGGCGCTGTTCATGTCGGCCGCGCCCGCGCCGCCGGCCTGGGCGCGCACCGCCCGCGGCGTGCCCAGGGCCAGCATGCGGCCCGCGTCCTGGATGGCGATGCGGTCGCAGTATTCCGCCTCTTCCATGAAGTGCGTGGTGATGACGATGGTGACGCCGCTTTGCGCCAGCGCGGTGATGGCGCGCCAGAACGCGCGCCGCGCCAGCGGGTCGATGCCGCTGGTCGGTTCGTCCAGGAACAGGATCTCCGGCTCGTGCAGCAGGCCGGCCGCCATGGCCAGACGCTGCTTGTAGCCGCCGGGCAGCAAGCCGCTGACCGCCCGGGGGTCCAGGCCGAACTGGTCCACCATCGCGGCCACGCGCTGGCGCCGGGCCTGGCCGCGCAGGCCGTAGGCGCCGCCGAAGAATTCCAGGTTCTCGCGCACGGTCAGGTTGCCGTACAGCGCGAACTTCTGCGACACATAGCCGATGCGCCCGCGCGCCTGGGCGCGGGCCGTGCGCAGGTTCAGGCCCGCCACTTCCAGATGACCGCTGGTGGCGGGCAACAGCCCGCACAGCATGCGGAAGGTGGTGGTCTTGCCGGCGCCGTTCGGCCCCAGCAGGCCGAAGATCTCGCCGCGCGCCACCTCGAACGAGGTGCTGGCCACGGCGGTGAAATCGCCGAAGCGGCGCACCAGGTCGCGCACCACGATCACCGGGCCGTCGCCGCCGTTCCTGGCGGGCGCGGTGGCCTGCGCCATGTCGTCCGCCCGGCCGTGCGCCATACGCGGCGCGGACGCGCCGGCGTCCTGGTGCTGGCGCAGCATCATCATGAACGCGTCTTCCAGCTCTTCCGGCCGCGCCTGGTGCGCGACGCCGCCCAGCAGCGCGTCCAGCGCGCGCGGATCCGCGTCCGGCTGGCGGATGTAGCGCACCGCGCCGCCCTTGGGCACCGCGTCCACGATCAGCGCGTCGGCGTCGATCAGGCGCGCCTGCAGGTCGCGCGCGGGCGTGTCCGGCGGCGGCGTGGCGGTAAAGGTCAGGCCGCGCGCGCGCGCCGTCAGGCGGGCCGGCGCGCCTTCGGCCAGCAGGCGGCCCTGGTGCAGGACGAAGACCTGGGCGCAGCGCTCGGCCTCGTCCATGTAGGCGGTGCTGACGATCACGCTCAGGTTCTCGTCGTCGATCAGCTGCTGCACGATCTTCCACAGATCGCGCCGCGACAGCGGATCGACGCCTACGCTGGGCTCGTCCAGCAACAGCAGGTCCGGCGAGCGCACCAGCGTGCAGGCCAGCCCCAGCTTCTGTTTCATGCCGCCGGACAGCTTGCCGGCCGGGCGGCCGCTGAAGCGCGCCAGGTCGGTCATCTCCAGCAGGCGGGCATAGCGTTCGCGGCGCGCCGCCTGCGGCACGCCGTGCAGGTCGGCGTACAGGTCCAGGTTCTCCTGCACGCTCAGATCCTCGTACAGGCCGAAGCGCTGCGGCATGTAGCTGATGCGGTCCTGCACCGCCTGCGGTTCGCGCGTCACGTCGATGTCCAGCACCCGCAGCGCGCCGTCGTCCGGCCTGAGCAGCCCGGCCAGCATGCGCAGCAGCGTGGTCTTGCCGGCGCCGTCCGGGCCGACCAACGCGGTCAGCTCGCCCGGCCTTATGCGCAGCGACACGTCGTCGACCGCACGCAGCGGGCCGCCGCCGGGCGCTTCGAAGGTCTTGCGCAGGCGCTCGGCGACCACCGTGGCGCTGGCCTCGTTCATTGCGCGGCGTCCGCGGCCATGCGCACCGTGGCCGGCTGCCCCAGGCGCAGCGCATCTTGCGGGTCGTCGACCCGCACGCGCACTTCGTAGACCAGGCTGGTGCGCAGCTCCTCGGTCTGGACCGCCTTGGGCGTGAACTCGGCCACCGACGAGATGTAGCCGACCTTGCCGGCGATGGGCTTGTCGGGCTGGCTGTCGGTCTGGACCCGCGCCGCCATGCCCGGCTTGACCTTGCCCAGGTCGGCCTCGCCCACGTAGATGCGAACCCACTTGGGCTGCGCCAGCGCCAGCGCGTAGACCGGCCGCTGCGGCGTGGCCATGTCGCCCGGCTCCAGCAGGCGCGAGCGCACCACGGCGTCGGCGGGCGCTTTCAGTTCGCCTTGCGAGATCTGGTGCCGCAGCAGCGCCAGCAGGGCCTGCGTGGCCCGCAACTGGGCCTCGGCGCCAGCGATGTCTTCCTTGCGCGGGCCTGCCTCGGCCAGGCGCAGCGCTTCGCGCTGTTCGTCCGCCTGGGCCTGGGCCACCTGCGCGGCGCTGCGGGCGCGGTCCATGTCCTGGGCGCTGACGCCGCGCCCTTGCGTGTTGGCGGCGATGCCGCGCAGCCGCGCCAGGTCCTGCTGGGCACGCGCCGCGTCGGCCTGCGCGGCGACGAGCCGGCTGCGCGCCTGGGCGATTTCCTCGGGACGCGAGCCGTTGCGCAGGCGCAGCAGCGTCTGTTGCTGCGCGTCCATCTGCGCCCGCGCCTGGTCGGCCTGCAGCGCCAGCGTGCGCGTGTCCAGCACGGCCAGCACGGCGCCGGCCCGCACGCGGTCGCCTTCTTCGGCGCGCAGTTCCTGCACGCGGCCATTGCCGTCGAAGGCCAGCGAGATCTGACGGATGTCCACGTTGCCGTAGTAGACGAGATCGCCGCCGCTGTCGCGCTGGTTGTAGCGCCAGCCGCCCCAGGCGGCAAGCGACAGGGCCGCGACGGCGGCGATGAGGATGATGGGCTTTTTCATGGTGGGGATTCCCGGGGGGCCGGGCGGTGGCGGGCGGTTCGCGTTCGGCGTTGGGATCGGGTCGACGAATAAATTCTAAATTTAAATTTAAATTGAATTTAAAGTCAACGTCGCGCAAAATTGCGGCGTACCCCAACACAGCAGGAATTCAGGATTCATGAAGAAGGCAGCCCGCGCGCCACGCCCTGACGGCGAAGCGACCCGCGCACGGATACTCGAGGCGGCCGGCGAACTGTTCGCCGCCCATGGTTACGCCGAAGCCGCCAGCAAGGCCATCGCCGCGCGCGCCGAGGTGGACCTGGCCTCGATCAACTATCACTTCGGCAGCCGCAGCGGGCTTTACCAGGCCGTGCTGGCCGAGGCGCACCGCCGCCTGATGGACGTGGCCGACCTGCAGCGGCTGGCGCAAAGCCGGCTGGCCGCGACGGACAAGCTGCGCGCGGTGATCGGCCATCTGGTCGGGAACGCGCTGAGCGGCGCGGAGAACTGGCACATCAGCGTGCTGACGGCGGAAATACTCGCGCCCTCCTCCCATATCCAGGTGCTGTTCGAGTCCGAAATCCCGCGGAAGATCGCGGTGGTCATGGCCATCGCCAGCGACATCAGCGGCATTCCCCAGGACGATCCCGCGCTGCAACGCTGCCTGCTCAGCGTCATCGCGCCCTGCCTGTTGCTGCAGATCGGCCGGCGCGGCGTTCCCGGGCCGGTGCAGGCGATGCTGCGAATGCCCGCCGAGACGCTGGTGGACCACCTGAGCCGCTTCGCGATCGCCGGGCTGGAAGCCATCGGCCGCGACTACGCCGACAGCGCGCCCACCCGCCGCAAGAAGAAATAGCCGCGGATGCGGGCGACGATCCTGACTAAGAGCTGAATATTTGCTCGCATCAGCGCCGATACGGGCGCATCGTCAGGCGACGGTATCGAACGACCCCGTGCGCGGCGGCTGCCCCTCGCGCAGATAGCGCGTCAGCAACACGCCGCCCGACGTGCTGCCCGCGTGCGCCAGCCTGAACGCCGACGGCTGCGCATCATCGCCGAACATGCGCCGGCCGCGTCCGAACATGACCGGATAGACCAGCAGCCACAGATCGTCCACCAGGCCCGCCGCCAGCAGCTGGCGCACCATGTCGCTGCTGCCGAAGGTCAGCAGGTCAGGGCCGTCCTGGCGCTGCAGCGCGCGCACCGCGTCGACCAGATCGCCCCGTAGCGCCTGGCTGCCGCGCCAGGGCAACGCCTCGGGCCGGTGCGTGGCCACATGCTTGGTCGCGCCGTTCAGGCGGTCAGCCAGATGGCGGGTGGGTGAATCGGCCGGTATATGCGGCCAGTGGCCCGCGAAGATGTCATAGGTCCGGCGGCCCAGCAGCAGCTCGAACGGAGCCGCCATCAGGTTCCGCACATGGCTGCCGATGATCTCGTCGGCATATGGCACCATCCAGCCGCCATAGGGGAAGCCGCCGCTGGTGTCTTCCTGCGGTCCGCCGGGAGCCTGGACCACGCCGTCCAGGCTGATGAAGGTCGAAACGACGAGCTTGCGCATGCTGTTCTCCGGTTGGCGGGCCCGACGGGCCCTCTGTCACGACGAATCAACTGCCCTGGAATCGACACAAGGTCACAAATAACGCCTTCCGCGCACACCCGGCAACGCCCGACACCGCCCGTCACCAGCCCGCAAACATCGGTCACGCGAAAGCTGTTTCGGAACGATTACAGCGCTGAACGCCGGCCGCGCGCGCCAGCCTAACTCCTGCGAGCGCAAAAAAGGCGTCGACCGCGCCGGGCGCTCGCCAGGAGCCGCAACATGAAAAGGACCCTATTGCTATCGCTGGCGCTTGCCAGCATGTTGTCAGGATGCGTGGTGGTGCCGGCGCGGCCGGCGTACTACTACCATCCTGGCTACTACCACCCGGGCTACTACTATCCGGCCTATCCGGCCTATCCGCACTACTATTACCGCTGACGGTCCCCATCCCCGCCGAGCCAGGAAATGCCATGAACGCCATGCAAAGAATCAGGCTCTTCCAACCGCTGGCCGCGTTGGCCGCGCTGACCGTCAGCGCCGCCGCCCTGGCC
>MCND01000347.1_pt1 | contig 15133 bp, 9 predicted proteins | sample 778211 | NCBI WGS metagenome assembly MCND01 (sample SAMN04296812, study PRJNA304217) | bioreactor metagenome | isolation source: activated sludge enriched with benzalkonium chloride | place: Turkey: Istanbul urban wastewater treatment plant
ATCACGATGATGGCGAAGATGAAGGTGATCATCAGCGCCGAGCCTTCCTGGCTGAACTGGCGCGCGTCCGATTGCCAGTCATAGCTGAAGCCGGCCGGCAGGTTGCGCGCTTCCCTGGTCAGGAACTGCACCGCGTCGCCCATGGTCACGCCCGGCATGGGAATGGCCTGGAAGGTGGCAGCGTTGAGCTGGTTGAACTGGGTCAGCTTGTTGGGCTCCACGCCCATCGACACCGACACCATATTCGACAACGGCACCTGCGCGCCGCTGGCGCTCTTGACGTAGTAGCGCGCCAGCGCCTCCGGCGAGATGCGCTGCTCGCGCAGGCTCTGCGGGATCACGTCATACGAGCGGCCGTCCATGCCGAAGCGGTTGATGTAGTTCTCGCCCACCAGCACGGCCAGCGTGTCGCCGATGTCCTTCATGGTCACGCCCAGGCTGTTGGCCTTGGAACGGTCGACCTTCAGCTGCACCACCGGGTTGTTGTAGTTCAGGTCGCTGTCCACCACCATGAACAGGCCGCTGGCGCGGGCCGCCTTCTTCAGCCCTTCCATGGCCTCGTAGACCACCGGATAGTCGGCGGCGCTCATCACCACCATCTGCACCGGCAGGCCGCCGGTCGAGCCCGGCAGCGGCGGCAGCTGGAAGGCGAAGATGTTGCTGCCTTCGACCTGGTTGACCATCGACTGCATGTCGGCCTGGATGGCGTTGGCCGAGCGGTGGCGCTGGTCCCATTGCACCAGGTCGACGCCGCCGATGCTGTTGGATACGCCGTCCGAGCCGTTGATCAGCCAGCGGCCGCGCTGCTCGGGCAGCGTCGCCATGACGTCGTCCCACTTCTTGCCGAACTTCTCCACGTAGTCGATGTTGGCCTGCTGCGGCGACTTGACCGCGGTCAGCACGGTGGACTGGTCCTCGATCGGCGCCAGCTCGCGCTGAGCCGCGTTATACAGGAACGGCAGGCTGGCCAGCACCACCACCGCCACCAGGCCAGTGACCCAGCGGTGATGCAGCGACACGTCCAGCATGCGGCCGTAGGCGTCGCCCAGCCGGCCGAAGAAGCCTTCGGCCAGATGCGCCATGCGGCCCTCGGACACCTTGCTGTTGAGCAGGAACGAACTCATCACCGGCGACAGCGTCAGCGCGATCACGCCCGACACCACCACCGCCCCCGCCAGCGTGAAGGCGAACTCCTTGAACAGCGAGCCGGTCAGCCCGCCCATCAGCCCGATGGGCGCGTACACGGCCGCCAGCGTGATGGTCATGGCGATCACCGGCCCGGCCACCTCGCGCGCGCCGATCAGCGCCGCGCGCACCGGCGACTTGCCTTCCTCGATATGCCGGTGCACGTTCTCGACCACCACGATGGCGTCGTCCACCACCAGGCCGATGGCCAGCACCATGGCAAGCAGCGTCAACAGGTTCACGCTGAAGCCGAACAGCGCCATGATGGCCGCCCCGCCCAGCATGGACAGCGGGATCGTCACCACCGGGATCAGCACCGCGCGCAGCGAGCCCAGGCACAGGAAGATCACCGCCACCACGATGATGATGGCTTCCATCAGCGTGTGAATCACGCCGTCGATGGACGCGCTGATGAAGCGCGCCAGCTCGAACGGCACCTGCACCTGGGTGCCGGGCGGCAGGTTCTGCTTGATGCCGGGCAGCAGCTCGTTGAGCCGCTTGACGATCACCAGCGGGTTGCCGACGGGCGTGGCGTTCAGGCCGAAGTACACGGCGCGCTCGCCGTCCAGCAGGCCGCTGGAATCGGTCGAGGCCGCCCCAAGCTCAACCGTGGCCACGTCGCCCAGGCGCACGATGGCGTCGCCCTCGCGCTTGACCACCATGTCGCGGAATTCGGCCACGTTGACCAGGTCGGTGTTGACCTGGATGTTGGACACCACGTACAGGCCCTTGGCCTGCCCGGGCGCGGCCTGCACGTTGTTGGCGCGCAGCGCGTCGGCCAGCTGGCCGGCCGAGATGCCGCGCGCGGCCATGCGGTTCGGGTCCAGCCACACGCGCATGGCCAGCTTCTGGCCGCCGTACAGCTGCACGCTGGCCACGCCGTCGATGGAAGAGAACTGCGGCTGCACCACGCGCGACAGATAGTCGGTCAGCGCGGCCAGCGACAGCGTCGAGCTGGAAAAGCCCACGTAGGCCACCGCCGTCGCCTCGCCGGACGACTTGACCAGCACCGGGTCGTATGCGTCGCGCGGCAGGCGGTACTTGACCTCGTTGACCTTGGCCATCACCTCGGTCATGGCTTTGTTGGAATCGGCGTTCAGCTTCATGCGGACCGTGATCACGCTGCGGCCCTGCGTGGACGAGGACGACAGATAGTCGATGCCCTCCACGGTGGCCACGGACTGCGCGATCGGCTGCGTGACGAAGCCCTGCATCAGGTCCGGCGACGCGCCGGGATATTCTGTGGTGACAGTGATGGTGGTGCTTTCGGTCAGCGGATACTGGCGCACCGGCAGTCCGCTCAGGGCGCGCAGGCCCAGCAGCAGGATCAGGGTGCTGACCACCAGCGCCAGCACAGGCCGGCGCACGAACAGATCGGTGAATCTCATGTCGGCCTCCGCGCTACTGGGCCTGAGCCACGGCCTGGGCCGACGCGGCGGCGTCCAGCGCCACCGTGTCCTGCTCGCTCAGCTCGACCGCCGCGCCGTTGTGCAGGCGCAACTGGCCCGACGTAACGACGCGGTCGCCGGCCTGCAAGCCTTCGCTGACGACCACGCGGCCCTGCATGCGCTCGGCGGTCTTGACGTAGGCCTGGCGCACCGTCAGGCCCTTGCCCTCCTGCGCCGGATTCACCACATAGACCGAATTGCCGTAGGCGGAGTAGCTGACGGCCGTCTCGGGCACGGTGATCACGCCTGGCCGCGCGGGCAGGTTGACCTGTCCCTGCGCGTACATGCCGGCGGCGAGCGCGCCGTCGGCGTTGTCCAGCGTGGCCTGCACGCGCACGGTGCGCGTGCCCGGATCGACCTGCGGCTCGATGGTGGTGACCTTGCCCGTGAAGGCGCGGCCCGGATGGGCGTCCACCGTCACCCTGACGCTCTGCCCCGGACGCAGCGCGCCCAGCGCCTGCTCCGGCAGGGTCAGGTTGGCGTACATGGTGGACGTGTTGGTCAGCGACACCAGCGGATCGCCGGCCCTGGCGAACTGGCCCAGGTTGACGCGGCGCACGCCCAGCACGCCGTCGAACGGCGCCTTGATGCGCTTCTGCTCGATCTGCGCCTGCACGCGCCTGAGATCGCCCTGGGCCTGGTCATAGTCGGCCTGGGCCTGGTCCAGCTGCTCGCGGGTCGCCGCCTGCAGGGGCAGCAGCCGGCGGCTGCGGTCCAGCTGCGCACGGGCGTTCTTCACCTGCGCCTGCAGCCGGGCCAGCTCGCCCTGCTCGGGCGCGTCGTTCAGCTGCACCAGCAACTGGCCGGCACGCGCGGATTCGCCCGGATTGAACAGGATCTGCGCCACCCGGCCGTCCACTTCGGCCGGCACCTGCACCTGGCGCGTCGCCTCCAGCGAGCCGATGCCGCTGAGCGACACCGGGAAATCGGCCTGCACGGCCGGCGCCACCGCCACCTTGGCGGGCGCCATGGCCCAGCCGCCCTTGTTTCCGCCTCCGCCGTACTTCCAGTACAGCCCCGTCCCTATCGCTGCCGCCAGCACGCATACGCCCGCGGCCCATGCTCCTGCTTTCACCGTCATGATGCTCTCGCCATTTATCAAAGAGTGTGCTTTGATAATCTGCGAAAGCCTGGGACAAGTCAAAATAGCTTAAGTAATGTTGAGGTTAGCAAAAAGCTATAGCCCCTTCTTGCGGCCTGGTTTCTTCTTCACGCGGTCGATGTAGTAGCAGGACTTGAGGCCGCCGTCCTCGGTCGGCGCGAGCGCGAAGCAGTACTCGGTCTGCCTGCGCCCGTCATCCAGCATCACGAGCACCCAGACGGTGGGTTCCGGGTGATGCTGGTAGAGCTTCATGATCGACCAGCGCGGTTCCTTGTACGGGCTGGCCGACCACGAGACGATGCGGTCGCCGCCCTCCATGAGCCCCTGGTTGTAGTCGAAGGTGTTGCGCTGGCCCGACTCGGACGCGCCCGCGTGCTGCATGGCTGCCAGCGCATGGGGATTCTTGTCTTCGAAGGCCTGCGCCGCGGCCTGCATGAAGCGCGTCACCGCCTGCTGCTGCCCGGCGTCCAGGCCGTCGAAGGTGATGGATATCTGCGGGGAAGTCGTCATGGGCGGGCGCAACCTTGCGTGCGAAAGACAGGGCCGCGCTCGAGAAACCAGAACGGGCCGGCCGCGGCGATACCGGCCGGGGGATTCTACGACGGCCGCCGATACACCGGATGCCGGCGGCACAACGCCGTCACCTGCTCTGCCACCCGCGCCGACACGCTTTCCAGCGTGCCCGCTGCCAACGCGTCCAGCACATCGCACAGCCAGCCCGCCAGCGTCTCGCAATCGGTCTGTCCGAAGCCGCGCGTGGTCAGCGCCGGCGTGCCGATGCGCAGGCCCGAGGTGACGAAGGGCGAGCGCGGATCGTTCGGCACCGAGTTCTTGTTCGCCGTGATGCGGGCCGCGCTCAAGGCCGCGTCCGCGTCCTTGCCGGTGTAGGGCCGGTCGGACAGGTCGATCAGCATCAGGTGGTTGTCGGTGCCGCCGGACACGATGCGATAGCCGCGTCGCTGGATCACGGCCGCCATGGCGCGCGCGTTGGCCACCACCTGGCGCTGGTAGTCCTTGAAGGCCGGCGCCAGCGCTTCCTTGAATGCCACCGCCTTGGCGGCGATCACATGCATCAGCGGCCCGCCCTGGATGCCGGGGAAGACGGCGGAATCGAGCTTCCTGCAGAAGTCCTCGTCCTGCCCACGGGCCAGGATGATGCCGCCGCGCGGGCCGCGCAGCGTCTTGTGCGTGGTGCTGGTGACCACGTGCGCGTGCGGCAGCGGGCTGGGATACACGCCCGCAGCGACCAGTCCGGCCACGTGCGCCATGTCCACCCAGAACACCGCGCCGACCTGGTCGGCGATGGCGCGCATGCGCGCCCAGTCCTTGTGGCGCGAGTAGGCGGAGAAACCGCCGATCAGCATCCTGGGCCGGGTGCGCAGCGCGATGCGCTCCATCTCGTCGTAATCGATCAGCCCGGTCTCGGGATCCAGACCGTAGGGCACGATGTGATAGTGCCGGCCCGAGAAATTGGACGGATTGCCATGGGTCAGGTGGCCGCCCTGCGCCAGATTCATGCCCATGACGGTGTCGCCGGGCCGCGTCAGCGCCAGGAACACGGCCGCGTTGGCCTGGGCGCCGGCATGCGGCTGGACGTTGGCGTAATCGCAGTCGAACAGCGCCTTGACCCGCTCCAGCGCCAGGCGTTCGGCCACGTCCACGTGCTCGCAACCGCTGTAGTAGCGGCGGCCCGGATAGCCTTCGGCGTACTTGTTGGTGAACACCGAATCCTGCACCGCCATCACCAGCGGACTGGCGTAGTTCTCGGAGGCGATCAGTTCGGCGTGGTCTTCCTGGCGCATGGCTTCGGCGCGCATGGCTTGCGCCAGTTCCGGGTCGAAATCCTGCAGGGTCGGGGAGGCGATGGTCATGGCTTCAGGTCCTGGTTTCAGTCTGGCCGGCGGCGACAGGGCCGGCGGCATTCGATGGGGTGATGGCTTGGGCGCTGTCGCCGGACAGCAGACGGGCCAGGCGCGCGACGATCTCGTCGATCTGCGCCTCGTCGCAGACCAGCGGCGGCAGCAGGCGGATGGTGCGTTCGCGGGTCACGGTGATCAGCAGGCGCTGTTCGGCCAGCGCCCGGCCAACCAGTTCCTGGCAATTGCGGTCCAGCTCGATGCCGGCCATCAGGCCCTGGCCGCGCACCGCCACGACTTGCGGATGACCTTCCAGCGCCCGCCGCAGCCCGGCCAGCAGGCGCTGGCCCAGCGCGGCGGCGCGTTGCGGCATACCGTCGCGCGCCATGATGTCCAGCACCGTGCAGGCCACGCGGCAGGCCAGCGGATTGCCGCCGAAGGTAGAGCCGTGCTGGCCTGGCGAAAACAGGTCAGCGGCCGGCCCGCGCGCCAGGCAGGCGCCGATGGGAAAGCCGTTGCCCAGGGCCTTGGCCAGCGTCATCACATCGGGCGCGATGCCCGCGTGCTGATGGCCGAACCAGGCGCCGGTGCGGCCCATGCCGGCCTGGATCTCGTCCAGCATCAGCAACCAGCCATGCCGGTCGCACAGCGCGCGCAAGTGCCGCAAGTAATCGGCGCCGGCGACGCGGATGCCGCCCTCGCCCTGCACCGGCTCCAGCAGCACGGCGACGATGTCGTCGCGCTGTTCCGCCAGCTGGCGCACGGCGGCGATATCGTCATACGGCACCCGCAGGAATCCCGGCAGCAGGGGCTCGAAGCCCTGCTGCTTGGCCGGATTGCCGGTGGCCGACAGGGTCGCCAGCGTGCGGCCATGAAAGCCGTTCTCCATCACCACGATCTGCGGCTGCGCCACCTGGCGGCGGTGGCCGTGCAGGCGCGCCAGCTTGAGCGCGGCCTCGTTGGCCTCGGCGCCGGAATTGCAGAAGAACGCCTTTTCCATTCCGGCCAGCGCGCACAGGCGCTGGCCCAGCCGTTCCTGCCACTCGACGCGGAACACGTTGGACGTGTGCATCAGCAGCGCGGCCTGCTCGGCAATGGCCGCGGCGATCTCGGGATGGCCGTGGCCCAGGCTGGTCACCGCCACGCCGGCGATGGCATCCAGGTATTCCACCCCCTGCTCGTCCCACAGGCGCGCGCCGCTGCCGCGCGCGAAGGTGACCGGTTGACGGGCATAGGCACGCATCAGGTGCGTGGCGGCTTGCTGCATGTCGGGAAACTCCAGTTTTCAACCGACGCGCCCCTGTGGCGCGCCGACGATCGATAGGCGGGCGCTCAACGGCCCGGCGCGGGTTTGGCGGCGGCAGGTGCGGGATGCGCGGCCGCAGGCAAGGCGGCCCCCGCTTCGGCCCGCGCCTTGCGGCCCGGCCACCGGCCGTTCAGCGCCAGGTGCGCCAGCAGGCCGATGCACAGGCCCCAGAAGGCGCCGCCGATGCCGAACAGCTTGATGTTGGCGGCCGCCGCCAGGAAGGTGATCAGCGAAGCCTCGCGCGTCTTCGGATCGGCCAGCGCGCAGGCCAGGCTGCCGCCGATGGTGCCCAGCAGCGCCAGGCCCGCCAGCGTGGTGATGAAGGTCGCGGGAAAAGCCATGAAGACCGCCGCCAGCGTGACCCCGAACACGCCCACCAGGATGTAGAACACGCCCGCCGCGATGCCGGCGATCCAGCGTTTGGACGGATCCTCGTGCGACTCGCGGCCGGTGCAGATGGCGGCCGTGATGGCGGCGATGTTGAAGGCGTGCGAGCCGAACGGCGCCATCAGCAGCGAGCCCAGCCCGGTAATGGTCACGATGGGATTGGCGCTGGTCTTGAAGCCGTCGTTGCGCAGCACCAGCATGCCGGGCATGTACTGGCCGGTCAGCGTGATCAGGAACAGCGGCAGCGCCACGCTCAGCATGGCGTTGAGCGAGAACTCGGGCCGCGTGAACACCGGCGCCGCCAGGCGCAGCTCCAGCCCGCTCAGGTCGACGCGCTGCTGCAACAGCAGGAAGGCCAGGCCCAGCGCCAGGATGCCGACCACCGCATAGCGCGCGGTGACGCGCTTGAGGATCACATAGGCCGCGATCAACAGGCCGGCCAGCGCCGGATCCACGCTCACGCCGCCAAAGGCCTGGATGCCGAATTGCAGCAGGATGCCGGCCAGCAGCCCGGCCGCCACGCCCGGTGGGATCAGCCGGATCACGCGCTCGAACCAGCCCGACAGGCCCAGCAGCACGAAGGCCGCAGCCGACGCCAGGTAGGCGCCCACCGCCTCGGCGTAGGGCGTGGTGGCCAGCGCCGTCACCAGGAAGGCGGCGGCCGGGGTCGACCAGGCGGTGATGATGGGCTCGCGCGCGGCCCAGCTCAGGACCAGCCCGGTCACGCCCACTCCGATCGAGACCGACCAGACCCAGGAGGCCGTAAGCTCCGGGCTCAGGCCGGCAGCCTTGGCGGCCTGGAACACCAGGATGAAGGTGCCGCCGTAGTTGACGATGACCGAGATCAGCCCGGCGACGACGGGGTGGGCGAGATCGCTCCAGCGAGCGGGGGAATGCGGACGGACGGAAGACATGGCCTGAATGGGGTTCCTGGAGACGGCGCAGCCGGCATGAATCGATATCCGGATTTATAGTCCTGGAATGGCTGGCTGTTCCCCACCACTTTTTCACATAGATCCAGACCAATTGTGTTCAAGCACGCGCAACTCGAATCCGTCAAAGCCTGGGTCGGCGACCCCGCCCACGGCGCCCTGCCGCTGCACGCGCGCATCCACCGGGCCGTGCGCCAGCTGATCCTGGACGGCGCGCTGGAGGCCGGCCGCCCCCTGCCCGCCTCGCGCGCGCTGGCCCGGTCGCTGGGCGTGTCGCGCGACACGGTGGAGGCGGCCTACGGCCAGCTGCATGTGGAGGGCTTCATCCTGCGGCGCGTGGGCAGCGGCAGCTTCGTGTCCGAGCGGGCGCAGTACGCGCCCGGGCGCGGCGCGGCCCGGCGCGCCAGCCCGCAGAAGGCGGCGCTGCGCCTGAGCCAGCGCGGCAGCGCCATGTTCCAGGACGGCGGCGTGCGCGAATTCCTGGCCCCGCGCGCCTTCGCGCCCGGCGTGCCGGAAACGCGCAGCTTTCCGCTGCCGACCTGGGAACGGCTGACGCGGCAGGTGCTCAAGGAATATGGCGCCCAGGCGCTGCTGCACAGCCCGCCGCAGGGCATGGAACCGCTGCGCCGGGCCATCGCCGACTACGTCAACCTGGAACGCGGCGCGCGCGCCACGCCCGAGCGCGTGCTGGTGCTGACCAGCTCGCAGCAGGCCTTGACGCTATGCGCCACGGTGCTGCTGGACGCCGGCGAGCAGATCTGCATCGAGGATCCGGTCTATCACGGGGCGCGCAAGGCCTTCGCCGCCGCCGGGCTGGAATGCGTGCCCGTGCCGCTGGATGCGGACGGCATGCGGGTGGAACGGCTGGACGATCCGGCCCTGTCGGCGCGGGCCGTGTATCTGACGCCCTCGCACCAGTTCCCCACCGGCGCCACGCTGGCGCTGGAACGCCGGCTGGCGGTGATCGACTGGGCGCGGCGGCGCCAGGCCTGGATCATCGAGGACGACTATGACAGCGAATTCCACTACGCCGGCAAGCCCACCGCCTGCGTGCAGGGCCTGGATCCGCAGGAACGGACGATCTATATCGGCACCTTCACCAAATCGCTGTTTCCCGGCCTGCGCATCGGCTACATGGTGCTGCCGGCGGCGCTGGTCGCGCCCATGACGGCGGCGCGCACGCTGCTGGACGGGCACAGCGCGCCGATCCCGCAGCTGACGCTGGCGCGCTTCATCGATGGCGGGCATTTCGGCGCGCACGTGCGCACCATGCGCGCCGTCTACGCCGAACGGCGCGACGTGCTGGCGCGGCTGGTGGACCGGCACCTGTCGCATTGGCTGCAGGCGCGCGTGCCGGCCGGCGGCATGCAGATGCCCTGCGTGCTGGCGCCGGGCCTGTCCGAGCGCCAGGCGCTGGACGCCGCGCGGCGGGAAGGGATAGACCTGCTGGGCCTCACGGGCCTGCACGCCTCGGCGCGGCACAAGGCCGGGTTCCTGATGGGATTCGCCGCCCATGCGCCGAACGAACAGGAAGTCGCCATCCGTAAGCTGGCCGGCGTGCTGCGCGCGCTGAAGCAACCCTGAAGGGCGTCACGGGCGACCGCCCCATGTGAAAACGCCGGCGATTCCTTGCGGAACCGCCGGCGTCCTGGCCTGAACACGCCGTGGGCGCTCAGCGCACCATGTGCAGATAGTGGCGGTGCCGCTCGTACTGGTCGAGGATGTCGCCGATGACCGCGTCGCGGCTCCAGCCCATGATGTCATAGTCCTGCCCGCCCTCGCGCAGATGCACCTCGGCGCGGAAGTACTTGCGCTCTTCCTCGTCGGCCGCCTCGTCGGGCGTGAGGCTGGGGCGCACGAAGGCTTCCGGCTTCACCGCGTAGGAGAAGTCCAGGTGTTCGCCGTGCGAGACCTCCAGCGCCACGCCGCCGTCGTCCTCGGCGTCCTTGACCTGCACCTCGTAGCCCTGCTTGCGCAGCTCGTCGGCCACATCCTCGAAGGCCGGACGCACCACGTCGGTGATGAAGCGCTGCACATGGGCGCGGCGCGGCATCATGACCATGTTGCGCAGGCGGCGTTCCCAGGACTGGCCGCCGCGCGCCGGGCGCGACAGCGTCAGCGACTGGTAGCGGATGCCGCGCTTGGTGGCGTCCAGTTTCAACGCCTTGAACAGCCCCCACAGCGACAGCAGCAGGATCACCGAGAACGGCAGCGCGCTGGCGATGGTGGCGGTCTGCAAGGCGGTCAGGCCGTCGGCCAGCAGCAGCGCGATGGCCACCGCGCCCATCAGCAGCGACCAGAAGATCCGCTGCAGCATGGGCGTGCGCTCGGCGCCGCCCGAGGCCAGCAGGTCCACCACCAGCGCGCCCGAGTCGGCCGAGGTGACGAAGAACACCGCCACCATGGCGATCGCCACGATGGACACCACGCCGCTCCAGGGCAACTGCTCCAGGAAGGCGAACAGCGCCAGCGAACTGTCTCCCTGCACCGTCTCGGCGAAGCCCTTGATGCCGTCGACCAGGATGAAATGGATGGCCGTGTCGCCGAACACCGTCATCCAGAACAGCGTGAAGCCGGCCGGCACCAGCAGCACGCCGCTGACGAATTCGCGGATGGTGCGGCCGCGCGAGATGCGGGCGATGAACAGGCCCACGAAAGGCGACCACGCGATCCACCAGCCCCAGTAGAACAGCGTCCAGCCGCCGATCCAGTCGGTCGGCTCGTAGGCATACAGGTTGAAGGTCTTGTTGACGATGTCCGACAGGTAAGCGCCGGTGTTCTGCACGAAGGTCTGGAACAGGAACACGGTGGGGCCGGCCACCAGCACGAACAGCAGCAGCACCGCCGCCAGCACCAGGTTGGCCTCGGACAGGATGCGGATGCCCTTGTCCAGCCCGCTGGCCACCGACAACGTCGCCAGCCCGCAGGTGACGATGATGAGGATGATCTGCGTGGTCACGCCCACCGGCACGCCGAACAGATGGTTCAGGCCGCTGTTGATCTGCGCCACGCCCAGGCCCAGCGAGGTCGCCACGCCCAGCACCGTGCCGATGATGGCGAAGATGTCGACGGCATGGCCGATGGGGCCGTGGATGCGGTTGCCGATCAGCGGGTACAGCGCCGAGCGCAGCGTCAGCGGCAGGCCATGGCGATAGCAGAAGAACGCCAGCGTCAGCGCCACCACCGCGTAGATCGCCCAGGCGTGCAGGCCCCAGTGGAAGAAAGTGATCTTCATGGCTTCGCGCGCCGCGGTGGCGGTGCCGCCTTCGCCCACCGGCGGGGCCATGAAGTGCATGACCGGCTCGGCCACGCCGAAGAACATCAGGCCGATGCCCATGCCGGCCGAGAACAGCATGGCGAACCAGGTGAAGTTGCGGTAGTCCGGCTCGCTGTGGTCGGGCCCCAGCTTGATGTCGCCATACCGGCTCAGCGCCAGGAAGGCGACGGACAGCAGGATGATGGCGACCACCAGGATGTAGAACCAGCTGGCGTTGCCCAGGATCCAGCCCTGTATCGACTCGAACAGCGCCTGGGCGGTCTTGGGCACCGCTATCGCGAAGCCGACCAGCAACAGGATGAACACCGCCGCCGTGTAGAAGACAGGCCGGTTGATGGTGGACGGTCGGGTTTCTGAAGTCATGCAGCGCTCCTTTCGCCCGAGGGATGGAAAATGCGATGCGGCGCGGGCCCCCTCAGTCCAGCCTGCGCGCCACCTGCGTCGCGCGCCCGCCGGCGGACCGGCGGGCGGCGTGCTTATTCTGGCGTGGGTTCGCCGAAGACGATGCGGCGGAAGAACGCCGCCAGCACGGCCTCGGTGACTTCGTCGGTGATCGTCTGCGGATCAAAAGCGTAGCTGAACTGCATGCCGTCGGACAGGGCCAAGAGGCCCACCGCCAGTTTTTCCGGCGCCATGGGCAGCGGCGTGCCCACATGCTCGGAAAACTGCCGCACGTATTCGGCGACGACTTCGCGCAGCTCGCGCAGACAGGCGTTGAAGCCGACGCGGAACTGCGGATCCCGCGCCGCCTGCAGCTTGGCTTCCATCCACAACAGGAAACAGTCGTTCTCGCGGTAGTGGGTGCTGTAGTGGCGCAGCACGCTTTCTTCCATCTGCGCGCGCGAGGCCCCTTCCTGCTCGAAGATGGCGCGCATCTCGGCCATGACGTGCTCATGGTCGCGCCTGAGCAGTTGCAGCAACAGTTCGGACTTGCTGCCGAAATTGGAATAGAAGGCGCCGCGGGTATAGCCGGCCTGTTCGGCGATGTCTTCCACGCTGGCGGCCACGAAGCCCTTGGTAATGAATATGGACTGGGCGGCGTCGAGCAGGCGCTGGCGCGTCTGATCGCGGCTCTGCTCTCGGGTTAGACGGACTTTGGACATGTAGGGATTTTAGCATTTGGCCTAAATTTCAAATACAGGATTGAATTTGGATTCATTAACGAATTAGAATCCATTCCGTATTTATTCAATCCGGTGTTTCCCCAAGCACCCCGCGAGGTATCCCGTGACTTTCCCTGGCTCTGACGCGCCCCCGGCGCGCGGTCCCGCCCTGGCGGCGGCCTCTTCTCCCCTGCGCGCCCGCGCCCGGCGCCTGCGCCGCGCGCTGCCGGCAGCGCTGGTCGTGGCGCTGGCCCTGGCGGGCTGCGGCCGCAAAGAGGCCGCGCCGCCCGCGCCCCGGCCCGTCGTCGCCATGCCCGTGCAGGCCGACGCCGCGCTGCCGGCCTGGACCCTGCCGGGCGAAGTGCAGGCGCGCTACAGCACGCCGCTGTCGTTCCGCGTCGGCGGCAAGATCGTCGAACGCCTGGTGCGCCTGGGCGATGCCGTGACGCCCGGCCAGATCGTGGCCCGGCTGGATCCGGCCGACGCCGCCAAGAACGCGGCCAGCGCCCGCGCCCAGCTCTCGGCCGCCCAGCACCAGCTGGACTACGCCAAGCAGCAGCTGGACCGCGACCGCGCCCAGGCGCGCGAGAACCTGATCGCCGCCACCCAGTTGGAACAGACCCGCAACGCCTACGCCTCGGCGCTGGCGCAGCGCGACCAGGCCGCGCAGCAATCGGCGCTGGCCGCCGACCAGCTCAAATACACCACCCTGCAGGCCGACCACGCCGGCGTGATCACCGCCGAGCGGGCCGACACGGGCCAGAACGTCTCGGCCGGCCAGGCGGTCTACAACCTGGCCTGGTCGGGCGACATCGACGCCATCTGCGACGTGCCCGAAAGCCTGCTGGCCAGCCTGGCGGTGGGCCAGCGCGCCAGCGTCACGCTCGGTCCGCTGCCCGGCCAGACCTTCGACGCCGTGCTGCGCGAGATCGCGCCCGCCGCCGACCCGCAGAGCCGCACCTACCGCGCCAAGCTCACGCTGGAAAATCCCAAGCCCGAGGTCCGCCTGGGCATGACGGCCAACATCAGCTTCAGCAACGCCAGCGCCAATGGCGCGGCGACCTACACGCTGCCGGCCACCGCGTTGTTCCATGACGGCAAGGACCCCGCCGTCTGGGTGGTCAAGCCGCAAGAGGACACGCTGGAACTGCGCCGCGTGCAGGTGCTGCGCTACGACGCCCGCACGGTCACGCTGACCCAGGGCCTGCAACCGGGCGAGCGCGTGGTCTGGCAGGGCGTGCATGCCGTGTCGGCCGGCCAGAAAGTGCGCGCCGTGCCGCCGCTGCACCCCGAGGACTTCGCATCATGAGCGGCGTGGATCAACAAGCCGGACAGGCCTCGCATCGCGACGAGGAAGGCAGCTTCAACCTGTCCGCCTGGGCGCTGCGCCACCAGTCGCTGGTGGTCTTCCTGATTTCGCTGGTCACGCTGTTCGGCGTGCTGTCGTACTCGCGGCTGGCGCAGTCCGAGGATCCGCCCTTCACCTTCCGCGTGATGGTCATCCGCACGCTATGGCCCGGCGCCACGGCCCAGCAGGTGCAGGAACAGGTCACCGACCGCATCGGCAAGAAGCTGCAGGAAACCCCGGCCACGGACTTCCTGCGCAGTTACTCGCGCCCCGGCGAATCGCTGATCTTCTTCACCATGAAGGATTCGGCGCCCGCGAGCAAGGTGCCGGAAGAGTGGTACCAGATCCGCAAGAAGGTCGGCGACATCGCGGCCACGCTGCCGCAAGGCGTGCAGGGCCCGTTCTTCAATGACGAGTTCGGCGACGTCTACACCAACATCTACGCGCTGGAAGGCGACGGTTTTTCGTCCGCCCAACTGCGCGACTACGCCGATTCGCTGCGCACCGTGCTGCTGCGCGTACCCGGCGTGGCCAAGGTGGACTACTTCGGCGATCAGCCCGAACGCATCTACCTGGAAATCTCCAACACCCAGCTGACCCGGCTGGGCATCTCGCCGCGGCAGCTGGCCGAGGCCATCAACAGCCAGAACGCGGTCACGCACGCCGGCACGCTGACCACCGAGGACGACCGCATCTTCGTGCGCCCCAGCGGCCAGTTCGACGACGCCCGCGCGCTGGGCGACACGCTGATCCGCGTCAACGACAAGTCGATCCGCCTGGGCGATATCGCCGAGATCCGCCGCGGCTACCAGGACCCGCCGGTCGACCAGATGCGCCTGGCCGGCAAGCCGGTGCTGGGCATCGGCATCACCATGCAGCCCGGCCAGGACGTGGTGCACCTGGGCCGCGCGCTGGCCGCCAGATTTGGCGAGCTGACCGCCCAGTTGCCCGCCGGCCTGACGCTGACCGAAGTCTCCAGCATGCCGCGCGCGGTATCGCACTCGGTGGATGATTTCCTGCGCTCGGTGGCCGAAGCCGTGGCCATCGTGCTGGCCGTCAGCCTGGTGTCGCTGGGCATGCGCACCGGCATGGTGGTGGTGATCTCCATCCCCGTGGTGCTGGCGGTGACGGCGCTGTTCATGGACATGTTCGGCATCGGCCTGCACAAGGTCTCGCTGGGCACGCTGGT
>MCND01000348.1_pt1 | contig 15116 bp, 17 predicted proteins | sample 778211 | NCBI WGS metagenome assembly MCND01 (sample SAMN04296812, study PRJNA304217) | bioreactor metagenome | isolation source: activated sludge enriched with benzalkonium chloride | place: Turkey: Istanbul urban wastewater treatment plant
TTGTCGCCCTGCGCGCGGAAGGCGTGCGCGCCGGCCGCCGTCTTGATGCGCGTGACCAGCTTGGCCGGGCCGTTGCTCACGTCATACGCCTCGACGTAGGAATCGCCGGTCAGGGCCACCAGCAGCGTCTTCTGGTCGGGCGTGAGGAACACGTCGGCCGGCGTCTTGCCCACCGACACGGTCCACTTCGGCGTCTGCGTGGCCAGGTCGATGGCGATCAGCTGGTCGCTGTCCTGCAGCGTGACGTAGGCCGTGGTGCTCTTGGCGTCGATCATGATGTGGCTGGGCGTCTTGCCCGCCGGGATGCGCTTGACCAGCTTCAGGTCGAAGCCCTTTTCCAGCGGCTTCCAGGCATAGATGTCGATGTGGTCCAGGCGGTTCGCGGCGGTGACGAACCACTTCATGTCGGGCGAGAACTGCAGCTGGTAGGGATCGACGATGCCGGTCAGCGTGCGCTGCACTTCGCCGGTCTTGGGATCCATCAGCGTGATCGAGTCGCCGGTGGCGTTGGCCACCATGAGCGACTTCTCGTCGGGCGTCAGGTACAGGTGGTGCGGCTCCTTGCCGGTGGGCACGCGGCGCACTTCCTTGTACGAAGCGGGATCGACGATGCTGACGTTGGCGTCCAGCGAATTCAGGACGAAGATGGGGGCCGAGGCCGCCGCGGCGCTAAGCGCCATCCCTGCGCCGAACAGGGCGCAGCGGACAAAATGCATGGGATTCAATTTCAAGGTCCGGCAAGGGGGGATCTGGCTCCGATCCCGGTGCCCGACATTTTGGCATAGCGGCAGGATAAAAAAGCGACGGCGCAGGGTTTGGAAACAATCCCCGGCGGCTGTTGCTGGGTCGCAACAACCGCCGGCCAGCCCCGCTGCGCGCCGCCGCGTGACGCGGCCGCCACATGAAGCCGCTACAAGGTTGCGGCCCCCGCGTCAAAGCTTGGCGACCGACACCTCGGTGGCCTTGACGAAGGCCAGCACCTCGGTGCCCACCTGCAGGTCCAGTTCCTTGACCGAACGGGTCGTGATCACCGAGGTGACGATGCCCGCCGGCGTGTCCACGTCCACCTCGGACACCACCGGGCCGAGGATGATCTCCTTGATCTTGCCGCGGAACTGGTTGCGGGCGTTGATGGATTGAATGCTCATGACTTGCTCCCGAATTGAGAAATACAAGGAAAATCCGCGCCCGCCGTTGCCGGCGCGGGCAATGCTAAATCGCCAGCTTGAGGTGCCGGATGGGAATCACCTGCGCCAGCGGCCGCGGCTCCTCTTCCGGCTGGCGCAGGACCACCCGCAGCACGCGCGCCTCCAGCGCGGCGAAGGCGGCCGAACCGCGCGCGCGCGGACGCGTCAGCGGCACGCGCTCGTCCAGCGCCACCCCGCCCTCGTCCAGCACCAGGATGCGGTCCGCCAGCGCCACGGCCTCGCCCACGTCGTGCGTCACCAGCACGGACGTGAAGCCGTCGCGCCGCCACAGCGTCTCGATCAGCTGCTGCATGTCGATGCGCGTGAGCGCGTCCAGCGCGCCCAGCGGCTCGTCCAGCAGCAGCAGGCCCGGCCGGTGCACCAGCGCCCGCGCCAGCGCGACCCGCTGACGCTGCCCGCCCGACAGCTGCGCCGGCCAGTCGCCGCCCCGGTCGCCCAGGCCGACCTGGCGCAGCACCGCCGCGGCCTGCGCCCGCTCCCGGCGCGGCAGGCCCAGCGCCACGTTGTCCAGCACCGACTTCCACGGCAGCAGCCGTGCGTCCTGGAACATGATGCGGACCCGGTCGTCGGCGCCCCACTGAGGAAACCCGTCGAACAGCACCGGCGCGCGCGCGGGCGGTCCGCCCTGCTCGCCGCTGGGCGCTTCCAGCCCCGCCAGCAGGCGCAGCAGCGTGCTCTTGCCGCAGCCGCTGCGCCCGACCACCGCCACGAACTCGCCGGCGGCCAGCTCCAGGTCCAGGCCGCGCAGCACCACGCGCTCGCCGTAGCGCTTGCCCAGCTTGCGCAGCGTCACGCCCAGCGGCGGCGTCGGTCCCGGCTCGGCCTGCGCCGCCCGGGCGTCCGCGCCGGCCTCGGGCCCCGTGCGGGCCGGCCCGTCCAGGTGCCGCAGCAACTCGAACTCGTTGGGGTTGATGAACATGACGGCAGCCTCCCGATACCCGATCCTGCCCGCGCCCGGCCGCGCGGCCCTCAGCGGGACGCCTCCAGCTTGCGCTGGTCGTCGGTCTTGACGAAGCCGGCGAAGGATTTCTCGGTCACGGCCAGGAACTCGCGCGAGCGGTAGGCCGCCGCGATGTCCTGCACATAGGGCCTGGACAGATCGGCCGTGCGCACCGCCACCAGGTTCTGGTAGGTGGGCGTGGTCTTTTCCAGCGCCAGCGCCTCGGTCAGCTTGAGCCCGGACGCCAGCGCGAAATTGCCGTTGACGAAGGAATAGTCGGTGTCCTCCAGCGAGCGCGGCAACTGAGCCGCCTCCAACGGGATGAGCTTGATCTTCTTCGGATTGGCGGCCACGTCCTTCTCCGACACCTGCAGCGGGTCGTAGCCCTCGCGCAGCTTGATCCAGCCCAGCTCCTGCAACACCACCAGCGCGCGCGCCTGATTGGTGGGATCGTTGGGCACGGCCACGCTCACGCCCTCGGGCGCGGCGTCCACGCTCTTGTATTTCCGGCTGTAGATGGCGATCGGCGCGGTCGGCACCTTCACCAGCTCCGACAGCTCCAGCTTGTTCTTGGCCGCGAAGTTCTTCAGATAGACCACGTGCTGGAACGCATTGGCGTCCAGCGCGCCCTGCGCCAGCGCGAAGTTGGGCTGCACATAGTCGTTGAACTCGACCACGCGCACCGTGTAGCCCTGCTTTTCCAGGATGGGCTTGATGCCCAGCTTGATCTGGTCGCTGTAGGGACCGGCGGTGGCGCCGAAGACGATTTCCTTCTTGGCCGGATCGGCCGCGACGGCGGCGCCGGACAGGGCCAGCGCGGCGACGGCGACGGCCAGTTGACGGAGGGAGAGCTTGCGCAAGACGGACATGGACGACCTCGGAATGGCGTAGGGGAATCAGCGTTTGTCGATGCGCCGGGCGATGGTGTTGCCGGCGAACTGGATGATCTGCACCAGCACGACCAGCAGCGCCACGGTCAGCGCCATCACGTCGGTCTGGAAACGGTAATAGCCGTAGCGGATGGCCAGGTCGCCGATGCCGCCGCCGCCCACCACGCCGGCCACGGCCGAGTAGGACAGGAAGCTAACCGCCAGCACGGTCAACGCCAGCACCAGGCCGGAGCGCGCTTCCACCAGCAGCACGCGCCGCACGATCTGCAGCTCCGACGCGCCGGCGGCATGCGCGGCCTCGATCACGCCGCGCGGCACTTCGCGCAGTACCTGCTCGACCAGCCGCGCGAAATACGGAATGGCGGCGAAGGACAGCGGCACGGCCGCGGCCACCGGACCGATCGAGGTGCCGGCGATGACGCGCGTGAACGGCACCAGCGCCACCAGCAGGATGATGAAGGGAAAGGACCGCACGGTATTCACCGTCCAGCTCAGCAGCCGGTGCAGCACGGGGCGGTCCAGCGACTGGCCCGGCCCGGTCAGGAACACCAGCACGCCGAGCGGCCCGCCCAGCAGGATGGACGCGGACAGCGCGATCGCCAGCATCAGGAAGGTCTGGCCGATCGCCACGCCCAGCTCGGGCAGCAATTGCACGAAGGTATCCAGCATCACGCCACCTCTTCATAGGGATGGGCGGCCTCGCGGATGAGTTCGCGCCCCAGCGCCGAACTCAGGTTCACGTGCGCGCCCGTGATCTCGGCCTGCTCCAGCACGCGGCCGTTCTCCATCACCGCCACATGGCGGCACAGCGCGCGCACCACGGCCAGCTCGTGCGTCACGATGACGATGGTCACGCCCAGCCGCCGGTTGATGTCGCGCAGCACGCCCAGCACCGAGCGGGTGGTTTCGGGATCCAGCGCTGAGGTGGGCTCGTCGCACAGCAGCACCGCCGGTTCGCTGGCCAGCGCGCGGGCGATGGCCACGCGCTGCTTCTGGCCGCCGGACAGCTGCGCCGGATGGCTGGCGGACTTGTCCGCCAGCCCCACGATCTCCAGACACTCGCGCACCCGCGCGGCGATCTGTTCGCGGTTGCGGCCGCCGTGCACGCGCAGCGGGAAGGCGACGTTCTCGAACACGGTCTCGTTCTGCAGCAGGTTGAACTGCTGGAAGATCATGCCGATGTTCTGGCGCGCGGCGCGCAGCGCGGACTTGCCCAGGCCGGTCAGCTCGGTGCCGGCCACGTACACGGCGCCGTGGTCGGGCCGCTCCAGCAGGTTGATCAGGCGCAGCAGCGTGGACTTGCCGGCGCCGCTCTTGCCGATGATGCCGAAGGTGTCGCCGGCGCGGATCGACAGCGACACGTCGCAAACCGCGTCGAAGCGGCCCGCCGGCAGGCGGAAGGATTTGCTCACGGCGTCCAGCCGGATCACGGGCTGGGGCACGGTGGAAAGCGGGGAAAGCGTCGCGCTCTGGGTCATCGGGTAAATCCGGGAAATGGCGGTCGGTTCATCATCGGGACAGGCCTGGGGTCAGGAATACGGCGTGGGTTCGGGCAACTGATCCAGCAGCGCGTAGCGGCCCAGGTCGCGGATCTTGTAGGCCACGGGATCGTGCAGCGTGTGCACGCGCGCGTTGCGCCAGTGGCGGTCCAGGCCGTGGCGGTTGTGGGTGGAGCTGGCGCCGGTCACGTCGAACAGCTCGGCGCCCACCGACAGCGCGGCGCGATGCGCCAGCACCTTGGCCTGCGCGCCGGCCACGGCGACGCGGCCGCGCTCCTCGGCGGTGACGGACGGGCCGCGCGCCAGCGCCTCGTCCAGCGCCTGCGCCGCCTGGTCGGCCAGCGCGCGGGCCGCCTGCAGCGACAGCCAGAACTCGCCGAAGCGCTCCTGCACATAGGGATCGTCGGCGTGGCGCTCCACGCCCGAGGCGAACCACGGCCGGGCGGCGTCGCGCACATAGCCGCGCGCGTCCTGGTATGCGCCCTGCGCGATGCCCAGGTACAGATTGGTCATGATCAGCTGCGCCACCTGCGAGCGCAGCGTGGCGCGCGCGGTCGGCGTGGCGCCCGGCGCCTGCAGCACCTGCACGGGCTCGAGCCGCACATGGTCGAAGCGCACCGTGCCGCTGTCGGTCTGGCGCTGGCCGAAGGCGTCCCAGTCCGGATTGACGGTGATGCCCTCGACGCGCGTCGGCAGCGCGGCGATCAGCGCCGTGCCGGACGGCTTGTGCCAGGCCGAGAAGGTCAGCAGGTCCGAGCCCACCGAGCCCGAGCTGAAGCTCTTGACACCGTCGATGCGATAGCCGTCCAGCTCGGCGCGCGCGACCACGCGGCGGTCCAGCGGATTGAGCGCATTGCCCCAGAACAGGTTGCGCGCCACGGTCGGTTCCAGGAAGTAGGCATGCTGCTCGGGCGTGCCGTAGAGCAGCACCCCGGCCACCTGCAGATGGTGGAAACCGAATACATGCGCCAGCGCGCTGTCGGCCTGGGCCAGCCGGCGCACGGCGCCCAGGACCGTCGACCAACTGGCGCCGGCCCCGCCATACGCGGTCGGCACCGACAGCCGCAGCAGGCCGCTCTGGCGGATCAGTTCGCGCTCGCGGGCGGCATGTCCGCCCTGGCGGTCGCGCTCGACGGCGGTGGCGGCCAGCGCCTGCGCCAGCGTTTCCAGCGCCTCGGCCGGCGTGGGCGGCGGCGCGTCGGCCGCGCGTCCGGAAGCGGCGCCCGCGCCGTCGTCGCGGCGCGCGTCCTGCACGGTTTGGGTCTTGGCCATCATCACTCCTAGAGGGCCGGCTCAGGCCGGCCGGTAAGCGGGGTTCCAGCGCAGCAGGCGCCGCTCCAGCGCGCGGGCCAGCGCGTCCGCGCCCTTGCCCAGCAGCGCGTAGAGCAGGATGCCCAGCAGCACCACGTCGGTCTGCAGGAACTCGCGCGCGTTCATGGTCATGTAGCCGATGCCGGACTGCGCCGAGATGGTCTCGGTCACGATCAGCACCACCCACACCAGGCCCAGCGCGAAGCGCAGGCCCACCAGCATGGACGGCAGCGCGCCGGGCAGGATCACGTCGCGGTACAGGCGCCAGCCGCTCAGGCCATAGGACCGGCCCATTTCGATCAGCGCCGGATCCACCGAGCGGATGCCGTGGAACGTGTTGAGATAAACGGGAAAGAACACGCCCACCGACAGCAGCGCCAGCTTGGCGGTCTCTTCGATGCCGAACCACAGGATGAACAGCGGGATCAGCGCCAGCACGGGAATGTTGCGGATCATCTGCAGCGTGGTGTCCAGCAGCGTCTCGGCGCGGCGCGACGCGCCATTCAGCAGGCCCAGCGCCAGGCCCAGCCCGCCGCCCAGCAGCAGGCCCCACAAGGCGCGCAGCGCGCTGACGCGCAGATGCAGCCACAGCTCGCCCGACACGGCCAGCGACCAGGCCGCGGCGGCCACGGCCGAGGGCGCGGGCAGGATGCGCGATGACAGCCAGCCGGCCTGCGCCGCCAGCTGCCACAGCGCCAGGATGCCCAGCGGCACCAGCCAGGGCGCCAGCGCCGCGCGCCAGCCGCGTTCGAGTCGGGCGCTCATCAGCTGGCCGCGACCTTCGGCACCAGCTCGGTGGCCATGACCTCGCCGAACGGGCCGGTCAACACCGGATTGCCCTGGCGGCCACGGCCCTTGCCGGGCAGCAGCGGAAACACCAGCTCGGCGAAGCGGTACGACTCTTCCAGGTGCGGATAGCCCGAGAAGATGAAGGTGTCGATGCCCAGCTCGGCGTACTCCTGGATGCGCGCCGCCACGGTCTGCGGGTCGCCAACCAGGGCCGTGCCCGCGCCGCCGCGCACCAGGCCCACGCCGGCCCACAGGTTGGGGGCAATCTCCAGATGCGAGCGGCCGCCCCGGCCATCGTCGAGCTTGCCGCCATGCAGCGCGGCCATGCGCCGCTGGCCTTCCGAATCCATCCTGGCGAAGGCCGCCTGCGCGGCGTTCACCGTGTCCTCGCTCAGATGGCTGATCAGCTCGTCGGCGGCGGCCCAGGCCGCCGCCTCGGTCTCGCGCACGATGACATGCAGCCGGATGCCGAACTTGACGCTGCGTCCATGGCGCGCCGCGCGCTCGCGCACGTCGGCGATCTTGCGGGCCACGGCCTCGGGCGGCTCGCCCCAGGTCAGGTACACGTCCAGCTGCTCGGCCGCCAGCTCGTGCGCGGCCTCGGACGAGCCGCCGAAATACAGCGGCGGATACGGCTTCTGCGTGGGCGGATACAGCACCTTGCCGCCCTTGGACACCAGCTTTTCGCCGTCATGGCTGTAGCCCGCGCCCTCGTGGCTGGCGGCCAGGATGCCGCGCCAGATCTTCAGGTAGTCGGCGGTGATGGCGTAGCGCTCGTCATGGCTGACGAACACGCCGTCGCCTTCCAGTTCGCCGGGATCGCCACCCGTCACCACGTTGACCAGCAGACGCCCTTGCGACAGGCGGTCGAAGGTGGCGGCCATGCGCGCGGAGAACTGCGGCGAGCTGACGCCGGGGCGTATCGCCACCAGGAACTTGAGCCGGCTGGTCGCGCCGATCAGGCTGGAGGCCACCACCCAGGCGTCTTCGCAGGAGCGGCCGGTGGGCAGCAGCACGCCGTCGTAGCCCAGCGTATCGGCGGCCACGGCCACCTGCCGGAAGTAGTCGTAACCGGCCTCGCGCGCGCCCAGGCTGGTGCCGAGGTAACGCGAATCGCCGTGCGTGGGGATGAACCAGAAAACGTCCATGAAAATCCTGCCCTCGTCTATTTCAGTATCGACGGCGCGGCGTCGAATACGTTGAGCGGTTTGGGGATGAGCTTGAGCGCATGGAAGGCGTCCGCCACCTGCTGCTGTTCCAGCAGCACCTCGCGCGTGATCGGCTGCACGCCATAGGCCAGCCGGCTCGCGGCCAGCTCCACGATCTCGCGGTCCAGGCCCAGCACCGGCTGCAGCAGGGCCACGCTTTCGGCGCGGTGGTCGCGCGCCCACAGGTCGCCCTTGCGCACTTCGTCCAGCACGGTCTGGATGATCTGCGGATGCGCCTTCTCGTAGCCACTGGCGGCCAGGAAGAACTGGTAGTTCTTGACCACGCCGGCGCCGTCGGCCAGCACACGCGCGCCCAGCTGTTTCTCGGCGGCGGCCTGGAACGGATCCCAGATGACCCAGGCGTCGATCGCGCCGCGCTCGAAGGCGGCGCGTGCGTCCGACGGCGTGAGGTAGACCACGTTCACGTCGCGGTAGGCCACGCCCGCGCGCTCCAGCTGCTTGACCAGCAGGTAGTGCACGTTCGAGCCCTTGTTCAGCGCGACCTTTCTGCCCTTCAGGTCGGCCACACCGCGCAGCGGCGAATCCTTGGGCACCAGGATGGCCTCGCTGGCGGGCGCGGCGGGCTCGCTGCCCACGTACACCAGCGCGGCGCCGGCGGCCTGGGCGAAGATCGGCGGGGCCTCGCCCACCGTGCCGAAGTCGATCGAGCCCACGTTCAGGCCTTCCAGCAATTGCGGGCCGGCGGGGAACTCGGTCCACTTCACCGTCACGCCCTGCTCGGCCAGGCGCTTGTCCAGCGTGCCCAACGCCTTGACGATGGTGAGCGTGCCGTATTTCTGAAAGCCGATGCGCAGCGTCTTGCCGTCCTGCGCCTGCGCGGCCGGCGCCAGCAGCGCCGCGCCCAACAGGCCCAGCAGGCCGCGCAGCAAGGCGCGGCGGATGGCGGAAGGAAATGGGTTCATGTGCGGGTTTCCGGTTCAGACGCTGAAGCCGCCGGCCAGCGCCAGCCGGCCCAGGTCATAGGCTTCATTGGCGACATAGGCATGCGGACGCAATTGTTCGGACAGCCGGTCGACCGAGTCCTCCAGCCGCTGCCGCACGTCGTCGTCGATATGGGGCTGGCCGGCCTCGTCGACGCGCACCTGCTTGTCGGTGGCGTACACGCCGGCCAGGATGTGGCGCGCGCCCAGCGCGGACAACACGGGCTTGAGGCCGTATTCCAGCGCCAGCAGATGCGCCGGGCTGCCGCCGGTGGCGATGGGCAGCACCACCTTGCCGGCCAGCGCCTTCTCGTCCAGCAGGTCCAGCACGGCCTTCAGGCCGCCGGCGAACGAGGCCTTGTAGACCGGGGTGGAGATCAGCACCGCGTCGGCGGCCGCGACGCGGGCGCGCAGCGCGCCGGCGGCGGGGCTGGCGTAGTGGCCCTCGATCAGCTCTTCGGCGGGAATGTCGCGCAGGCCCAGTTCGCCGATGTTCCAGCCGCCCGCGCGCAGCCGGTTGGCGGCGTGGCGCAGCAGGGCGGAGGAACGGGAACGCTGCGACGGGCTGCCCGCCAGGGTGATGATGCTCATGGTGTGTCGCCGGATGTCAGGGATGCGGAAAAGACTGCCGGACGCGTCAGAACGCGGGCACCAGCGAGCCCTTGAATTCTTTCTCGATGAAGGCGCGGACCTCGGGCGACTGGTAGGCCGCCACCAGCTTCTTGACCCAGGGCTGGTCGCGGTCCTTGGTACGCACCGCGATCAGGTTGGCGTAGGGACCATCGGCGGCTTCGCGGCCGATGGCGTCGCGCGCCGGCACCAGGCCGGCCTGGTCGGCATAGTCGTTGTTGATGGCGGCGGCGGTCAGGTCATCGAGCGAGCGCGGCAACTGCGCCGCGTCCAGCGGCACCAGCTTGAGCTTGCGCGGGTTGGACACCACGTCCTGCGGCGTGGCGTTGTTCTTCTGCTCGGCCTCGGGCTTGAGCGTGATCAGCTTGTACGCCGCCAGCAGGCGCAGCGCGCGGTTGCCGTTGGACGGGTCGTTCTGGATGCCCACCGAAGCGCCCTCGGGCAGGTCGCCCAGCGCCTTGATCTTGCGCGAATAGAAGCCCAGCGGCGCGGTGACGGTCAGCCCCACCGGCACGATGTCGAAGCCGCGCGCCTTGATCTGGTTGTCCAGGAAGGGCTTGTGCTGGAAGGCGTTGGCGTCCAGGTCGCCGGCGTTCAGCGCGGCATTGGGCAGCTGGTAGTCATTGAACTTGACCAGCTTGATCTCCAGTCCGTCGCGGGCCGCGACCTGCTTGACCACGTCGAAGATCTTCTCGGTCGTGCCGACGGAAATGCCGACGCTGATGGAGGACTTTTGCTGCGCTTGCGCGCCGGCGGTGAAGGCGGTGGCCAGGACGGCGACGGACAGCAGGCGGATCAGGGTAGACATCGTTTCGATTCCAGGATGGGACAGGAGACGGGACGATTCTGTCATCGCGTTTGCGCGCCGAAAAATACTTAGTCGGCATGACCTTATGTGCCTTATGTGGCCGCGCTTGCACCGCATGGACAGCAACCCACTTCGGGAAATATGCGCTTATCGCCTGGGGTTCTAAGCAAAGCCGGCGCCTTGCGGCGCCGGTTATCTGCCACGCATGCGCGCCGCGCGTTCAGGCGTAGGCGGCCCGGGCGCGCGCGCCCGCGTGTACGTCCGGCAAGGCCGCCCGGCCCGCGCCGAACAGCTTCTCGCGCAACGTGCCGTCGGCGTAGACGGTCTTGTATGAGCCGCGCGATTGCAGCTCGGGAATCACCAGGTCGATGAAGTCCTCATAGCACTCCGGCGTGACCGTGCGCGCCAGGTTGAAGCCGTCGATGCCGGTTTCCGCGACCCAGGATTCCAGCTCGTCGGCCACCTGCGCGGCGCTGCCCACCAACGCCGGATAGCGCCCGCCCAGCGCCATGTCGGCCAGCAGGTCGCGCACCGTGCGGTCGGTGCGCGCGACGGTCAGGCTGCGCACGGCGGATTCGATGGCGTTGTTCTTCACGTAGCGGATCGGCTCGTCCGGCGCGTAGGTGGAAAAATCGATGCCGGTGGAGCTGGCGTAGTGCGCCAGGCCAGCCTCGGGACTGGCGTAGCGCAGGTACTCGGCGTGCTTGTCCCGGGCTTCCCGTTCCGTTCGCCCGACGACGGCCGTGATGCCCATGAAGAACTTGATGTCGCGCGGATCGCGGCCCTCGCGCGCGACCGCCTCGCGCAGCTCGGACACCAGCTTGCGCAGCCCCTCCTTGGTCTGGCTGGAAACGAACACGCATTCGGCATGGCGCGCGGCGAAGGCCAGCCCCCGGCCCGACGAGCCCGCCTGGTACAGCACCGGCGTGCGCTGCGGCGAAGGCTCGGCCAGGTGATAGCCTTGAACACGATAGTATTTGCCGGCATGGTCCACCCGGCGCACGGCGGCGGGATCGGCATAGACCCGCGCGCGCTTGTCGGCCTTGACCGCGTCCGCGTCCCAGCTGCCTTCCCACAGCTGATAGGCCACGTCCAGGAATTCGTCGGCGCGGTCGTAGCGCTCGTCGTGCGCGATCTGCCCGGACAGCCCCATGGCGCGCGCCGCGCTCTCCAGGTAGCCGGTGACGATGTTCCAGCCCACGCGGCCCTGGGTCAGGTGGTCCAGCGTGGAGAAGCGGCGCGCCAGCAGATAGGGCGCCTCGTAGGTCAGGTTGACGGTGACGCCAAAGCCCAGGTGGCGCGTGGCCGCCGCCATGGCCGGCACGATCAGCAGCGGGTCGTTGACGGGCAGCTGGATGGACTCGCGCAGGGTCAGGTCGGCCGAGTCCTGGTACACGTCATACACGCCGACGATGTCGGCCAGGAACAGGCCGTCGAACAGGCCGCGCTCCAGCAGCCGCGCAAGGCCGGTCCAGTAATCCAGTGTCTTGTAGGCGGTGGACGTGTCGCGCGGATGCGTCCACAGCCCATGGTTGATGTGGCCCACGCAATTCATGTTGAAGGCGTTGAGCAGGATCTGCTTCTTGGTCATGACGGACGGTCTTCCAGGCTTCTGGCCGGGGCCGGCGCGACGGCTGGCCCCGGCGGGGTTCAGGCATGCAGCCTATCGCCGCGCGCGTCGGCGCGGAAGAACGGATTGCGCATGCGCTTATGCGAGGCCGGCATAAGGCGCGCGCATATCGTCATCACTAAAGAATGCTTGCTGGCGATGCGCACGCTTGCTTAGAGTCTGGGCTTGCCACCACCAGCCCAAACCGCGGGCGGCAGCGCCTGCGCGGCATCGCGAGCAGATCCATGACCCCTACCCTACCGGACACCCGAAACGGCGCCAGCGACCCGCAAGGCGTCGGCCAGACCCTGCACCGCTGGCTGATGGCCGCCGGCGCTCTGATGGGCACCGGCGCGCTGTTCCCCAACGTGATCCTGCCGGACGGCCGCGCCGTTGATGGCGCGCCGCCCGCCGCCGACCGGGCCGCGCCGGCCGTCGGCCGCCGCGCTCCCGCGCACGCCTGACCCGCCGTCCGACACGCCCGGCGCCGTCCGGGAAAACCCCGCCGCCCTCGTCCGAAAGCGGGACTGGATCACGCCAAAACACGGGCCTATACTGAATTCGCCGTTGCTGAACGTTCCTTTTTCCAAGGGAGAGGCAACATGTACAGGCACCTGCTCATCACCGTGGACGGCTCGCCGCTGTCCGATTCGGTTTTCCAGCGCAGCATCGTCTTCGCCAAGGAGATGAACGCCGCCGTCACCGTGCTGCGCGCCATTCCCGAAGACCACCTGCTGGTCTACCAGGCCGAGATGCTAGGCACCGCCCAGGGCTACCACACCGACCAGGCGCGCAAGAACGCGCAGGCCTACCTGGACGGGCTGGAGGCGCAGGCCCGCAGTGCGCTGGTGCCCTGCTCCTGCCTGGTGGCGGTCAACGACCACCCGCACGCCGCCATCGTCGACACCGCCAAGGCGCAGGGCTGCGATCTCATCATCATGGGCTCGCATGGACGCCACGGCATGACCGGCTTCCTGCTGGGCAGCGAAACCCAGCGCGTGCTGGCGCAGACCAAGCTGCCGGTGCTGGTGCTGCGCTAGTGTGCAGTCCCGCAAATACGGCCGCCGGCATGCGCACGCCACCTAGGCGCCGGCGGGCACGCGCCCGCCGCGCCGGCGCCAGCCCGCCAGCGCCAGCACCAGGAAGAAACCCACGGTGTAGGCCAGCACGTCCCACCAGTCCGGCACGCTGCCGAGCAGGATGCGCAGCAGCGGCTGCTTGATCTGCCAGCCGTAGAGCTTGGCCAGGTATTGGCCGAACTCGACCGCATAGCCCGTCAGCAGCGCCGCCACCGCCAGCGGCAGCACGCCCGCCCGGATGAAACTGCGGAACACGAGGTACACCCAGCCCACCGCCAGCACGTCGCCGACGAAGCCTCGCAGCCAGGGATAGGGTTTTCCCACGGTGGCGATCAACGCCTCCACGGCGGTGAGCAGCAGCAGGGCCGCGAAGGCGCGGCCATCGAATCGTAGCGACATGGTCCAAGACGGAAATAGCGGTTTTTGAAACCGCGCGGCGCGCAAAAGCGTGGCGCGGCGACGGGGTCCGGGCGCATACTCTGGCAAGCCGCCGCCGGACAGGTTGCGCAACGCCGGCAGCGTACTCGAAAAACTCCTGGAGACAACGAGTATGAGCACATCCGGCACCAACGGACGCCGGCGCTTCCTGCGCCAGGCCTGTACCCTGGGCGCGGCCGGCACGACAGCCGGCCAGGCCCTGAACGCGCTGGCGGCCCCCGCCACCGTCACCCTGCCCTTCGCCAACGGCGAGCGCGAGCTGATCGCCTACCCGCAGAAGCGCCCCCTGATCCGCCAGACCGCCCGGCCGCCGCAGCTGGAAACGCCGTTCGAGGTCTACAACGAGGGCCTCATCACCCCCAACGATGCCTTCTTCGTGCGCTATCACCTGGGGAACATACCGACCCGGATCGACCCGGCCGCCTACCGGCTGCGCGTGGGCGGCCTGGTGGACGCGCCGCTGGAACTGACGCTGGCCGACCTGAAAGAGAAGTTCGGCGCGCCGGTGGAGCTGGTGGCCGTGACCCAGTGTTCCGGCAACAGCCGCGGCTTCTTCGAGCCGCGCGTGGGCGGCGGACAGCTGGGCAACGGCGCCATGGGCAATGCGCGCTGGCTCGGCATCCCCCTGTCGCGCGTGCTGGAGAAGGCCGGCATCGGCAAGAGCGCGCGCCAGGTCAGCTTCGAAGGCATGGACCGGCCGGTGCTGCCGGGCACGCCCGAGTTCGTCAAGGCGCTGGATGCGGCCCACGCGATGGACGGCGAGGTCATGCTGGCCTACGCCATGAACGGCGCCGACCTGCCCCTGCTCAACGGCTATCCCGTGCGCCTGGTGGTGCCGGGCCACTACGGCACCTACTGGGTCAAGCACCTGGCCGACATCACCGTGCTGGACAAGGAGTTCGACGGCTACTGGATGCAGAAGGCCTACCGCATCCCGGACAACGACTGCGCCTGTACGCCGGTGGGCAAGGCGCCGGAGAAGACCCGCCCGATCGGCCGCTACAACGTGCGCAGCTTCATCACCAGCCTGGCCGACGGCGCGCGCCTGCCGCTGGGCCAGGCGCAGCGCGTGCGCGGCATCGCCTTCGACGGCGGACGCGGCATCCGCGAGGTGCAGTTCTCGGCCGACGGCGGCAAGACCTGGCGCGCCGCGCAACTGGGCCAGGACCTGGGGCGCTACTCCTTCCGCGAATGGCAGGCGGACTTCAGGCCGGAACGGGCGGGCGCCTACGAGCTGAAGGCCCGCGCCACCAACATGGCCGGCGAGACCCAGCCGCTGGAGGCGCTGTGGAACCCCGCCGGCTACATGCGCAACGTGGTCGAAACCCTGCGCGTCACCGCCGCCTGAGGAGCCCGTCATGAACCGTCATCTGCTTGCGCTGGCCGGCGCTGCCGCCCTGGCCATGCTGTCGCCGGCCCATGCGCTGGACATCCAGCTGCCCGCCGAAACCGCCACCCTGCATCCGGGCGCCAGCCCCGGCGCACAGAGCGCGGCCCAGTGCCTCATGTGCCATTCGGTGGACTACCTGTCCACCCAGCCGCCCATGCCGCTGGGCTTCTGGGAGGCCGAGGTCAAGAAGATGGTCGCCGTCTATGGCGCGCCCATCGCGCCGGATCAGGCGCAGCTGATCATCCAGTACCTCAACCAGGCCTACCCCCCGCCCCCGGCGGCGCCCGCCGCCGCGAAGTAGGCCGGACCGGGAAGGCCCGGGGCGGGCCCGGCCCGCCCGCCATGCCGGCGTCCGGCTTTCGGCGTACCATTGGGC
>MCND01000349.1_pt1 | contig 15068 bp, 12 predicted proteins | sample 778211 | NCBI WGS metagenome assembly MCND01 (sample SAMN04296812, study PRJNA304217) | bioreactor metagenome | isolation source: activated sludge enriched with benzalkonium chloride | place: Turkey: Istanbul urban wastewater treatment plant
CCCCGCCAGTCGACCCGTCCGGTGAGCCAGTCGATATCAATGCGCGTCGCTTGGCTGCCGCGCGCCAGATACAGGTGCCCGCCAGTCGAGCCGCCGTTGGGGTAGAAGGTGATCAGCCCGACTGCCCCTCCATCGCTATCGGCAGTGGCCGCCGTCGTCAGGCGCAGGGTCATGCCGTCCGGCAAGTGGCGCGGTGTCTTACCGGGCATCTGATAGCTGTTGCGCAGCACATCCAGGCGCAGGGAGGCCGGTTGTCCAGCGCTGATGGCTTGGCTTCGTACCTGGCGTAACGCCAGGCTCAGATCACGTTTGACCTGACGCTCCTGGGCACTCTTGAGCCCCTGGGAGATACCCGAGGCCAACAGGCCGAAACCCACGGCAACCAGGAGCAGCACCACCAGCATTTCCAGAAGGGTGAAGCCCTGTTGAGCCGGCCGGATGGCAGGCATGGCTATTCCCAACTGCCCAGGTCCTTGTTGTAGCCGTCGCCGCCGGGCTGGCCATCCTGACCGTAAAAAATCAGGTCAAACGAACCGTGCTGGCCGGGTGTGCGATAGCCGAATGCATGGCCGAACGGGTCCTTCAGATCACTGGCCTTGGCGTACGGACCGTTCCAACTGGACGCATTGGCGGGGCGGGCAAGCAGCGCATCGAGGGTGGGCGGCGGTGACCCGGCGTCCAGCGCATAGCTTTCGATTTTCATCGACAGGCTGGCCAGTTGCGCCTTGCCGGCACCGTACTTGCCCTTGTCGACATTGCCACCGACCTGGCGAACGACGATGGTCGCGACAATGCCGAGCAAGACAATGACCGCCAGCATCTCCAGCAAGGTGAAGCCGCGTTGGCGCTTGGGCAGTGAACGAGTGGTTTTCATTAACGTCTCCGGTCAAAGGTTACTGGTCAGGCTCATCAGCGGCAGCATGATGGCCAGCATGATCACCGCCACCAACGCCGCCATGACCACGGTCAGGCTGGGGACCAGCGCGGCCAACAATCGGTCGATGCTGCGCTTGGCCTCTTCATCGAAAATGCTCGCCACTTTCAACAACATGCCATCGAGTGTCCCGGACTCTTCACCCACTTCGATCATCTGGATCGCGAGGTCAGGCAACCGTTGTTCCGCCTCCAATGCCGTCGACAGCCGCTGGCCGTCCTTGACCTTGACCGTGGCGTTTGCCACGGCGGCGTTCATCGCCAGGTTATTGGCGACTTGCCGGCTGATGTCCAGGGCATTGATCAGGGGTACGCCTTGGGCCAGCAAGGTGCCCAGGGTCCGGGCGAACCGTGCGGTTTCCAGGCGTTTCAACAAGCCGCCGGCCAGGGGTGACCGCAGCAGGTATCGATGCCATTTCAAGCGGTTCCCGGGCCGGCCCATGTAGCTCAGCGCTGTCCAAGCCAGCCCGAGAAGCAGCGCCAATGCATGCAGGCCATAGCTGGAAATAAACTGCCCGAGGTCGAGGATCAGCTGGGTCAGCAGCGGAACAGGCACACCCAGGCCGTCGAAAATCGGCACGAACTGTGGGACCACATAGGCCAGCAGCAACACCAGCGAGCCGAGCACTCCTACCACCAGGAAGGCCGGGTAAATCAAGGCGTTGATGACTTCGGTGCGAATGGCCTGCGTCCGCTCCAGGTAGCTCGCCAGTTGCCCGAGGCTTTGATCCAGCACCCCGGCGGCTTCGCCGGCGTGAACCAGGCTCAAGTACAGCGGGGTAAAGGACGGCTGTTCGACGGCCATGGCTGCTGACAGCGTCTGCCCGGCCTTGACCCGGTCGCGAATGCGCTCGATCAATTGCCGAGCCGCGGGTTTGCCGGGTTGCCGAATCAGGATACCCAGCGCCCGTTCCAGCGGCTGATCAGCCCCGAGCAACGTCGCGAGCTGCTGGGTAAAACGGCTGAGCTCCTCGCGACTGAAAGGGGAGGAGCGCAACCAGGAGGGGCGAGACAAGCCCGTAGCGCCGCTGGCACGCTGTACCCGCAGGACCAGCAGGCCACGCTCTTGTAACTGGCTCGCGGCGGCCTGCGGGTCGCTGGCCTCAAGATGGCCGTTCACGGTGTTGTGGTCGGCATCCAGTGCCTTGTATTGATACTGTTCCATGATCAGTCATTGCGCGTGATGCGCAATACCTCTTCCAGTGAGGTGATACCCGCCAGGGCCTGGCGCAGGCCTTCCTCATGCAAGGTGCGCAAACCAGCAGCGCGAGCGGCCTGTTCCAAGGTAGCAGCGTCGGCGTGACGCATCAGCAGCGAGCGGATTTGCTCATTCATCACCAACAACTCGGTAACGGCACTGCGTCCGCTGTAACCGGTTCCCGGAGCGTCGGCCCTGGGGCGGTACAGCCGGATCGGACGCTCATCGGTGTAGCGATCCAGCTGGTGCTCGGCGATTAGTTGCGCAGGCGCCTCAAAGGCTTCGCGCCATTGCGGGTCCAGCCGTCGCACCAGGCGCTGAGCGAGGATCCCGCTGACGGTCGAGGCGATCAGGTAGCTTTCCACGCCCATGTCCAGCAAGCGGGTAATACTGGCGGCGGCGCTATTGGTGTGCAGGGTCGATAACACCAGATGGCCGGTCAATGACGACTGGATGGCGATCCGACAGGTTTCCAGATCGCGTATTTCACCGATCATGATCACGTCCGGGTCCTGGCGGACAATCGAGCGCAACGCCCCGGCGAAGTCCAGGCCGATGGTCGGCTTGACCTGAATCTGATTGATCCCGGCCAATTGGTATTCGACAGGATCCTCGACGGTGATGATCTTCCGTTCGCTGGTATTGAGTCGGGTCAGCGCGGTGTACAGGGTGGTGGTCTTGCCCGAGCCGGTGGGGCCGGTCACCAGCAGAATGCCATGGGGGCGCTCGAGCAAGTCGAGGAGTTGCTGGAGGCGCTGGCCATCGAAGCCCAGGCTGGGAAAGTCGAAGGTCACCTTGTCCCGGTCCAGCAGCCGCATGACCACCGATTCGCCGTGCCGGGTCGGCACCGTCGAGACCCGCAGGTCCAGCTCCTTGCCTTGAATCCTCAACATCATGCGCCCGTCCTGGGGCAGGCGTCGTTCGGCAATGTCCAGGTGCGCCATGATCTTGATCCGGGAAATCACCGCCGCCGACGAACTGACCGGAGGCGCCTCGCCTTCCTGCAAGGTTCCATCGATGCGGTAACGCACCTTGAGCTGGTTTTCGAAGGGTTCGATATGAATGTCCGAGACGCCCAGTTCGACCGCTCGTTGCAACAACAGGTTGACGATCCGGATCACCGGGGCTTCGGAAGCCAGGTCCTTGAGGTGTTCGATATCGTCGCTCTTGTCGATGCTCTCGCCGAGGTTTTCGATCAGCGTGCCCATGGCCGAGCGGCCCTGGCCGTAATAACGCTCGATCAATTGCTCAATCTCACTGCGCAGGCCAATCGACAGGCGCGCCGTGAGCTGGCTGGCATATTCCAGAGCCAGGATCGGATAGCGCTGGGCCGGGTTGCTCACCAATATGTGCAGTTGATGGTCGAAGGGCGGCAAAGGCACCACGCCGTAGTGTTTCAGAAACCGTGGCGAGACGTCCGGCAGACCACCTTCCAGCGGCGGCGCGTCGCTGCCATGCAACAAGGGAATGTCCAGCAGGGTCGACCAGGCCGTTGCCAGGTCTTGTTCCGAGAGCCGGCCGAGTCGAATCAGCAACTCGGGCAACTCGTGTTGTTGCGCGTCGGCCTCCAGCTGTCTGGCTTGTGCAACCTCGGCCCCTTTCAAGTGCCCCTGTGTTACCAGCCAATCGATAGCTTGCGTGGTCAGTGTGGGTGAGTCGGCTATGGCCATCAGCGGATTCCGTCGGTGAACAGACCTTGTCATCCCATGGCGACCGTGCGTCGTCACGGGGTGACAAGGTGCCTTAATGGCTCAGCGGCTGCGGGGCACTGCTGCCGAAGATCTCCAGGCGCAGCGCCTTGAGTTTTTCCTCGATGGCGGCGCGTCGTGCCTCGTCGCCATCGACGGTCTTGAGCACTTCGTCAATCGCTTGGTTCGCCGCCTGCTGGTAGGTATCCAGTTGCTGGCGCTGGGCAGGCGAGGGGGGAGCCGGTGGCGTGGCGTGGTCTTTCATGTCCATCCAGATGCTGTAGTTCAAGCTCTCCAGTGACTTGGGGGCGGACTCGATGTTTGGCGTCAGCCGTTCGACCTGGGCATAGGCGCTCTTCAAGTCCTCGCCGTTGCTGACCGCGGTTTTCAGCTCGTTGATCAAGCGCTCGGCGACCTGGCGGCGCTCGGCGGCCGGCAAGGTGTTGGCGGTTTGCGAGAACGCGGCGATTTCCTGTTCCAGCGACGCTGGCGCTTGGCTGTCGGCGGTTGGCGCAGGCGCGGCCGGTTTGGTATTGCTCACCGGGCTTGAGGCGACGCTGGGCGCTTGTTCCACCACGGTGTCCGCCGGCTGGCGAAAGAGCACCAGGTAGGCGATCAGCGCTGCACACACCGCTAAAAGAATGGCTTTCATCTTGAAGGTTCCTTTCATCAGGACGGCATGATGTCCAAGAGTGGATCGGTCCGGCTTGGCAAACCGGTTTCAACATGCCCAGCCAGCCTGCGCGAGAAGTTGCTTTCGGTGTTGGTGGCTGTAAGGGTCAGGTCATACCAGCCGGAACTGCTGCGCAGCAACCAGACATCGGTCAGGCTTTCACCCGGCTTGAGCTCATGGGTGTGCACCGTATCGCCCTTGTACGCGGGGTTGGATTTCACCGTCACCGTACAGGCCAGTACCCCGGTATTTTTGATCGTCAGGACAATCTGCATCCCCTGGTAGCTGACTGAAACTTCAGGCCGGGCGAGGGTCTTGGCCAACTGGTTATTGCCGGTAAATTCGCGATAGAAGCCATTCGGTGCACGTACTTCAAAGCCGTAGCGACCGTTCGCGTCGATACGATCCTTCAGGTTTTCGATAACGGTCTGGCCGCGGCTTCTACGGTCTGTTTGTGCATAGATATCGTAGCTGGTCACCGTATAGAACGCCGGGGCACCCCGTTCGTTGGAGTGCACCTGAAAGACCGCAGCCGAACGTGCGTAAGGGTTTTCCGGCAAGACCATGCCGTCGTTTCTCAAGCTCAGCAGCAAGCTGCCATCGCTGGCGGCGACGCTGACCTCGGCATGCAACTCATAGGGCACTGCCAGGGCGTCGCGCTGGCCGGTTTCCTGGCCCGGCAACGTCTTCGGGTTGGTGTAATAAGGGTAGGAGCGATAGTACTGCTTGTAGTAGGCGTCATCTTGACGGGCTTTGGTTTCAGTCAGGTTGGTCAGGTTGGCGGGAACGCTGCTATCGGTTTTCCCGGTGAAGTCGAAAAGCGAGGTCAAGTCACCGCAAACCGCCCGGCGCCAGGGGGAAATATTGTCCGCGGTAACGCCGAAGCGTTTTTCGAGGAATCTGAGCACAGAGGTGTGATCGAAGACTTCGGCACTGACCTTTCCACCTCGGGACCACGGCGATATCGCCAGTACCGGCACGCGCGGACCCAAGCCAATGGGCAACTGGGTGGCGCTTTCGATTTCGCCTTGGGTGTCGACGGCCGAAATGCCGGTGCCCGGTTTCCATGGCGGCACGGCAGCGGACACATGGTCGAAATAACCGTCGCCTTCATCGTAGTTGATGATGAATACGGTCCTGGCCCAGACCTTGGGGTTGCTGGTCAGGGCTTCGAGAATCTTCGATACGTAGTATTCACCGAAGGAGGGCCCCCACCAAGGGTGTTCCGAATAACAGTACGGCGGCACGATCCAAGACACTTGTGGCAAGGTGTTGTTTTGCACGTCTTCGCGCAACTTGGTCACTCCGCGAGCGACCATGGCTCGTTGCCACAAATCGGAGTCGGGTTTTGACTCCTTGAAGCGTTTAAACCAGGCCAGGGCATTGCAGTCGTAATTGTTGTCCTCCTGTATGAGCCACTTCCATTTGAGATCGAGGTAGAGCCACCAGAGTGAAGACGACTGGTAGCCGCCTTCCTGGTAAATACGCCAATTGATATTGGCTTCGCTCAGGCGTTCGGGGTAGGTGGTCCAGTCCACAGAACCACTCACACCGATGGTGCCGTCGCCCATGCTGTTGGTGTATTGGACATTCTTGCCATCGCCGGTAGGCGCGGTGCGGCCGGTCATGTGATACAGGCGATTGGGGTTGGTGGGGCCCATGATCGATTGGTGATAGGCCTCACCCAAAGTAAAGGCGTCTGCCAGGGCATAGTAGTACGGGATGTCATCCCGCTTGAAATGGCCCATGGCGGTGTAGTCCTGGATCGCCGTCCACTGGTCGTTGCGGCCTTCGTTCCAGGTCCCGTGAAACGCCGACCATTCGTGGTTCTGCGAACCTAACCATTGGGCGTGAACGTTCTTGGTGTCGAAGTGATAAGGCAGGTATTCGGTGGTTTTGTAGGTTTGATGCATCACCGACTTGCCATCGGCGCGCTTGATAACCCGAGGGTCGTTGAATCCACGAACGCCATTGAGGTGGCCGAAGTAATGATCAAACGAGCGGTTTTCCTGCATCAGGATGACCACATGGTCGACATCCTTAAGGGTGCCGCTGCGCACATCCGGCTCAATGGCCAGTGCGCGTCGTATGGTTTCGGGAAAAAGTCCGGACATTCCGGCCAGCGCTGCAGCTTGTGCACTGCCTTTCAAAAAAGTACGACGATGAAACTTTGGGGCGTCTGTCATCGATAAGCTTCCTGTAAGGTGCGTTGGGGAAACGCCCTCATAAAAGGTCGACCTTATTGTTCTTTCTTGATGTTTTTATTAAATAGACCGCTATTTTCTCGAAGCTCTAGTCGCAAGTGCCAGGCTATGCTCTGTTGCAAAGTTAAGCCCTGGCATTTCAAATGCGACAGTTACTCATAGTAAAGACGACACCCAGGCAGCTATTCAAGGCATGAAATCCAGCAAAGGATAAGATGCACTTTTATGGGGCATGGCTATTTTTATCGGCCCAATAAGCGCTTTCTTCCAAGAGGCTCCTATCGTTTCTAATCTGAGGGTTGCGCCGCAAATACTACCAGGGCATTAAAGGACAAAAAGCGGACTTTGAAAGACACAGATTTGATTTTTAAATAGTCGACGTCCCACTAGCGGCCCTTTATTGCAGCAGGAACTGAGGTTCTTCCATGCCAAAGATCTGCTTGCGCAGTGCGCTGAGCCTTTCTTCGATAAGGCTGTGCTGTTGCTCTTCGTCTTCAACGCTATCGAGCACCTCATCATCAATCACCTGTTCAGAGGCTTTCGCGTAGAGGCTGATCTGCTCGCGCTGAGCGGCGCAGGGCAGCGGCGGGGTATGGCTGTCCTTGAGCTCCATCCAGAGCTTGTAGTTCAAGGCCTCCAGGGAATTGGGCTGAGGCTCGATGTACGGCGTCAGTTCTTGAACGTGGGCGTAGGCCTGGTTCAGGTTCGCCCCTTTGGCGACGGCACTTTTTATTTCCTCTATCAAGTTTTCCGCGCGCTGCTTGCGCTCCGCCTCCGGCATCGCGCTGGCCGATTGAGAAAACGTGGTGATGTTGGCGACTAGCACTTTGCTTTCAACCATGGTCGGTTCCCTGAAGAAAAGAGTGCGTGTGTTGTCGAGCTCGAGCCGATTAAGCCCCTGTACTCAGTGGCCGGTAGGGTAGGGTACAAATATTACAAAACAACTCATCAATACCCAGGTTCCTGGGTAGGGCCGGCACTCATTGATAATGACTGCCGGGTCAGAATAACAACGAGTCAAGAGCAGCCAGGTTCGGGTCATGTCCAACGGGGTGAGTGGACAGTTGTTTACAAGTAGGGTGGCGCTATCTTGAGTGGCGATATTAAAGAGAACCATCTTGAAAGCGACGCTTATTGATAGCGAATGCGACGAGAGTATCAAGTGCAGGCCAGGCGACCAGCACTTGATAGTCATCCCTGATGAACAAACAAACGAACCCTGCCAGAAGTAACGTATTACCAGCCGAGGGTCAATCAGCCACCACTTCAAACTTTCGGGTAGTTCCTGTAAAGGCACTGATAGTGCCCCAGACATTCTTCTGATCACCGCCATGGCTGATGTAGTAGAAGCCGGGTTTGGCATCCTGCGGAATATCCCAGGAAATAGTCGCCTTCGATGCAGAAATACCGACCCGTTCCCAGCGGTACTTGGTTTCCCAGTCGTTGTCGGTCGCCACGCGTATTGCCGGATTGTCACGGGCGGGGTCGGCTGAGGTGTAGTACACGCTCAGGAAGGTTTCTTCGGTATGCAGGTTGTTCTTCGGGTGTCCGGTGACGAAGGCCACCGTCACGGTTTGTCCCCGGTGGTAGATCTTTTCCGGTTGCTGCAATACATCGCCGAACGAGGTGCCGATATAGGGGGCATCGGTGACGACGCCAGTCTGGAAGTTCAACAAGCAGCAGGACAGGTCAGGTGGCTGGGCGGTACTGGCGACCGGCCGATTGTCACGCATGGCGCTGGCCATGTCGGTGAACAGCTGTTGATAGGCGGCCTGGGTCCAGGGGCCGAAGATCGTCGAACCGCCTTCATATTCCTGGACGCTGTATTCCTCGCGAGTGGTGACGTAACTGGAGTAGGCGTTGGCATAACCATTGAAGATCACATGGTTGATTCCCATGGGTGTGACGATGGCTTGTACTGCCCGGCGAATGCGTACACCGGACATCACCGTAAACTCGGCCGGTGCACCCAGTACGGCGAGTTGGCCGATGCGGAACATCTGGATCGGCAGCACATTGGGGGTCCAGGGAAAGGGTTTTTTGTTGCCGGTATCGGCCAGTATCTGTTTTTCAGCCTGGCACTTCTTCAGCTCTTTGGACGGCACACCAGTGAGCAAGCCGCCGAGGAAAGACAGCAGCGGATTATTGCTTTCACTGATGCCCAGTGGGCCAGGGCCATCCTCCGTACTGCCGGCCGCCAGGCTACTGCCCAAGGCGGCAATACACAGCGTCTTCGGTGTGCCATCGGTGTAGTCAGGGCGTACGGTCAGGCCGTGGAAGTCGACAAACTGAAAGCGGTTGTCGAGCCTCCCGGTCACTTCCTCGGTCGGCCCGGTGGCCAGTTCATAGGCTTTGTTGAACTGCCTCAAGCCGATTTCCTTGGTGTTGGCGAATTCGTTCTCGGTTGGCCCGGAGCCTGGGCGCAAGTTCAAGTTGGGCGACAGATTGCCGGCATTGGTCTGGGCAAAGGCGGCGATAAACCCCGGTTTCTTACTGATGTCGTGTTCCCAGTGGTAGGACGCATAGCCTTTGTTATCAGAAGAAATCAGATGATTGTTATTGGTCATGGACGTGGCGTGCACAGGGAACCAACTGATGACTCCGGCCATCTCGCCCTGTTGGTCGACGAACTTCAATACCGTCATTTCCGGGTCGATACCATCTAGGTAGCCGGCAATATCCGGATTGCGCTGGTGGGAGAGCAGCGACCTGTTCTTGCTGGCATTGGTGAGATCACCCTTGGCATAAAACAATCGGCCAGGCTGCATGTGTTGATGGGCCTGATCAATTGAGCGCACGATGCCATCGACAATCACGTTAAAGGTCTTTTCCTGAAAGCCCAGTACCGACAAGTCGTAGATCGTGTAATGGGAAAAGCCACCGGGACCTGAGTGAGTGTGAGTGGCCGCCAGCATCACATTGTTTTCGTTATAGATCCCAGGGTATTTCTTCTCCAACGTGCGCAACACACTTTGCTGCACCGCTTGGAAAATCATGCCCAGGTCGGTGTTGACGTACACCAGCCGCTTGCCCGTGGCCGCATCTTCAATGATGAACGCCCTCGACCATTGCCGCGTATGAATACCACCGGTCTTCTGGTCGGTGGAGGAGTACCCCATCATCCCGACTTCCGCTGCTTCGCCGGTAATATCAGCTTTGCCCAAGCCGAATCGATAAGGTTGTTCGCCAGCAAAGCCGGTTGAACATAACAAGCAGGTGATGACAACGAGAACAGAACGATACAGTCGGATACTCATTTGAATCTCCCTGTGTATTGTTTTTGTGTGCGAAAGATAACCCAGCGTTACCAGGCTCATTGGAAGCGAGCCTGCACTGAAGACCGAGCCGCTGATCAGGGGCTGGTAGAAACTAGAACAGTCCGGTTCAGAGGGATGGGGTATTTACGGACACAAACGGGACTCTCAGGGCCAGCTGTAGCGTTATAAGGAATCGGCCACGCTTAAGGCGGCCCAAAACGGATATTGCGCAGCACCTGGGCGAATCAGTGCGCGAGCGATCTGGTGTTGAAGTCAGGCTTCGGTAACCAGAGCCACAAACGCAGCAGCCTGTTCATCGGCTATTTGGATGGGTGCTGCAATGCTGTGCCTGGCGGTGCTGGTGCGGGCGGTCTGGGGGAGGGCAAGGCGCTGGAACAGGTGGCCAGGCCGTTGTCGCAAGCGAGCGACTGAGCCGGTCAGCATAAAAAAACCACCTCGGCTGTGTGCCGGGGTGGCTTTACTGTTGAGGGTCGCTCGCCAGCTTCAGGTTGGTGGCGATGTAAAACCCCTGCACCGTGCGTTTTTTCTCTTCGTGCTCACACAGCACCAGTGTGGAGTGCGGCAATGGCGTCGCCTCCGGTGGCGGTTTGACCAGCATCCTTTTGCCCCCCGAGCGCAGGCGCACATATTGCCCGGGCTCGAAGGTACTCATGGCCGCGTCTCGGCAGCGGCCAGTTGGGTCGGTTCCCCCCATGCGCCGCCGAGGGCGGTGTACAGGTTGACTTCGGCGATCAACTGCGCCAAACGGTCGGTAATCAGCCCCTGCTGTGACGAAAACAACGAGCGCTGCGCGTCGAGGAACACCAGGTTGCTGTCCAGGCCCAGGCGGTAGCGGCGTTGAGCTAAGTTGTAATAGGTCTGGTCGGCCTGCACCAGGTCGCGTTGGGCGTTCAGTTGGTCGTCGTAAGTCTGGCGTGCCGCCAGGCCGCTGGACACTTCCTGGAAAGCGGTCTGGATAGCCTTCTCGTACTGGGCCACGCCAATGTCTTTTTGCAGCTTGGCGTAGTCGAGACTGGCGCGCAGGCTGCCGGCGTTGAAGATGGGCAGGTTGATCTGCGGCTGGAATGTCCAGCTGCCGGAACCACCCTTGAACAGGCTCGACAGTTGCGAGCTGGACGCGCCGGCGTTGGCGGTCAGGCTGACACTGGGAAAGAACGCTGCGCGGGCCGCACCAATATTGGCATTGGCGGATTTGAGCTGGTATTCGGCTTGCAGAATGTCGGGGCGGCGCTGCAGCAGGTCCGACGGCAGGCCGGCGGGTACTCGGGCGATCAGGTTGCTCGACAGCGGCAGGCTCGGCAGGGATTCCGGCAGTGCGGTGCCAACCAGCAACGTCAGGCTATCGCGGTCCTGGGCCACTTGTCGCTCATAGCGCGCGAGGTTGGCGCGGGCGTTCTCGACACTGGTTTGCGCCTGGGCGGCATCCAGCGACGACGCTGTACCCACCTGCAGGCTGCGTGTCGTCAAACGCAGGCTTTCCTCATAAGAGGCGAGGGTCTGGCGTGTCAGCGCGAGTAATTCCTGATCGGCACGCCAGGTCAGGTAAGCATTGGCCACGCTGGCCACCAGGCTCAATTCGGCACTGCGCTGCGCTTGCTCGGTGGCCAGGTACGCCTGCATCGCCTGCTCGCTGAGGCTGCGGATGCGACCAAAGAAATCCAGCTCATAGGAACTGATGCCCAGGGTCGCGGAATACGTCGAAGTGATCGCCGCCTTACCGGTCTTCGTGATACTGGCCGGTACCCGCTGGCGGGTGCCGCCTGCCGTCGCCGAGACCGCCGGGAACAGGTCAGCGCGCTGGATCTGGTACTGGGCGCGGTACGCCTCGACATTCAGCGCCGCCACACGCAGGTCGCGGTTTTCGGTGAGGGCGGTCTGGATCAACTGCCGCAAGGCGGGGTCATGGAACAATGTGCGCCAGCCCTGGCGGGCAACCTCTTCGCTGACGGTACCTGCAGCGGCGGCATAGGCCGGGCCTTGCGGGTATTGCGTGGTCACCGGAGCTGCCGGTTGCTGGTAGTCAGGGATCAGTGAGCACCCGCTCAGTACCACTGCAACCGCCACCGCAGAGAAAGCAAACTTGTTCATTGGCCAGCCTCATGTGAAGGGGAACACGGGTTGCAGCGCAGCAACCCGCCTCTTGAATGTCGTCAGGCGCCGACCGCCCACTTGGTCAATCCATGTCGGCCGCTGACCCCAAGCTTTGCTGTTGCACGCTTGAGATAGGTTTCGATAGAGCTGTTCTTGAGACGTAGTTTCTCGGCTATTTCCGGCACGGTTCCGCCGTTGAGCAAGCCGAGGCAAACTTCCTGTTCGCGGGTTGAGAGCGTGATATCGCACAGCGACAGACGCTTTTGAAACTCACGATGAATGTGCGACGGTTCGGTTTCGCTGAGCGGGATCGCCATCCAGCTGCCGATTTTGCGCAGCGCACTTTGGCGGTTGAACTGGGCATAGCTTTCAATCAATGGCAGCAAGGCTTCGGAGAGGTTTTTCAGACGCGACAATTCGCTCAAGGAAAAATCCTTCTGCGTCTGGGACCGATACAGCATCACCACGCAGCGTCGGCTGCCATCGCGCGATACCAGTGTGCATTCGTGCGCCGCAACGCGTGGCACCTTGCCCGCGGCCCCTTTGGTTCGCGTATTCAGGCGAATCAGCAACGAGCCCTCCATCTCCTGCACTTCCTTGAGCAGGGGAGGGTTGGCGTTGGCGCCGTTCGCTTCTGCTCGTTGTACGGGGATGTCGGCGGGGTCGCCGGCGGTGCCCAGAGGCTTGATATCGACCAGGCTGCTGTTTGACTCGTCCAGGGTCCACTCGCTGAGTGTCAACGCCGTGACCGGCAGGAACTTGTCGATCAGCTTGAGCATATTGAGTGCGAAGTGATCCTGGTCGGTACTGGAAACCAGTTCGCCGAGTACGAAATAGAAGTGTGGGCTGTCCGCATTTTGAATGCTGCTCGTCATTTCCATAGTCCAATCATCCTTGGTAGCGAAGAGGTGGGTGAGCGATCAGAACAGCCATCTTCACTACTGAAGGGTCCGGCTCGGGACCGTATTAGGCCCATTCATGCTGCGCCGGTCTGCAATGGAAAGCTGGGACATTCGGAGGGCCGTCCGCCTCGGCGGTGTGTTTTGTCTCGGTCCATGTTTTGTACAGGCTTTCGGGGACATCCGAATTTGCGCCAATCCGTACACTTGGCGGCGCCGGCAACAGGGCCGGTAGCAGCGGCTTGTGTGGCAGGCTATGCCCGGTCTTGCGTGTATTTGAGGAGTTGGTCCATGAACAAAGAGCATGAAAAGCCGCCCAAGCCGGGCTCGGTCTTGCGCCTGCTTTGGCAAAATCATCCCTGGCTGGCGTTCTTTTCCCTGGTCACCGGCATCGTCAGTGGGGTGGCGGCGATCGCGGTGGTTAACGTGGTCAACCAGGCTATCTACGAGCAGGGGTCGCGCTTGCACCTGCTGTACTGGTTTATTGGCTTGAGCGTGGTGGCGCTGGCGTTTCGTAACGGCGCGACCTTGTTTCCCGCTTACGCCAACATGAAGCTGATGACGCGCCTGCGCATCGCGCTGTGTCAGAAAATCCTCTCCTCACCCCTTGAGGAAGTCGATCGGCGTGGCCCACCCAATGTGCTGACACTGTTGACCACTGACATTCCGCAACTCAACGCCACCTTGTTGGTGATGCCGGTGATGCTGGTGGAATCCACGGTATTCATGTTCGGCCTGGCCTACCTGGCCTACCTGTCATGGACGGTGTTTGCGTTGACGCTGGCGCTATTGGTGCTGGGCGCGGTGTTGTATGTGTTTCTGTTCCTTGGCGGGGTGAAGTTCACTGGCCGTGTGCGTGATGAGTTCACGGCCTTCAACGAGCATACCCACGGTCTGGTCTTTGGCCTCAAGGAACTCAAGCTCAACGGCATCCGTCGGCGCTGGTTTGGCCGTTCGGCGATCAAGGAATCGTCGACGCGGGTAGCGCGTTTCAACTTCATCGAACACCTGTGGTACCTGGGTGCGGAAAACATGGGGCTGGTCACTCAGTCCCTGCTGATTGGCAGCCTGGTGTTTGCCTTGCCGCTGCTGACCAGCACCGACAGCCAGGTGCTGACCGCCAGCGTCCTGACCGTGATGTACATCCTCGGGCCGCTGGGCCTTTTGATCAGCACCATGCCGGTGGTCGCGCAGGGCCGGATTGCGATCACCCGCCTGGCCGATTTCGGCTTCCTGATCAATGAGCACCATGCCGAGCAAGGCGAGCCGGAAACCAGCAATGTCCTGCGCCTTGAACACAAAAAGCACTGGCAGGAAATCACCCTCAAAGGCGTGGTGATGAACTACCGCGGTGCCGAGGCCGAGAGCGGCTTTGCCCTCGGGCCGGTCGACCTGACCATCAACCGCGGTGAGTTGATCTACATCATCGGTGGCAATGGCTGCGGCAAAAGCACCCTGGTCAAGGCCTTGTGCGGGCTGTACGTGCCTCAGTCCGGGCAGATCCTGCTGGATGGCGTTGCCGTCAATGATGACAACCGCAGCGACTACCGCGACCTGTTTTCCGCAGTGTTCAGCGACTTTCATCTGTTCAACCGGTTGATTGGCCCGGAAGGCGAAGAGGTCAACCCGGACCTGGCGCAAAAGTACCTCGGCGCGCTGGGGCTGGCCGACAAGATCAAGATCGAAGGGCTGGGTTATTCCACGACCAAAGAGCTGTCCTACGGCCAACAAAAACGCCTGGCCCTGGTGTGTGCCTACATGGAAGACCGCCCGGTGTATGTGCTTGACGAGTGGGCGGCAGACCAGGATCCACCCTTCAAACGCTTCTTCTATGAGGAGTTGCTGCCGGAACTCAAACGCCGCGGTAAGACCATTCTGATCATCACTCATGATGATCAATACTTCCAGTTGGCCGATCGAGTGATCAAGCTGCTGGATGGCCATATTGTCTCCGATGTAAGCCTCATCGCCCAGGATCGCCGCGCCTGATTCCAGGCGTTGCCGCAGGCCGTCCATTTGCACGACGCCCGTAGCCTTCAAGGCTATCGGCCTCGTGCTTTTTTTTGTATTTAAAAAATCATATTTATCAAATAGATAGAGCTGA
>MCND01000351.1_pt1 | contig 14969 bp, 11 predicted proteins | sample 778211 | NCBI WGS metagenome assembly MCND01 (sample SAMN04296812, study PRJNA304217) | bioreactor metagenome | isolation source: activated sludge enriched with benzalkonium chloride | place: Turkey: Istanbul urban wastewater treatment plant
TAACGGCGGGAGTCGCGGCCGGGGAACAGGCGCGGCATCCAGGCAAGCAGCTGCTTGCGGTCCTCGCCTTCGCTGCGGTTCAGCGCCGCCAGCGGGCCATGCAGGTATTTCTGGGTCAGGCCGTGGGCCAGCTGCTCCAGCACGGCTTCGGGCGATTCGCCGCGCGCCAGCATGCGGCGCGCGCGCTCCAGTTCGGCGGCGCGCACGTCCTCGGCGGCCTGGTGCAGGTCGCGGATGACGGGCACCACTTCGCGGGATTGCATCCAGTGCATGAAGCCCTGGACACGGGTTTCGATGATGGCCTCGGCCTGCACCACGGCCGCGCGGCGCGCGTCGGTGCCGGTCTGCACCAGGCGGCCCAGGTCGTCCACCGAATACAGGTAGACGTCGTCCAGGCGACCGACTTCCGGTTCGATATCGCGCGGCACGGCCAGGTCGATCATGACCATCGGGCGGTGGCGGCGCAGCCGCGTGGCCCGCTCCACCATCCCCAGCCCGAGGATGGGCAGGGAGCTGGCCGTACAGGACACGATCACATCGAATTCGGACAAGCGGTCGGTCAGGTCCGACAGCTTCATGGTGCTGGCCGAGAAACGATTGGCCAGCAGCTCGGCGCGCTCGGCCGTGCGATTGGCCACGACCATGCTGCGCGGGCGTTGCGCGGCGAAGTGCGTGGCGCAGAGTTCGATCATCTCGCCGGCGCCGATGAACAGCGTGCGGGCCTGGCCCAGGTCGCCGAACACGCGCTCGGCCAGGCGCACGGCGGCCGCGGCCATGGACACGGACTGCGCGCCGATGGCGGTCTGCGACCGCACTTCCTTGGCCACCGAGAAGGTGCGCTGGAACATCTGGTGCAGCAGCGTGCCGAGCGAACCGGCCTCGCCGGCCGCGCGCACGGCGTCCTTCATCTGGCCCACGATCTGGGTCTCGCCCAACACCATGGAATCCAGGCCGCTGGCCACGCGGAAGGCGTGACGCACGGCGTCGTCCTGGTGATGGCGGTAGAGGTGCGGGCGCAGGGTGCCGGCGTCGAGCCGGTTGTAGTCGGCCAGCCAGGCCGGCAGTTGCTCGGCCACATGGCCGTCGGCCGCGCAATAGATCTCGGTGCGGTTACAGGTCGAGAGGATGGCGGCTTCGCGGACCGAGCCGCCGAAGGCCGAGCGCAATCCGTCCAGCGCGGGCCTGACCAGATCGACGGGCATGGACACGCGTTCGCGAACCGAGACCGGCGCGGACGTGTGATTCAGACCGAAGGCAAGGACAGCTACCGACATGTGGGAAGGATGGGCGGGCCGCCCTGTACTTGTGAATATGTAACAGCAGACCGTTAAAGATTATACCTCCGCGGCTTATCCACGGACCACGGCGACGGCCAGGCGCGACGCTGGGTCGCACCTGGAGCGCACACGGGCATGCCCTGCGTCCAACAAGCGCGACGTCGGCCGAAGAGATATCGGCGTCGATACGGCATCGACATGCAGGCCACCATGCGATTGGCCGGGTCCGCCAACTTTGATTGGCCAGGTCCACTAACTTTTTTAAACTTTTTTCGCGTTGACTGGCACAAGTCCAAAAAATTGTGTATAGTTGCGGACTTCGTTGGCCTGGTAGCTCAGTTGGTAGAGCAGCGGATTGAAAATCCGCGTGTCGGTGGTTCGATTCCGCCCCAGGCCACCAAAGCATATCGACGCCCAGCTCCTGCAGCTGGGCGTTTTCATTTGCGCGGCACGGGCTTCTTCTACTCCGACTCGTCGAGCAGACCTGCTACCGCCTCGATACGTCCTTGCTCAAACTGATGCGTTGGCAACATGACGTAGTCCAGCGCCTCGCGATGAATGAATGCAATCCGGTGTGATCCTTCAACCGGCAATCGAATTAAAGGATTGCCCAGCACGGCATCCTCGCACTCGACCAGTTCGCCAAAGGCCTCAAATAGATGCGCAGGCTCCAGACCAGCGATGCTTCGTCGCTGCCCTGACGTCAGCTGATAACTTACCTCGGTCGCCAAGGCAAAGATCCGTTCTGTTATTGCCCAGTTCTTTTCCTTCTCATCTTTCAGGTCTTCCGCCTGAATGACCCCGTCCGCGACGAGCTTGGCGTATTGATCGTCCGAAATCATGACCCGGTTTGAAACGCGCTCAACGTCTTCTGGCGCGAATTCGGCCAGTCCTATCTCGTCATCATTGCAAAGCGCTTCCACGATTTCCCAATCACGCGCATCTGGCATCTGTAAATCATCGAGCTCGTCATAGTCGTCGTGCTCAGGGCCGAAGGTGCCATAGGCTTCGCTGGAGAAATACAAATCAGCGATAGCTTGAGTCCGAATGATGACCGTCTGGTTTGACAGGCTTTCCACTGTCACGAACGCAGGACTGAGCTGAAGAGTTCGGTGCAGCCGGGAAAATGCTCCATCAGAAATCGAAAGCAGCAAAGGCCTCCCACCGCCCAGGAAATGAACCGCAACCTCGCCGTAATAGTTCACGTCTTCACCGGCCGACGCGTCATACAGCACTGCCTCAATCGGCGGGTGCCTTCCAAGCAACACGTCTGCCTTGGTCTTCAAGGCCTTTGCCAATTTCCTGAGCTTGTCCTCTGGAATGGGAGCTGAGCCGGCCTCCCAGCGCTGGTAGTTCGGCTGTGAAACTCCTACTGTCTTGGCCAGCTCGGCTTGAGTCAGGCCCGCTTTGACACGGTGTTGCTTGAGCTTGATTGCCATCTTACGTCTCTCCAAATTTATACGTATTCTATACGTATAAATTTATGCGATCTACGTGCTTCCAATAGCGTGGCCTCAATTTCAGACTCATCTCAACTTCGCGCACAAATGCCGTGGCCAATCATGTCCCGGCAAGTAAGTTCGCCCCACTAACCTCCCCGACACAACCTAGCGCCTTTCATTGGACGCCGCACGGAAGCAGTCCTACAAATTTCAGGCTCTATTGCAAAGAGTCCGAAAAAAACATACAAATATCGGACAAGGGTGGCTTATGAACGATATCAAAACCCAGATCATGATCCACGTCGGCGCGGGCAATCCTGGCCAGGTGTGGGTACCGACCGACTTCGCTCATCTTGGCAACCGCGATGCCATAGACAAGGCATTGCAACGCTTGGTCGCGGCGGGCCAGTTGCGTCGAATCGATCGAGGACTGTATGACCGCCCCAAGACCAACCGTTTGACCAAGAGCGTCGCAGCCCCGGACTATCGCGCGGTCGTGGACGCAATCGCCCGCCGCGACCAGCTACGCCTGCTGGTCGATGGCATGACCGCCGCGAACGATCTGGGCCTCACCGACGCAGTACCCGCACGCGTCACCATCCATACTGACGCGCGCCGGCGCAGCATCCAGCTCGACAAGCTTACGATCCAATTCAAACTGACGGCCCCCAGCCGCCTCTATTGGGCCGGCCGCCCGGCCATGCGGGTTGTGCAGGCATTGCACTGGCTCAAGGACACTTTGCCGGCGGACAAGCCACACATCCTCAAGCGTTTGTCCACATTGCTGGAGGACTCTTCACATGGAGACGCAATCCGACAGGATTTGATGACTGGCTTTCACACGCTGCCGGCGTGGATGCAAGCCCTGGTCCGCGAGCTGCATGGCTGCTCCCTGCAAGGTGGTGAATCCGAGCGGCAACCGCCCTCTTCCGCCAAACGCAGCGCGCCCCCCGACACTGCAACATGAACCCGAATTTCGCCACCGTCATCCAGGCGAGCGATGAAGAGCGGCGCGGCCTGTTCCTGGCCGCAGCCGCCCGTCTGGGTACAGCGGTGCAGAACGTCGAAAAGGACTTCTGGGTTTGCTGGACCCTGGATGCGCTGTTCAACGGCAAACCACCAGATGGCCCTCGGCTGCTGTTCAAAGGCGGAACGTCGCTATCCAAGGCATTCGGATTGATTTCACGATTTTCCGAAGACATCGACATCACGGTGTTTCGCCAGGACATCGGCGAACCTATCAAAACCGTGGACCTCGATACCCTGAGCAACAAGCAGCGGCGTATTCGCCTCGACCGCATCCGCGCCGCCTGCCAGCGGTACATTGCCGACAGCATGACAGAGCAACTGCGCGAGATCGCGTCGCGGGTTATTCCGGCCGGCCGTTTCCTCGTGGAGTCGGACCCTGACGACCCCGACCAACAGACACTGCTCTTTTGGTATCCCGCCGTGACAACAACCTCGGACGACTACATCCGCTCGGCGGTGAAAATCGAAGCGGGGGCCAAATCAGCGTTGGAACCCCATGAAGCCGCTACAGTAACCCCCTATGTCGCCGACGACTTGCCCGACCTCGACATGGCCGTGAAAAATATTACGACCGTCAAGCCCGAACGTACATTCTGGGACAAGGTCATCATCCTGCATGGCTTGCGCCGATGGCATGACCGCCGAGGGAAACTACGCCAGCAAGGACAACGCGTATCGCGGCACTACTACGACGTCTACCGCCTGATCCAACATCCCGAAGCAGCCACCTGGCAGGCCGACCGCAAGCTATCGCTCGATTGCGCACGACATGCACGGCTATTCTTTGGCAATGCAGACCTCGGGTTGGATACAGCGATGCACGGCACCTTCACCTTGGCGACGTCACCAGCCATGCGCGAAGTGCTTGCACGCGACTATTTGGCAATGAGTGGAATGATTTTCGGAAAGCTACCCGACATCGGCGATGTGCTGCACGCTGTCGAGGAACTGGAATCCAGGCTGAATACGCCATTGGCATCCTAAACGGAAACGCTTCAGGCCGCATTCGATTCCTCCAGAAGACTAAAACGCAAGAAGCCCTGTCCCAATAAGCTACCGTTTCCGCATTGCACGTAACCTCATAGCCGCCACGCGTGTAGCCGCCCATGGGAAGGCTTCAAAACCGGATGCCAAGACTGGCCTTGACGCCATGATCTCGCGCCGATGATCCGATCATCCCCGAATACGCCAGGCCCAGCGCGGTCCCCCGGCCCAGCGTCACATCCATGCCGGCCTCGATCAACGCAGCATTCCTCGCGATCGGCACGCCGGCCGCCGTGAACGCGTCGCCCCCCGCAAATCGCTGTGCCGATGCCGGCGTCGTATCTCCCAGCGCATGGCGCCAGCCCACCGACGCGCGCGCGGTCGCGGCCGCGCGGCCCAGCGTGAACGCGCCCGATGCGCGCAAGCCCAGGGTCGTGTAGCCCACGCCGGTATCCTGTCCTTGCGCGCGCAGCGCCGCCGCGCCGCCCCGCTCGTCGATCCTTCCGGTTCGCAGATTCACATAGGCCGCGCTGACGAAAGGCTCGACGGCCGCCACCGCCGTGTCGATGCGATAGCCCAGGTCCCCGAAGACCTGGGTCGTGCCCGCGCGGTAGTCCGCCTTCAGCGCATCCGCGTACCCGGCGAACGCCACCGGACGCGACACGCGCAGCGCATGCCAGGTGTGAGCCGCGCCCAGGCGCAGGCCCAGCCGGCCCCATTGCGCGCCGCCATACAGCCCCAGATGGAAGTTGTCGCTGGATCCCGAGGCATTGCCGACATCGAAGCGGGTCCGGCTGTAGCCGGCCAGCGCGCCGGCGCGCCAGTGCTGCGACAGGCGCGCATCGGTCCCGAGCAGGAAGCCGCCGGTCGAATGATTGAGCCTGGCGGCGTTGCCATCGCTGCCTGTCCTGCCCCAGGCGCCGAAGCCGCGACTCCAGACCGCCTTGCCGTCCGGCCCCTCCTGCGTCGCCTCTGCCTGCCGCCCGTGCAGGGTCATCGATTCGGTCGACACCCCCGCGCCGCCCCAGGCAGCGCGCAGCCGGTCCGTGACGGCCTCGCGGACATGGCGGCTGTCCTCGATCAGCGCGGTCCTGGCGCTGGCCAGGATCTCGCCGGACAGCTGATCGAAGGCGCCGCGCGCGGCGGCGGCAGTCGGCAGCTGGACCACTGCGTCATAGACGGGATTGGCCGCATTGACCCCGATACGCTCGATGGCACGCGCCACGGCGGCCTGGTTGCGCGTGCGGGCCGCGTCGACAAAGGAAACGTCGTTGCGCGTCAGGTTCAGATAGGCGTTGTTCGCGTCGTAGCTCAGCGTCGGATCCAGGAAGGCGTAGCGCGACGCGACACCCTCGAACGTGCCCGACAGGCCCTGGTCCGCCGTCAGGATCGTGTAGGTCGAACGCAGCGCATAACTGCCGGCGTTGCCGACCAGCGCCACCGAGCCGCCGTTGAGCGTGGCCTTGCCGGTGACGCGCGTAAGATCCGATGCCTTGCCCGCCGGATCGACCTCGACCTCATAGCGCCCCCCCCGGGCGACGACAAGATCGCCATTGACCGTGAGCGTGCCGATCGAATTGCCGGGCGCAAGCGTGCCGCCCGGCTCGACCGTCACGACCGAACCAGCGCCTGAACCGATCGTGCCATGTCCGCCCAGTCGCGCCCCGTCCTGCACCGACACCGAACCGCCCAGCACGGCAGCGGCGCGCGCCGCGTCCGCGCCCACGATCAACGATCCAGCCGATACCACGGTGCTGCCCGTGAAGGCCACGCTGTTGCCCGCCTGGATCAGCGCGGCCGCGCCGCGCTTGATCAGGCTGCCCCCGCCCGACAGCGCGCCGCCATAGGTGGCATCCACGGTCTGGTCCAGGATGAGCGTCGCGCCCGGGCTGATGGCGGCGTTGCCGCTGAACCGCTCGGCCGCGCTGGACAGCGCGCCGGCCTGCACCGACCAGTCGAGCGCGGACGCGCCGGTCAGCGTCAGCGTGCCACCACCCTGCTTGACCATCCGTCCATTGACGCCGCCCAGGCCGCCGATCGCACCGGCGTAACCGCCATCGGCCGCCTGGTTGAACACCACCGTGGCGGCATTGCCGATATCGCCCGAGAGCGAAGCCGTGTTGCCGATCAGCGTGCCGGCCAGGACCCGCGTATTGCCATAGGCGTTGCCGGCGCGGTCGAGCCGCAATGCGCCGGCGCCGGACTTGATCAGGTCGCCCGTCCCGGCCATCGCGCCGATCAGACCAAGCTCGGTGTTGGCCGCCACGTCGAACTGCCCGGCGCCCGCCAGCGTTACGGTCCGGCCCGAATCGAAACTGGCCGTCGTCGCCAGCGTGCCGCCGTTCAAGGTCAGGCCGCCGCTGGCCGCGCCAAGATTGGCATCGCGCGACACCTGCAGGATCCCGCCCGTGACCGTGGTGCCGCCGCGATAGGTGTTCGCGCCGCTCAGCCGCAAGGTGCCCGCGCCCGTCTTGACCAGGCCCAGCGCGCCCGCGCCGCCGTCCTGGATGCGTCCGGAGAACGACGAGTTGGCCAGCCGCGAGGAATCGACCGTCAGCACGCTGTCGGCCGCGCCGTCATTGGTGATGATTCCCGCCCCGGTCACCTCGCTGTTGATTCGGCCGACCACCGTGCTGTGACCGTTCAGGCGTAGTATGCCGCCGGGCGCGGGTCCGCCGAACAGATCGAAACGCACGTCCACCCGGTTCGTCAGCGCGTTGTCGCTCTGCACATCCAGCACGCTGCTGTTGGAGAAGTACTTCACGCCCGCGCCGACCGCGCCGGCGACCGAGGCATTGAGACGGCTGCTGCCGAAGAAATCCTGGGTGCCGCCGCTGATGGCGCCGGCAACCTGGGCATTGAGCTGGCTCGTGCCGTAAAAGGTCTGGAAGCCTCCGCTGACGGCCCCGGATACGGTGGCATTGAGCACGCTGCTGCCGTTGAAGAACTGCTCCCCTCCGTTCAGGGCCCTGCCCGCCGATGCATTGAGAATGCTATCCGCAGCGAATTCCTGAGTACCGCCGCTGACCGCGCTGGTGGCTGTCGCGTTCAGCGTGGCGCTGCCATAGAAGTACTGATTTCCCCGACTGATGGCATCGCCCGCCGAGGCATTCAGCATGCTGGTATCGCTGAACGTCTGCTCGCCGCCGCCGATCGCATTGGCGGCCGTCACGTTCAGCGCGCTGCTGTCGTAGAACTCCTGCTCTCCCCCGCTGATGCCGCCGCCAACCGAGGCGTTCAGCACGCTGCTCTCTTGGAACGTCTGCCGGCCTCCGCTGACCGCGTTGGCGGTCGCCGCGTTCAACGCGCTGTTGTCGCGGAAGGACTGATTGCCGCTGGAAAAAGGCCCTCCCGTCGCGTCGTTTCCCGTATAGGTCTGCGCGCGCGCCTGCGGCTCGAAGAATGGGCTTGCCAGCATCGTGATCAGCGCCGCAGCGCTCCCAAGTGAGAATTGACTGCGCCGACGCGGGCAGGCGGCCGTGGCCGCCGAGGCAAGGTTGCGGCTGTTCATGACGCGATTCCTTTATGCCGGCCAAATGGCATGGCGAAGCGCCATGTCCCCCCAATGCGGCGGCCTCGAAAAGGCGTCCCGCCCGGCATGGATATCATGCTTGCAAGGACGGAACCGGCGCGTCAATACAGCCCCGATCCACTGAACATCCTGGACGGACGAACGAACAAGGATTTTTAATTTACACGGGGATGCGCCGCCGCCGGCTGGGTATGCTGTGGCCGTGGCGGGTCGATCCGCTCCTTGAATGGAAATCGAGAGCGGCGATCATGCGCGCAGGCAATGGCTACCGAAGCTGGCTTCCTGGCGAGACCGCGCATGCGCGCGCCGGAGAATGCCTGAGCCGCGCGGGCACGCTGTTGCCGAGCCTGTCCGCCGAGACGGCCATGACGGAACTGATCGCCCATCTGGGTCGGACGCTGCGGGCCGACCGCTGCCGGATGTTCGAGTACGACGGCGATCTGCTCCGTTTCCGCAACAGCCATGAATGGTGCGCGCTCGGCGTCGGTTCGCATCTCGCGGATCTGCAGGACACGCCCGTCGCGATCATCGCCTGGCTGCATCGCGACCTGCTCGCAGGCAGGACGGTGATAATCGACGACGTCGCTGCGCTGCCCGCCCCCGCGCGCGCATTCAAGCGCGAACTGCTGCGCCAACAGGTCAAGAGCATGCTCAGCGTGCCCATCTTCCAGGCCGGGCGACTACGAGCCTGCCTGGCGCTGGACGCCGTGCGGGCGCCACGCGCGTGGCGGGACGACGAGGCGGCCCTGCTGGACTTGTGCGCGCGCCTGATTGGCGCCGCGCGCTATCAGAGCCAGGCGCCCGCCCGCGACGTCGCCGATCGCGGCGCGAAAGCGCCGTTGCTGTACCTGGACACGGGGGCGGGCAGGATCCGGGGCGTGCCGCTGCGGGCCATCGTCGCGGTCCGGTCGATGCGCAACGCGACGCGTCTCTGGATCGACGACGGCAGCGTCGAGCTCGACCGGCGTCCGCTGCATGTCTGGCGCACGCTATTGCCGCAGGCATCATTTCCCAGCATTCATCGCACGGCCATCGTCAACCTGTCTCATGTCGCCGCGCTGGACAAGCACGCCGGCGCGGGTTTTCACTGGCAGCTGCGCCTGCGCGGCGTCGCCGAGCCCTGGCCCGTGTCCCGGCCGCATCACAGGACGCTGACCGACCGACTGGGATGGTAAAGACCTACTGTGCTTCAGGCGCGGACAGGGCCTCCCGGACATGCTCGACGAACAAGGACACCACGCGCGGCACATGCGGCGTATAGGGCCTGACCGCGTACAGCCGGTCGGCGAAGTCGCCTTCCACCCGCCAATCGCCCAGCACCTCGACCAATGTCCCGTCGCGCAGCGCCGGACCCGCGCTGAAATCGGGCAGCAGCGCGATGCCGACGGAACCCAATGCGGCCTCTCGCAATACCTCGCTGTTGTTGGCCGCGAAGCTGCCCCGGACCGGCACCTGCACGCGCTCGTCCGCCCCCGGACGCCGGAACGCCCAGGCCGCCGCGCCCGAGCGCCGCAGGTAATGGATGCAGTCGTGCCGCTCCAGATCCGCCGGCACGGCGGGCGTGCCGTGCTCGGCCAGGTACCGAGGCGTGGCGACCAGCACCGAACGTATCTCGCCGATCAGCGAAGCCACATGCGTGTCGGGCACCTCGGCCACGTGCCGGATCGCCAGGTCGAAACCCTCGGTGGCCAGCGCGGCCAGTCGGTCGCTCAGGTCCAGCTGGATCTGCACGTCCGGGTAGCGCTTGAGGAACGCCGGAATCAGCGGCGCGATGACCTGCCGCCCCAGCGCCACCGGCGCCGTCATGGCCAGCACGCCCCGGGGCCCGGCCGACAGGTCCTTCACGGCCGAGTAGCCCGCCTCGATGCGCTGGAACGCGGCGGCGGTCTGCTCGACCAGGTGCGCGCCCGCCTCTGTCAGGCTGACGCCGCGCGTGGTGCGCCGCACCAGCGGCAGCCCGACGGCCTTTTCCAGCTCGGCGATGCGCTGGCTGACCGAGGCCTTGCTGAGCTGCAGACGCAGGGCGGCCGCCGTGAAGCTGCCGGTCTCGGCCAGGATGCCCAGGCAGTGGATGTGCGACCACAGGTCTTCCAATCGTCTTGCTCGTTCCATGCGCATTCCGTTGTGCAGAATTCCAAACACTGATTCCAGCGTATCGGTCTCGACGGCCGCGACGCGTTCAGCGACATTGCGGGCTGGTCCAGCCATTCCCCAACTCCAGGAGCACAGCATGAACGCAAGCATCGTCGGCCACTACATCGGCGGCCAGACCGTGCCCGGGCAAGGCGCCCGCCAGCCGGTCTACAACCCCGCCACCGGCGCCGTCGCCCGCCACGTCGCCCTGGCCACGCCGGACGAGGTGGCCCGCGCCGTCGCCAGCGCCCAGGCCGCCTTCCCCGCCTGGGCGGACACGCCGCCGATCCGCCGCGCCCGCGTCATGTTCAAGTTCCTGGAGCTGCTGAACCGTCACCGCGACGAACTGGCCCACCTGATCACCGCCGAACACGGCAAGGTCTTTACCGACGCGCAGGGCGAAGTGTCGCGCGGCATCGATATCGTCGAGTTCGCCTGCGGCATTCCCCAGCTGCTCAAGGGAGACTACACCGAACAGGTCTCCACCGGCATCGACAATTGGACCATGCGCCAGCCGCTGGGCGTGGTGGCCGGCATCACGCCCTTCAACTTCCCGGTGATGGTGCCGATGTGGATGATCCCCGTCGCCATCGCCGCCGGCAACACCTTCGTGCTCAAGCCCAGCCCCATCGACCCCAGCCCGTCGCTGCGCATCGCCGAACTGCTGAAGGAAGCCGGCCTGCCGGACGGCGTCTTCAACGTGGTGCAGGGCGACAAGACGGCCGTCGACGCGCTGCTGGAGCATCCCGACGTGAAGGCCCTGAGCTTCGTCGGCTCCACCCCGATCGCCAATTACATCTACGAAACCGGCGCCCGCCTCGGCAAGCGCGTGCAGGCCCTGGGCGGCGCCAAGAACCACATGGTGGTGATGCCCGACGCCGACATCGACCAGGCCGTGGACGCGCTGATCGGCGCCGGCTACGGCTCGGCCGGCGAGCGCTGCATGGCCATCAGCGTGGCCGTGCTGGTGGGCGACGCGGCCGAGCGCTGCCTGCCCAAGCTGATCGAGCGCACCAAGGCGCTGAAGGTGCTGGACGGCGAGAACCTGGACGCCGAGATGGGCCCCATCGTCACCCGCGCCGCCCATGAGCGCATCAGCGGCTACATCGCGCTGGGCGAGCAGGAAGGCGCCAGGCTGCTGGTGGACGGCCGCGGCTTTCGCGGCGCGCAGGCCGGCGCGGGCTGCGACGACGGCTTCTGGCTGGGCGGCACGCTGTTCGACCATGTCACGCCCGACATGCGCATCTACAAGGAAGAGATCTTCGGCCCGGTGCTGGGCTGCGTGCGGGTGCCGGACCTGAAGGCGGCCGTCGATCTCATCAACGCGCACGAATTCGGCAACGGCGTGGCCTGCTTCACCCGCGACGGCAACGTGGCGCGCGAATTCGGCCGCCGCATCCAGGTCGGCATGGTGGGCATCAACGTGCCGATCCCGGTGCCCATGGCCTGGCACGGCTTCGGCGGCTGGAAGCGCTCGCTGTTCGGCGACATGCACGCCTATGGCGAGGAAGGCGTGCGCTTCTACACCAAGCAGAAGTCCATCATGCAGCGCTGGCCCGAGAGCATCGCCAAGGGCGCGGAGTTCGCCATGCCGACGGCGAAGTAGGCCTCGTGCACGGGCGGCGCGATGCCGCCGCCCGTGCCCCAAACCACGGACATGACGGCATGCCGGACGCGGCGACCGCGCCATGCCAGCGCCATCACGCCGGCGACATCCACCCGCGATAGATCGCCCCCGCGCCAGCCACCGCCAGCAGCAGGAAGATGAACCGCTGCAAGCGGGCCGGCGCCACCCGCGTCCTGAGGCGCGATCCGGCGTACAGCCCGGCCAGCGCCACGAGCAGCAGCAAGGCAGCGCTCTTCAGCATGGCCGGCTGCGTATACAGCCCGGCAGCGGCGAAGGCCCCGGCGCGGACGACGCCGCTGGCCAGGATGACGACCGAAATCGTGGCGCGGAACGCGTCCAGCGCGGCGATGCGGCGCGACAGGTAGATGGTGTAGATCGGCCCGCCCGTGCCGAACAGCGCGCTGAACACGCCGCCGAACATGCCGAACGGCAGCGCCCAGGGCGTGGGCAGCGGCTCCTGGCTGGCGCCCCGGCCACCACGCAGGCCGCGCGCGCAGACCGTCAGCACGAAACAGCCCAGCACGATCAGCGGCCAGCGCGCACCGGCATTGCGTAGCAGCGTCACGCCCAGGAAGATGCCCAGCAGCATCCAGGGAAACAGCCGCGCCAGCTCCGCCCGCGACACCTGCCGCCAGTTCCGGCCGCCAACCAGCGCCGTGCAGGCCAGGTCGAACAGCACGACCAGCGGCACGGCGAAGGACAAGGGCATGAACTGCGCCAGGATGGGCACCGCGACCATGGCGGCGCCGAATCCCGTCATGCCGAACACCACATACGCGGTGAAGACGACGGGCGCGGCCAGGGCGATGAGGTCGGCGGGCATGTCGCGATCTGCCTACATGAAAGTCAAAGGGAATGACGCGCGCCAGCCATCGGGACGGCGCGCGGCGTTTCAGTTCGCCGTGATCTGCTTTTTCCGGACCAGCGCCTGCCAGCGGGCCGACTCCTGCACGATCTCCTCCTTGAGCGGACCGGGCGGCCTCACCGCAGCGGACATGCCCTGCTCCTCGAAGTAACGCTTCATGCCGGGCTGCTCCACGGCTGTCTTGAGATCGGCCAGCAGCCGGTCCACGATGGGCTGAGGCGTGCCCGCCGGCGTCATCAGCGCGAACCAGCCGGTATATTCGAAGCCGGGCACGCCCGCCTCGGCCACGGTGGGCACATCCGGCAGCAGCGGCGAGCGCTCCTTGCCCGTGACGGCCAGCGCGCGCAGACGGTCGCCCTTGAGCAAGGGAGTGATGGCATTGATGTTGGCGACGGCCACTTCCACCACGCCCGCCATCAGGTCCGAATAGGCCGGCCCTTCGCCCTTGTAGGGTACGTGCACCAGCTTGACGCCCGCCGCGTCGCTGAAGGCCTCGCCCGCCATGTGCGTCTGGCTGCCCACGCCGGCAGAAGAGAAGTTGAGCTTGCCCGGCCGCGCCTGGGCATAGGCGATCAGCTCCCGGATGTTCTTCACCGGCAGGCCGGCGTTCACCGTCACGACCATGGGCCCGCTGGCCACCTTGCCGACCAGGCTGAAGTTGTCCAGCGAATACGGCAGCTTGCCGTAGATAAACTGGTTGACGGTGAACATGCTGCCCGATGCCAGCAGCAGGGTATAGCCGTCGGCGGGCGACAGGGCCACCGCCTGCGCACCCACGCTGCCGCCGGCGCCGGCGCGGTTCTCGACGATCACGTTCTGCTTCAGGCGCTTGCCCAGCTCGGACGCCAGCGCCCGCCCCAGGAAGTCCGTCGCGCCGCCGGCCGCGAAGGGCACGACGATGCGGACGACCCGGTCGTCGGGCCATTGCGCGCGCGCCGGCGTCGCGAGCAGCGGCGTCAGCATCAAGGCACAGGCGAGCGTCCTGGCGAAACGCCTGCGGTGTTGGGGGTGAACCATGTGCGGCATGTCAGTCTCCTTGGATTCCCGGACCCGGGAGCCCTCCGGTGCGTGCCGGCGGGCGTTTTTACAGGCAACAGCGTTTCTTGAGGCAACAGCTCTCCCTCGGGCCGATCGGCCCGACGTATACCGGAGGAAGTTACGTGGAATGCGACGGTTGCCTAGCGCGAGCCGGCCCGTTCTTTTTCTTGGCTGTCGGCGCAAACCGACTTCAGCGCCTCGAGCAGCAGGCGCGAAAGATGAGACCTCGGGTTCTCCTTGGGAACCAGGATGCCCAGCCGTCGGGTCACCGTCGGCGAGCCAAAGGGAATCACGCGGATGGTGGCGGGGAACTCGTTCTTCACGCCCCGGGCCGGCACCACCGAGGCGCCCAGGCCATTGGCGACCATGGCCACCACGCCTTCCAGGTTGTCGATCTCCATGGTCGAGCGCACCACGATCTGGCGCCGCAGGATCTCCTCCTGCACCAGGTGGCCGACGCGCGCCAGGCGATTGAAGCGCACGTAGGGCGTCTGCTCCAGCACCTCCTGGTCGCTCGCGCCCTTGACCGAGCGGTGGGCGATGACGACCAGCTGCTCATCGACGAAGGGCAGGAAATCCAGGTCCGATCGCGGCACCTCGGGCTCGGTCACGATGGCCACGTCCAGCTGCCGGTGGTGCACCGCGCGTTCCAGGTCGTGCGTGAGACCCGTGGTGACGTGAACCTCCAGGCCATGGCCCTGCTTCTGCAGATGGCGCAGCGCCAGCGGCAGTACGCCGGAGGCGCAGGTATGCACGCTGCCCAGCTTGAGCAGGCCCGCGCCGGTGCCCTTCTTCAGCGCCGCGCTCATGCTTTCCCAGTGCGCGATCAGGTCGCGCGCGCGGTGCACCAGCGCCAGCCCGGCGTCGGTCAGGACCGGCGGACGGCGGCTGCGGTCGAAGATCGCGATCTCCAGTTCCTCTTCCAGCGCCCGCACCTGCATGCTGACGGCCGACAACGACAGGCCGATGCGATTGCCGGCCTCGGCGAAGCTGCCGCAGTCGGCGATCGCGATCAGGGTGTAGAGCGTCCGGATATCCATCA
>MCND01000352.1_pt1 | contig 14953 bp, 9 predicted proteins | sample 778211 | NCBI WGS metagenome assembly MCND01 (sample SAMN04296812, study PRJNA304217) | bioreactor metagenome | isolation source: activated sludge enriched with benzalkonium chloride | place: Turkey: Istanbul urban wastewater treatment plant
TCGCGCGGCATGGTCTGGGCGCAGCGCACGCTGGACATCTTCGACCGCCTGGACGTGGCCGACGCCATCGTCGCCAAGGGGGTGCGCTGGAACGTCGGGCGCGTGCTGTGCCGCGATGCGGCAGTCGCCTCGTTCACGTTGCAGGCGCAGCCCGACATGCGCCACAACGGCTTCGTGAACCTGCAGCAATACTATCTGGAAGCCTTCCTGGTCGAGGCGCTGCAACGTGAGCCGCTGGCCGAGCTGCGCTGGCTCAACCGCGTCGACGCGATCGACTCGCCCGCCGACGGCGGTCCGGTCACGCTGCGCGTGCACACGCCCGAGGGCGACTACCGCACGCAGGCCGAATGGGTGATCGCCTGCGACGGCGCCAACAGCCCGCTGCGCCAGGCGCTGGGCCTGCGGCCCGAGGTGTACGACCGCAACGAAGACCGCTGGATCATCATCGACGTGGTGCTGCGCGGTACGTCCTGGCCGGAAGAGCGCTGGACCTGGCTGGACGCCGGCAGCAACCACGGCCGGGCCGTCTGGCGCCACAAGATGGCCGACGACACCTGGCGGCTGGACTTCCAGCTTCGCCCCGACGAGGACGCGCAGGCCGCCTGCACGCCGCAGGCCATGCGCCAGCGCGTCTGGGACCTGCTGGGCGAACAGGTCGATTTCGATATCGCCTGGCACGGCGTCTGGGCCTATCGCCACGAATGCCTGCCCGGCCTGCGTCATGGCCGCGTGCTGTTCGCCGGCGACTCGGCGCACCTGGTGGCGCCGTTCGGCGCGCGCGGCGGCAACGGCGGCATCCAGGACGCCGACAACCTGGGCTGGAAACTGGCGCTGGTGCTGCAGGGACGCGCCAGCGACACGCTGCTCGACAGCTACAGCGCCGAGCGCAAGCACGCGGCGCTGGAGAACATCCGCCAGGCGCGGCGCTCGTCGCGCTTCGTGCATCCCGGCCCGGCCGAATCGGCGCGCATGTGGCGCGACGCCATCATCGCGCTGGCCCCGCGCCACGACGTGCCCGCGCGCATGATCAATACCGGCCGGCTCTGCATGCCGGCCATCTATCCGCCGTCGCCGCTGGCGCATCCCGCCAGCCCGCATGCGGGACGCGCGCTGCCCAACGTGGTGCTGGACCGGCGCGCGCAGCGCTCACTGCACCAGCTGCTCGGCCCCTGGTTCACCGCCCTGGTCTTCGGCGACCCCGTACCGGACATCCCGGAGCCGGCCGCCGACGACGCCCTGCTGCGTCGCGTGACGGTCGGCGCCCATTGCGATGCCGAGGGCCGCGAGGCGCTGCGGCGCCAGCTGGGCGTGGAGATGAACGGCGAAGTCTGGCTGATCCGACCGGACCAGCATGTGATGGCCGCCGTCGATGCCGCCGCCTCGGGCCAGGCTGGCGCCGCCCTGCCGGACTGGATCGCCGCCGCGCTCTACCCCTGCGCCTACCGCGCGTCCTCGGACGCGTACTCCCCATCGAATGCCGGAACCCACGCCCATGCCCATGTCGCAGCCACAGCTTGACGATCTGCTCGAACGCCTGATCGCGCTCACCAGCGCGCCCGATCCCTCGGTCCAGCGCGACCGCCTGGCGCAGCTGGTGCTGCTGCTGATCGAAGCGCTGGGCGACGGCGACCGCGCCCAGGCCGCCGTCGACGAAATGATGGCGGCGCACGCGGACCCGTCCTGCCTGTCCATTCCCTGATTCCCGGAGACCCCGCATGACCCAATCCGACCTGCCCCGCGACGCCGAGTCCGGCGCTGCCCTGCGCGGACTGCATCACTTCGCCTGGCGCTGCCGAGACGCGGAGGAAACGCGCCACTTCTACGAAGACATCCTCGGCCTGCCGCTGGTGCACGTGGTCAAGGAAGAGCGCGTGCCGTCGACCGGCGAATACTGCCCCTTCGTGCATCTGTTCTTCGAATTCGCCGACCACTCGCACATCGCCTTCTTCGACCTGGGCGACAACGGCGTCAGCGTCCCGGATCCCGCCACGCCGCGCTGGGTCAATCACTTCGCCATGGAAGTCGAGGACGAGGCCGCGCTGGAAGCCATGCGCCAACGGTTGACCGGGCACGGCATCGAGACCGTCGGGCCGACCGACCACCACTTCATCCGCTCCATCTACTTCTTCGATCCCAACGGCCTGCGCCTGGAAATCACCGTGCGCCTGCCCATGCACGACTACGTCGCCGACAAGCGCCGCGCCGCGCACGACGAGCTGGCCGCCTGGACCCGCGACAAGGCCGCCGGCCTGCGGCCCGGCCAGAGCGGCACCAGCAGCCAGGCGCGCCAGGCCGGCTGACCCCCTGTTTCGTTCTTCACAAGGAAATCCCATGAGCAAGCCTTTCGCGTCCCAGGCCGACCTGGCGGAAAAGAAAATCTCGTTCGAGCGCCTGTCGGACAACGCCTATGCCTACGTCGCCGACGGCGATCCGAATTCGGGCGTCATCATCGGCGACGACAGCGTGATGGTGGTCGACGCCACGGCCACGCCGGCCATGGCGCAGGACCTGATCCGCGCGATTCGCGGCGTCACCGACAAGCCTATCCGCCATGTCGCCCTGACGCACTACCACGCGGTGCGCGTGCTGGGCGCGTCCGCCTTCGCCGCCGAAGGCGCGGCCACCGTCATCGCCAGCCGTGGCACGCACGAGCTGATCGTCGAGCGCGGCCAGGCCGACATGGACTCTGAGATCGGCCGTTTCCCGCGCCTGTTCCGCTCGTCCGAATCGATCCCCGGCCTGACCTGGCCCACCCTCGTGTTCGAACGCGAGCTGACGATCCGGCTGGGCTCGCTGGAGGTGCGCATGATGCATCTGGGCAATGGCCACACGCGCGGCGACAGCGTGGTCTGGATTCCGTCGCAGGGCATCTGTTTCGCGGGCGACCTGGTCGAGTTCAACGCCGGCGTCTACACCGGCGACGCCTACCTGGCCGACTGGCCCGCCACGCTGGATCGTCTCGAAGCGCTGCGCCCCGCGCAGATGGTGCCGGGCCGAGGCCCGGCGCTGACCACGCCGCAGGACTGCCGAGAAGCCATCGGCTACACGCGCCGCTGGGTGCAGACGCTGTACGGCTGCGCGCGCGAGGGCGTGGCCAGCGGCAAGTCGCTCAAGCAGGTCTATGCCGACACGCGACGCGTGATGGATCCGGAATTCGGCCATGTCGTCATCTACGAACACGCGATTCCCTTCGACGTCTCGCGCGCCTACGACGAAGCCAGCGGCATCGTCGACCCGCGCGTCTGGACCGCCGAGCGCGACCGCGACATGTGGGCCGAGCTGAACAGCTGAAGCGCCGCCCCGACGAACTCCGCAGGAGATTGAACCCATGAAACTCGCCACCTTGAAGAACGGCGCGCGCGACGGCCAACTGGTCGTCGTCAGCCGCGATCTGTCTCGCCACCTCGCCGTGCCCGCCATCGCCGCCACCTTGCAGCAGGCGCTCGACGACTGGACTCGGATCGCGCCACGCCTGCAAGCCGAATACCAGGCCCTGAACGACGGCCGCCGCGCCGGCGAACCCTTCGATCCGGCGCATTGCGCCGCGCCGCTGCCACGCGCCTATCAGTGGCTGGACGCGTCGGCCTACCTGAACCACGTCGACCTGACCCGACGCGCGCGCGGCGGCGAAATGCCGCCATCCTTCCTGACCGATCCGCTCATGTACCAGGGCGCGTCGGACGACTTCATGGGGCCGCGGGATCCCATCACCGCCGCCAGCGAGGACCTGGGCGTGGACCTGGAAGCCGAGATCGTCGTGATCACCAACGACGTGCCCCTGGGCGTGAACGCCGACGACGCGCTGCGACACATCGTGCTGCTGGGCCTGGTCAACGATGTCACGCTGCGCAACGTGGTGCTGCCCGAGCTGGCAAAGGGCTTCGGCTTCCTGCAAGGCAAGCCGGCCTCGGCGCTGTCGCCAGTGCTGGTCACGCCCGACGAGCTGCAACCGTACTGGCGCGGCGGCAAGCTGCACCGGCCCATGCAGGTCTGGCTGAACGACAGGCTCATCGGCCAGCCCCAGGCCGGCGAGGAAATGCAGTTCCACTTCGGCGAGCTGATCGCGCATGCGGCGCGCACGCGCCGCCTGGGCGCCGGCACGCTGCTGGGCAGCGGCACGATCTCCAACGCCAGCGACGCGGCCGGCGTCTGCTGCCTGGTGGAAGCGCGCGTGCGCGAGAAGCTGCGCGATGGCGAAATGCGCACGCCATTCCTCAAGCATGGCGACCGCGTGCGGATCGGCATGCGCGACGATGCCGGCGCGAGCCTGTTCGGCGATATCGACCAGGTGGTGGAAATTCCCGCCACGCGGCCGTTGCCGGCCACGGCCGCACTTGAAACCGCCGCAGCCTGAACGGAGCGCGCGATGGCCGAATCCGCTTCGATCCCCGTGCTGCACAGCTACTGGCGCAGCTCGGCCGCCTACCGCGTGCGCATCGCGCTGGCCCTGAAGGGCCAGCCGTACCGCAGCGTCACCTGGCAGATGGCGCAGGGCGAGCACCTGCAGCCGGCCTACCGGCGCCTGGCGCCGTTCGGCCTGGTGCCGATGCTGGACATTGACGGCCTGCGCCTGCAGCAGTCGCTGGCCATCATCGAGTACCTGGAGGAACGCAACCCCGAACCCACGCTGCTGCCGCCAGGCCGCGCGGCCCGGGCGCGCGCCCGCGCGCTGGCGCAGCTGATCGCCTGCGAGGTCCATCCGCTGAACAACCTGCGCGCGCTCAAGCGGCTGCGCACGCAGTTCGGCGCCGACGACGAGCAGGTCGGCGAGTGGTATCGCCATTGGTGCCACGAGGCCTTTTCCGCCTTCGAGGCCGCGCTGGGCGACGACGACGGCTCGCCCTACGCGCTGGGCGACGCGCCCGGCATCGTCGAGTGCTTCCTGATGCCGCAGGTCTACAACGCCAGACGCTACGGCGCGGACCTGGCGCCGTATGGACGGATCGACGCCATCGCGCGGGCCTGCGCCGCCCTGCCAGCCTTCCAGGCCGCCAGCCCCGAGCACCAGCCCGACGCGCCGCAGCCCGCGCCGGCCGCGAATCCCGCCTGAACCGCGCAGTCCCATCGCAGTCCCCCAGGAGGGCCGCGCCCCGCGCGGCCCTCCCAAGATCAGCGGCGCCGCCGCCACCCAGGAGACAAACCATGCAAACCGAGATTTCCGCGCCCGGCGCCGCCGTCGCGCCCGCCGGCCGCCCGCTGATCAGCGCCGACGACCGCAAGGTGCTGGCCGCCACGCTGGTCGGCTCGACCATCGAGTGGTACGACTACTTCATCTATTCGCAGGCCGCCGGGCTGGTGCTGGGCGCGCTGTTCTTCGCCCCCTTCACCCAGAACAATCCGGAATGGGCGCTGATCCTGTCCTTCGCCACGGTGGGCGTGGCCTTCCTGTTCCGGCCGCTCGGCGCCATCATCTGCGGACACCTGGGTGACCGCTACGGCCGCAAGCGCGTGCTGGCCGCCACGCTCATCCTGATGGGCTCGGCCACCGCGCTGATCGGCCTGCTGCCGTCCTATGCCGTGCTGGGCGTCTGGGCGCCGGTGCTGCTGGTCGGACTGCGCGTGCTGCAGGGCTTCTCGGCCGGCGGCGAATGGGGCGGCGCGGCCCTGATGGCGGTGGAACACGCGCCGGCGCACCGCCGCTCGCTGTTCGGCGCCTTTCCGCAGATCGGCGTGCCCATGGGCATGATCGTCGCCACCGGCGTGCTCTGGTGCCTCACCACCGCCATCGGCATGGAACGCTTCATGGACTGGGGCTGGCGCGTGCCCTTCCTGCTGTCTGTGCTGCTGATCGTGGTTGGCACCTTCATCCGCCGCGCGGTCGAGGAGTCGCCGGTATTCCTGGAGATGCAGGCGCGCAAGCGCGCCAGCGCCGCGCCGCTGGGCCAGCTGCTGCGCAGGCATCCGCGCGAGGTATTGCTGACCGCGCTGATCTTCGTGGGCAACAGCGCCGCCGGCTATCTGCTGGTGGGCTTCTTCATCAGCTACGGCAGCCGCGCGCTGAAGATGCCGGCCCAACAGGTGCTGATGGCCTGCACGCTGGCCGCCGCCGTCTGGCTGGCCACGACCCTGCTCGGCGGCTGGCTGGGCGACCGCATCGGCCGGGTGCGCACGTTCCAGATCGGCTATGTGCTGCTGGCGCTGTGGGCCGTGCCGATGTGGGGCTTCATCGACGCCGCCGACATCGGGCAATTCACGGCCGCGCTGGTGATCCTGGCGCTGCCGCTGGGCCTGACCTACGGCCCGCAGGCCGCGCTGTACGCCGAGATGTTCCCCGCCGGCGTGCGCTACTCGGGCATCTCGGTCGGCTATGCGCTCGGCTCCATCCTGGGCGGCGCCTTCGCGGCCATGATCGCGCAATGGATCATCTCGGCCACCGGCAAGTCCTGGATGGTGGGCGTGTACGTCATCGCCATGGCCCTGGTGTCCCTGGTCGCCGTCAGCCTGGTCCGCGAACGGGCCGGCGCCACGCTGCACGCAGAATGACCTTGCCACCACCACGTCCCGCCATGGCCCTCCCCATCCGCCGCCAGGACCTGGTCGACTCCGTCGCCGGCGCCCTGCAGCACATCAGCCATACCCATCCCGCCGACTTCCTCGCGCACCTGGCCGAGGCCCATGCGCGCGAGGCCAGCCCGGCCGCGCGCAATGCGATGACGCAGATCCTGCTCAACTCGCGCATGGCCGCGACGGACCGGCGCCCCATCTGCCAGGACACCGGCATCGTCAACGTGCTGCTTGAAGTCGGCATGGACGCGCGCTGGAGCGGCTTCGACGATGGCCTGGAGGATGCCGTCAACGAAGGCGTGCGCCTGGCCTACCGCCATCCCGACAACCCGCTGCGCGCGTCGCTGGTGTCCGATCCGCTGTTCGGCCGCCCCAACACGCGCGACAACACGCCGGCGGTCATCCATGCCCGCGTCGTGCCTGGCGACACCTTGACGGTCACGGTGGCGGCCAAGGGCGGCGGCTCCGAGAACAAGGCCCGGCTGGCCATGCTGAACCCGGGCGACAGCGTGGTCGACTGGGTGCTGCGCACGGTGCCCGAGCTGGGCGCCGGCTGGTGTCCGCCCGGCATCCTGGGCATCGGCGTGGGCGGCACCGCCGAGAAGGCCATGCAGCTGGCCAAGGAAAGCCTGATGGAACCGCTGGATATGCTGTCGCTGCGCGCGGCGCTGCGGGCCGGTCGCGTGCTGACGCCGGAACAGGCCCTGCGCGTCGAGCTGCATGAGCGTGTCAACGCGCTGGGCATCGGCGCGCAGGGCCTGGGCGGGCTCAGCACGGTGCTGGACGTCAAGCTCAGGACCTATCCCACGCACGCCGCCGCCAAGCCGGTCGCGCTGATTCCGAACTGCGCCGCAAACCGCCATGCGCGTTTCACCCTGGACGGCCACGGTCCCGCCCGCTTCGACGCGCCGCCGCCCGCCGCCTGGCCGGACCTCGCGCCGGCGGCCACGACGGAAGGACGGCGCGTCGACCTGGACACGCTGACGCGCGACGACATCGCGCAATGGCGCGCCGGCGACACGCTGCTGCTCAACGGCCGCATGCTCACCGGCCGCGACGCCGCGCACCGGCGCATCCAGGATCTGCTGGCGCGCGGCGAGCCCATGCCCGCCGATTTCGCGGGCCGGGTCATCTATTACGTCGGCCCGGTGGACCCGGTGCGCGGCGAAGCCGTCGGCCCGGCCGGACCCACCACGTCCACGCGCATGGACGGCTACACGGAGATGATGCTGGCGCGAGGCGGCCTGCTGGCGATGGTGGGCAAGGCCGAGCGCGGACCCGAGGCGGTCGCGGCGATCCGGCGCCATCGCGCCACCTACCTGATCGCCGTCGGCGGCGCCGCCTATCTGGTGTCGCAGGCCATCCGAGGCGCGCGCGTGGTGGCGTTCGAAGACCTGGGCATGGAAGCCATCTACGAGTTCGACGTGGTCGACATGCCCGTCACCGTGGCGGTGGACGCGCAGGGCGGCAACGTGCACGAGGACGGCCCCGCGCGCTGGCGACGCACGCCGGCAGGAGCCATCGGCGGCATCGCGATCCGCGGCGCCTGAGCGGCGGCGCGGCCCGCGCCGCCTCAATGCTCGATGAACTCTTCCAGGCGACGCACCGGCGCGTCCGCCGGACGCGGCGTCTGCTTGGGCACGGGCTTGCCCGAACCATCCAGCGGGTCGATCTTGGGATCGTCCCAGGTGCCGGTGACGGCGTACTCCATGGTCATCGCGCTCGCCAGCGGATGCTTGAGCAGCCACTGCGTCACGAAAGCGCCCAGGCCGATCAGCGGATTGACTGCCAGCGCCGTCACCACCGCCGCGCCGCTGGCGTCCAGGTTCGGAATCACCACGGCCTTGAGGTTCCAGCGCTCCTGCACCACGTTCACGTCGCCGGCCAGCACGATGGCCGCCACGGGTCCGTTAACCTTGTAGCCATCAGTGCGCAACACGCCGTCGGACAGCTTCATGTGGCCTCGGATGGTGTCGAACGGAAAGCCGTCGCGCAGCAGGCTGGTGGGGTTGGCTTCCAGCTTGGCCAGGCGCTGCAGCGATTGCAGCGACAGCAGTTCCAGCAGCCGCGCCGTGCGCGAGTTCACGTGCATGAAGCGGCCCTTGTCGACACTGACCTCGACCTCGCCATCGATGTCGGCGATATTGTGGGTCCAGGGCAGGTTGCGCCAGGTCATGCGGCCCTGCATCGTGCCGTCGCCGCCGGACACCATCTTCTCGAAGCCGATCCGGTCCATGAAACCGCCCAGGTTGGCGAACTTGATCGCCGCGTCCACGGTCAGGCCGCGGCTGGCTCCGTCCAGCGTCCAGTCGCCCTTGGCGTCGAGCTTGGCGGCGTCATTGGCGATGGACAGCTTGTCCAGCCGCCAGCGGCGGCCGCGCTCCAGGTTGGTGCCCAGCACCTGCAATTCGCCCAGGTTTTTCCCGTAGAGCAGGAACTGCTTGGCTTGCAAATCGATGGCGGGAATGTCGGACAGATCGCTGTTCGAGGACAGGGCCTCGTCGGCCTTGTTGCCGTCGTCCTCGCCGCCCAGCGCCAGGTGCTTCAGGCGCGCGGTGATCTGGCCGGCGATGGCGCCGGATGCCTCGCGCCATTCCAGCGAACCGGCCGCCTGGCGCGACTGGATGTCCACGCGCCACTGCGCCGGATCCGGGCGGGTGGCGTACAGGGTCAGGTCATTGAGCGTGTAGCCGCTGGTGCGCAACACGCCCGTGGCCAGGCTGACGCGGCCGGGCGGCGGCAGGATCGGCTTGGGCGCCGGCTTGCCCTTGCCGGGCTGGACGGAAAAGCCGTCGCCGACCTTTTCCCAGCCGTCCATGTCCAGTTCCGGCAGGCTGGCGCTCAGGCTCAGCGCCGCTTCGGTCGGCAGGCTGGCCGGGCGATTGATGCCGACCGCGCCGCGCGCGAAATACGACGCCGACCTGCTGGCGGGATCGCGCTCGAACAGCGCGTTGACCGTCGTGCCCAGGCTGGCCGTCAGCCAGCGCCGGCCACGGCTGCCCTGGTCCTGCGCGGAGCCCCATTGCAGCTTCAACAGCTGCGAGGACTGCGCGGACTTGCCAACCGGCGCCGGCATGTCGATCGCCATCCCCGCCAGATCGGACTCGCCCGAGATCTCGACCGCGCCGCCCTTCTGGTAGCTGAGCTTGCCCTTGTATGCGGCCTTGCCCGAGAAGCGCGACATCGACGCGGCATTGCTGATCTGCGTCAGGCCGGCGCCAGCCAGCGTGCCCTCGAAGTTCAGCGCGTCACCGCTTTGCGCCAGCCGTCCGGAGATCTTCACGGGTCCGCCCAGGAACTGGGCGCGGACCTCGCGGGTCTGCACGCCCTTCTCGGAAAACTCCAGGTCGCCGTGCATCTGCGTCAGCAGCGGCACTTCCGGCATGAAGGAGAAGCTGTTGTCGGCGAACTGGATATGGCCGTCCACCTGCGTGTCGTCGGTATTGAGCAGCGGCACCGTCAGCTTGATCGGCATGCGCCAGTCGCCCGTGCCCTGGGCCTCGTCCAGCGCGCCGTCGAGCAGTTTGCCCAGCGGCGAGTTGGCCACCAGCGCCAGATAGGCGGGCACGGGCCCGGAGCTGTTGCCGGTCACCTGCAACACGGAATTGAGTTCCATGTTCGGAATGACGGCGCTGATCGCGCCCAGCGACAGCGTCTGACCCGGCGCCGGATGCATGAGCGCGCCGCCCGCCGTGTCCAGCGTCAGGCTGACCTTGTCGATGCGGAAGTTGCCGGACAGGTTCTCGAGCATGGGCCAGGCCTTGCGCTGCGGCCGCGCGGGGGCATAGTCCACGGTCGCGCCGGCGTACTCGCCCGCGATGACGAATTCTCCCTGCGCGCCCGGCGCGCCGTAAGGGAAATCGTCCAGGTCGCCTTTCAGCGTGATCGCCGCCGAGCGCATTTCGCCCGCCGGCAAGCCGGTGGCCAGCCATTCGCGCGCGTCGGGATTGACCGTGAGCGGCAGGTAGCGGTGGATGGCCGGCATGGCGCCACGGATCATCACGCCGCGCAGGTCGGCGCTGCCGGCGGCGGTCTTGCCCTCGGCGCGCCATTGGCCTTGCAGGCGCACGTCCAGGTCCTCGTTGCGGACCCGCAGCTCGGCGATGTCGACGAACCAGTCGCGCGCATCCGGGCCCTTGACCTGCGCGTCCACGTCCAGCTCGCCCACCTTGACGGTCGGCTGCTCGAAGACGTCGGGCAGCGTGAACTGGAACCGTTCGGCGCGGCCCTTGAGCGAGGCGTTGGGCGCGCCCGGGCTGCGGGCCAGGGCCAGGCTGTCGGTCTGGATGAAATCACCCGGCAGCCCCTGCACGCGGAACTGCGCGTACTCGCCGCGCAGCGCCGGCCCTTCGGGACGCGCCGCCCAGGACAGGCCGCGCACGGCCAGGTCGGAGGTCAGCTCGGTGAACTTGCCGTGGTCCAGCTGCAGCCAGGCGCGGCCGCTCAGGCGGCCGGCCACGGGCGGCGCCGGCAGCCAGGCAGACCAGGCCAGCGGCTCCAGATCGTCGGCCTGCAGATAGATCTGTCCGCTCCAGTTGGCGGGGTTGCCCGCGTCGCCCGAGAACAGGCCGCGATTGAACTCGGCCCGCAGGTCCAGCTGCCGCGCCAGCGCCTCGCCGGCCGAGGCGCGCAGCGCGAATCGGTGCGACAGCCGGCCGTTGCGCGCCAGGAATTCCACGTCGCGCAGCGTCAGTTCCGGCGCCTGGCGCAACTCGTCCTGCCAGCGGATGACGGCGCCATGGATCAGCAATTCACGCTGCGAGGTCAGCCAGCGCAGCGCGGGATGCTCCAGCCCGGGCGCGGGGCCGCCCTGGTCGTTCAGGTCGATCGCCATGCCGGCGACCCAGAGGCGGTTCTGCGCGTCGCGGCGCAGGTTCAGTTCGGGTTGGTCGAGCCGCAATTGCAACAGCCGAGGCGACAGGGTCAGGATGCTGCGCCAGGCCAGCACCGCGGATACCTTGGGCAGGGTCAGCACGGCATCGGCCGCGCCGTCATGGACCTGGACCGAAGCCAGATCCAGCCTGGGATTGAGCCCCTGCCAATTGGCCTGGATCGCGCCGATCGAAACCTGTGCGCCCAACGCCTGGCTGGCGTAGGCTTCTATCTGAGGCCGCCATTGGTCGACGCGGGGCAGGACCCAATAGCGCAGGCCCAGCAACCCGATGGCGGCGACGCCATAAACGGCCAGCGCGCCCCAGTACAGGCCGCGGAGCACTTTTTTCGGAACAGACACGGATCAGTGGGCAGGAGTAAGGGTCTTGCGGTATCGTCCCCACTTATACCTGAAACGCGTCCTTTAGTCTGCGCCTATTTCATCATGACACCATCGCCCACCCTCGCCCCCGTCCTGGCCTGGTCCGGCCACCTGCGCCGCCGCCTTGAGGCCCTGCCGGACCTGGCGGCCTGGCTGGAAACGGCCCGCCAGGCGCCCGTCACGCCGGCCCGGCTGGCCGAATGGCGCGATGAACTGGCGGGCATGGACGACGCCGCGCCGCTGCCGGTCGACGCCTGCCGCATGGTGCTGCGCAAGCTGCGCGAACGCGTTTTCTGCACGCTGATCGCGCGCGACCTGGGCGGCCAGGCGCCGCTGGAGGAAGTGGTGGGCGCCATGACGGCGCTGGCCGATCTGGCGGTGGCCGAAACCTACCGCAGCGTAGCGTCCGAACTGGCCGCCGTGCACGGCGTGCCGCGCGACCCGGCCACCGGCCTGCCCCAGGAAATGCTGATCGTGGGCATGGGCAAGCTGGGCGGCTGCGAGCTGAACGTGTCGTCCGATATCGACCTCATCATGCTCTATGGCGAGGAAGGCGAGACCGACGGGCCGCGCCGCATCAGCCACCATGAGTTCTATGGCCGCCTGACGCGCCGCATGATGCCGGTGCTGTCCGAGGTGGACGCCAACGGCCAGGTCTTCCGCACCGACCTGCGGCTGCGCCCGGACGGCGACGCCGGCCCGCTGGCCTGGAGCCTGGACGCGCTGGAACACTACCTGATCGGCCAGGGCCGCGAATGGGAGCGCTATGCCTGGCTCAAGGCCCGGCTCATGCCCGCCCGCGCCTTCGAGGGCAGCGACAGCGCCCTGCAGGCGCGGCAGCTGGAAAGCCTGCGCGTGCCCTTCGTGTACCGCAAGTATTTCGACTTCGACGCGCTGGCCGCGCTGCGCGCGCTGCGCGAGCGCATCCGCCAGGACTGGCAGCGCCGCGCCAGCGCGCGCAACGGCATCGACAGCGCCAACAACATCAAGCTGGGCGACGGCGGCATCCGCGAGATCGAATTCGTGGTCCAGCTGGCCCAGCTGATCCGAGGCGGACGCATGCCGGCCCTGCAGCGCCGCGGCCTGCTCGAAGCGCTGCACGCCGAAAGCGCCGCCGGCCTGCTGCCCGAAGCCGACGCGCAGCGGCTGGAGGCCGCCTACCGCTTCCTGCGCCGCACCGAGCACGCGCTGCAGTACCGCGAAGACGAGCAGACCCACCTGCTGCCCGGCGACCCCGCCCTGCGCGCCGCGCTGGCGGCGGCGCTGGGCATGCAGGCCGGCGAATTCGAGGACACGCTGGCCGCGCACCGCGCCTTCGTCTCGCGGACTTTCCGCAACGTGTTCCGCCTGGTCGGCATGGGCGACGCCGAGGAGCCCGCGCCGGCCGCCGATGCGGCCGACAAGGAAGAACCCGACGAACAGTGCGAGCTGGCCGGACAGATCCGTCAGGCCTTCGGCGACGAGGCCGACGACCTGCTGCGGCGCGCCGACACCCTGATGGGCAGCCACCGCGTGCGCAGCCTGCCCGACGCCAGCCGCCGCCGCGTCGAAGCGCTGTTGCCGGCCGCCCTGCGCGCCGCGCGGCAGACGCCCGCGCCGCTGCAGGCGGCGGTGCGGCTGTTCGACCTGATCGAGACCATCGCCCAGCGCAGCGCCTACCTGGCCCTGCTGGCCGAATATCCCGACACGCTGGCGCGCGTGGCGCGCATGGTGGCCGCCAGCCCCTGGGCCGCGCAGTACCTGACCCAGCACCCGCTGCTGCTCGACAGCCTGATCGACTGGCGCACGCTGTTCGAGCCGCTGGACTTCGGCCAGATCGCGCGCCAGCTCGCCGCCGACCTGGACGCCTGCCGCCTGCCCGACGGCGATCCCGACATCGAACGCCAGATGAACCTGATGCGCGACGTGCAGCGCCAGGCCAGCTTCCAGCTGCTGGCGCAGGATCTGGAAGGCGAGCTCACCGTTGAAAAGCTGGCGGACCAGCTGTCCGCCCTGGCCGACCTGCTGCTGGCCGAAACCATCCGCCGCGCCTGGCCGCTGGTGAACCGGCAGCCGGGCGCCGAGCCGCGCTTCGCCGTGATCGCCTACGGCAAGCTGGGCGGCAAGGAACTGGGCTACGCCTCGGACCTGGACCTGGTGTTCCTGTTCGACGACCCGCGCGACGACGCCGCCGAGGTCTACGCCAAGCTGGGCCGGCGCATGACCTCCTGGCTGTCCACCATGACCTCGTCGGGCCGGCTGTACGAAATCGACCTGCGGCTGCGGCCGGACGGCGACGCCGGCCTGCTGGCGGTGTCGGTCGAAGCCTTCGAGCAATACCAGCGCAAGCACGCCTGGTCCTGGGAGCACCAGGCCCTGACCCGCGCCCGCCATGCCGCCGGCGACGCGGCGGTCGGCGAGCGCTTCGAGCGCATTCGCGCCGACATCCTGGTGCAGCCGCGCGATCCGGCGGCGTTGCGCCAGGAAGTGCTGGAAATGCGCGGCAAGATCAATGCGGGCCATCCCAACGCCACGCCCAATTTCGACCTGAAGCACGACGCGGGCGGCATGGTGGACGTGGAATTCGTCACCCAATATCTGGTGCTGTGCCATTCGGGCAGCCACCCGGTGCTGGTGCGCAACCTGGGCAATATCGCCCTGCTGCGGCTGGCGGGCGAAGCCGGCCTGATCCCGACCGACCTGGCCCTGCAAGCCGGCGACGCCTACCGCACGCTGCGCCGGGTGCAGCACCAGATGCGGCTGCAGGGCGTGGAAAAGGCCCGCGTCGCGCCCGACCAGTTGCAGGCCGAGCGGGCCGCCGTGCGCGAACTCTGGACCACGGTGCTGGGCTGAGCCGTCCGGGGCGGGCGGGTCGGCGGCCCGCCTTGCGCCAACTCGTCGTAAAATAAGGGTTTTTCCGGCCGCACCGGCCGTCTTTCCCTGTCTTGTCCGCCATGTCCGAACTCGTGCGCCCCAAACTCGATCTCCCCGCCGGCCGCAGCAAGGTGCTGATGCACTCCTGCTGCGCGCCCTGTTCCGGCGAGGTCATGGAAGCCATGACGGCCTCCGGCATCGACTACGCGATCTACTTCTACAACCCGAACATCCATCCGGTCAAAGAGTACGAGATCCGCAAGCAGGAGAACATCCGCTACGCCGAGCAGCACGGCATCGAGTTCATCGACGCCGACTACGACATGGACAACTGGTTCGACC
>MCND01000355.1_pt1 | contig 14835 bp, 11 predicted proteins | sample 778211 | NCBI WGS metagenome assembly MCND01 (sample SAMN04296812, study PRJNA304217) | bioreactor metagenome | isolation source: activated sludge enriched with benzalkonium chloride | place: Turkey: Istanbul urban wastewater treatment plant
TGCGGACGACGCCGTTGACTTGCGGATGCCAGGCATCCGTGACCAGGACGATGCGCATGATGAGGCCGGAAGTGGTCGACAAGCGCGATTTAGCCCGCGCTATGTGACATGCCCAAGACCGGCCGCGCCGGCGGCCTTAATTGTTGCGCCGGGGGTAGCCCTGGGCCTTGATGCGGATCCAGACCGCGCGCTTTTCCTCTTCCGTCATGAAAACCCAGTTGGCCACTTCCATGGCCGTGCGGCCGCAGCCCCGGCAGATGTCGTCGAACAGCGTCGAGCAGACGGCCACGCAGGGGGAATCCGTGGCCTTGAAAGCGCGTTGCGCGTCTTCGGGCTCGGGCAATTCGGACAGATCGGCGAAATTCAAACTCATGGGCGCGAGATTACCACCGGCAGACCGTCCCTTTTTACAAGACCCTGCCCGCGACCAGGCGGGAATGCGCCCGACGCCTGCCATACGCCGCCGGCGCCTACAGAAACGGCGTGACCGCGCCGGCCAGCCTGCTCAGCTGCGGGCCGATCTCCTCCTCGGGCACCGAGCCGTAGCCCAGCAGCAGTCCGCGCGCCGCGGCCTCGGGATTGAGGTGATAGATCGACAGCGGCCGCGTCGCCACGCCGGCATACAGGCCGCGCTCCATCACCGCCACGTCGTCGACGGTGCGCGGCAGGCCCAGGATCATGTGCAGCCCGGCCTCGGCGCCGATCACCGGCACGGCCTCGCCGAACTCGCGCCGGATGGCGTCCATGAGCGCATCGTGGCGCGCGCGGTAGACGCCGCGCATGCGCCGGATGTGCGCCGCGTAGTGGCCTTCCGCCAGAAAGCGCGCCAGCACCGCCTGCTGCATCGTCTGCCCCTCGCGGAACAGCTCGCGCAACGCGCGCGCGAAGCCGTCCACCAGATCGGGCGGCAGGACCAGGTAGGCCAGCCGCAGCGCGGGAAACAGCGTCTTGGAAAACGTGCCCAGGTAGATCACCCGGCCGGACTCGTCCAGCGCCTGCAAGGCGGACAGCGGATGCGCGTCGTAGCGGAACTCGCTGTCGTAGTCGTCCTCGATCACCCAGACCCCGTGCTGCGCCGCGTAGTCCAGCAACTGGCGGCGGCGCGCCAGGCTCATGTGCGCGCCGGTGGGATATTGGTGCGACGGCGACACGAACGCCAGCCTCGGCGGCTCGGCCCATTGCGCGGCGCTTGGCGCCAGGCCCTCGCCGTCGACCGCCACCGCCACGCTCTCCAGGCCGGTGGCATGAAAGACGCTGCGCGCGCCCCAATAACCCGGGTCCTCCAGCCACACCCGGTCGCCCGGATCCGCCAGCAGCTGCGCCACCAGGTGCAAGGACTGCTGCGTGCCGCTGGTGATCACCACCTGCGCCGGCGTACAGGCGATGCCGCGCGTGCCTCGCAGATAGTCCGCGATGGCCTCGCGCAGTCCGGCATCGCCGTGTCCCGTCGCGTAGCTCAGCCGCTCCGGCTCGACGCGGCGCCACACGCGCGCCTGCAGCCGGTTCCAGGTCTGGATCGGGAACATGCGCAGCTCCGGCACGCCGGGCGCGAAAGCGCCCCATTGCAAACGCGCGGCCAGCGCCTCGCGCACCGTGCGCTCGCCCCGGCGCGACAGCGGCGCGTTGCGGTCCAGCGGGAATTTGCCGGCCGCCACGACGGGCCGGGGAAACACGTCGGCGACGAAGGTGCCGCGCCCCACGCGCGCCTGCACATAGCCTTCGAAGGTCAGTTGTTCGTAGACGTGGACCACCGTATTGCGCGCGATGCCCAGCGTGCGCGCCAGCATCCGCGTGGGCGGCAGCCGCAGGCCGGCCGCCAGGCTGCCATCGCGGATGCCCGCCTGCAGGATGCCATACAGCTGCTGATGCGACGGCTGCCCGAGCTTGAACTGGCGCAGCACGAAGTCCGGCAGTCCGGTCGCGGCCAGCGGCGCCTTGTGCGTCGTCTCAGGATTGGTTCCCGCTTCAATCATTCCTGCGGCCTGTTCAAAGGACCAATCACACACCACATCACTTCGGGCCACGCGCCGGGGACCACCAAGAAAAAGTGCGCGCCCTGCGCTTCGCAGCCATGCGCGCGTTGAGACCGACAGGCCCCGCCCACATCGCGAAGCGCCTTGATCTTACGCCGCGCAACGCGGTGTGAAAGTGAACTCGCATCGAAAAAATGGCTTGAAAAATTGAACGGCACAGCGCGGCAATGCGCGCCTTCCCGGCAGCCGCCAACGCGTTCTCAACGCCAGGGAATTGGTTCTTCAACAATTCGATTCTTGGACCTTCTTCACGAACCACCCAAGCCATAGACTGCTCGCGAACAAGCCGTTTCCGGGACTCGACTCATGTCCCGGCCAGCAGTCATCAGTAGAAAGGAAGGATCCACAATGAACGGCGCCATGCATGGCAACTTCGGCATCGCCGGCGTGCAGATGAACGTCTCGGCCTTCGAGAACAACGTCGAACGCATGGGCAATTACCTGCGCCACATCCGCGGCCGCTTTCCCTGGGTTCGGATGGTGCTCTTCTCCGAGCTGGCGCCCCTGGGTCCCCGGCACCACAACGCCGAGCCGCTGCCCGGCCCCACCGAGACCCGGCTGACCGAACTGGCGCGCGAAACCGGGCTGTGGCTGATCCCGGGCTCGCTGTTCGAACGCGTGGATGGCCCGGATGGATCCGTGGTCTACAACACCATGCCGGTGATCAATCCCCAAGGCGAGATCGTCGCGCGCTTTCGCAAGCTGTTCCCGTTCCGTCCGTATGAACGCGATGTGGCCGGCGGCACGGAGTTCTGCGTTTTCGACGTGCCCGGCGCGGGCCGCTTCGGCGTCTCGATCTGCTACGACATGTGGTTCCCCGAGACCACGCGCACCCTGGCCGCGATGGGCGCGGAAGTGATCCTGCATCCGACGATGACGGACACCATCGATCGCGATGTCGAGCTGGCCATCGCCCGCGCATCGGCCGCGCAGAACCAGGTCTATTTCTTCGACATCAATGGCGTGGGCGACGGCGGCGTGGGCCGTTCCATCGTCTGTGATCCCTCCGGCTATGTGTTGCACCAGGCCGACGGCGGCGCCGAGATCGTGCCGATCAGCGTGGACTTCGAGCGCGTGCGACGCGAGCGCGAACTCGGCTTGCGCAACCTGGGCCAGCCGCTCAAGAGCTTCCGCGACCGCGATTGCGACTTCAAGGTCTACCGGCGCGAGAGTCCGGACTTTCCGTATCTGAATACGTTGGGACCGCTGACCAAGCCCGACTGAGATCGGCGCTGGCGACGAAAAAAGCAAGGAGACAAGCATGCCGCCCCCCCCCATCAAGAACGGCACGTCGCTGAGCCGCTACCGCAGCGTCTGGGAAATGCGCGCCGACGGCTGGATCAACCTGGTCGACGACCTGAGCCGCCTGGCCATCCTGCCGCCGGACGATCCGGAACGCGCGCGCCGCCTGGCGCACGTGCACAGGATCGTTGAATCGCTGACGCCGATCGAAAGCTACTGGGCCTTCCCTGGCGGCCGGGTGTTCGGCGAGCTGTGCCACTGGATCGAGCGCGAGGAGCTGGCGCGCGCGCACCAGGCCGCGCGCCGCATCCACCGCGTGCTGGCCGCGCGCACCTACCGCCACGACGCCAACACCCTGGACAGCGACCACGAGCTGCCCTCGCAGATCGAGACCGACAGCGAGCGCCAGGCCCAGCTGGCCCGGCCATACTTCGAAGTTCTGATCGTCGACGAGATGTCGGCCAGCGAGGAGGACGCGCTGCGGCGGCGCGTGCAGCGCAAGCGCAGCGCCGACGACGACTTCATCTTCGACGTGGTGGTCGTGCCCACGTTCGAGGACGCGTTGATCGCGACGCTGGTCAACTTCAACCTGCAGGCGGTGGTGATCCGCCACGGCTTCCCATTCCACTCGGTCAACCACAACCACATGCTGCGCCGCTTCCTGGACGGCATGGACGGCAAGGTCGAGGACATGCCCGAGTTCGAGCGCGGCCCGCTGCTGGGCCGCCAGATCGCGCAGATCCGGCCCGAACTGGACCTGTACCTGGTCACCGACGTCAACGTCGAGGCCATCGCGGCGCAGGTCGGCGAAGTCTTCAAACGCATCTTCTTCGGCGAGGAAGACCACATCGAGCTGTACAGCTCGATCATGAAGGGCGTGGGCGAGCGCCACCGCACGCCCTTCTTCAACGCCCTGCGCGACTACGCCAAGCAGCCCACCGGCGTGTTCCATGCGCTGCCGCTGGCGCGCGGCAAGGCGATCATGAACAGCAACTGGATCGGCGACATGGCGCAGTTCTACGGCATGAACCTGTTCATGGCCGAAACGTCCGCCACCTCCGGCGGCCTGGATTCGCTGCTGGATCCGGTGGGGCCGCTGAAGCTGGCCCAGGAATACGCCGCCCGCGCCTTCGGCGCGCGCCGCACCTACTTCGCCACCAACGGCACGTCCACCTGCAACAAGATCGTGGTGCAGGCGCTGGTCAAGCCCGACGACATCGTGCTGGTGGACCGGAACTGCCACAAGTCGCACCACTACGGCCTGGTGCTGGCCGGCGCGCAGGTGGCCTACCTGGACTCCTATCCGCTGGATGAATTCTCGATGTACGGCGCGGTGCCGCTGCGCCACATCAAGGAAACGCTGCTGAGCTTTCGCCGCGCCGGCACGCTGGACCGCGTGCGCATGGTGCTGCTGACCAACTGCACCTTCGACGGCATCGTCTACGACGTCGAGCGCGTCATGCTCGAATGCCTGGCGATCAAGCCCGACCTTGTGTTCCTGTGGGACGAGGCCTGGTTCGCCTTCGCCCGCTGCCATCCGATCTACCGCCAGCGCACCGGCATGGCCAGCGCCGCCCGGCTGGCCGAGACCTTCAAGGATCCGGCCTACGCCCGCCGCCATGCCACCTTCGCCGCCGGCATCGACTGGAACGACGACGAACAGCTGCTCAACGCCCGGCTGCTGCCCGACCCCGCCCGGGCGCGGGTGCGCGTGTACGCCACGCACTCCACCCACAAGACGCTGACCGCGCTGCGCCAGGGCTCGATGATCCATGTGTGGGACCAGGACTTCAAGGACAAGGTCGAGGAGTCCTTCCACGAAGCCTACATGACCCACACCTCGACCTCGCCCAACTACCAGATCCTGGCCTCGCTGGACGTGGGCCGCAGGCAGGTGGAACTGGAAGGCTACGAGCTGATCCAGCGCCAGCTCGAACTGGCGATGAGCCTGCGCGAGCAGGTGCTGCATCACCCCCTGCTCAAGCGCTATTTCCGCTTCCTGCGGGTGTCGGACATGGTGCCCGCGCCCTACCGCGAGTCCGGCGTCGACAACTACTACAACGACGAGACCGGCTGGGACAACCTGGAAGCGGCGTGGCAGACCGACGAGTTCGCGCTCGATCCGACCCGCGCCACGCTGACCATCGGCGCCACCGGCATGGATGGCGACACGTTCAAGAACAAGGAGCTGATGGACCGGTACGGCATCCAGATCAACAAGACCTCGCGCAACACGGTGCTGTTCATGACGAACATCGGCAGCACCCGCTCGGCGATCGCCTACCTGATCGAAGTGCTGGTCAAGATCGCCCGCGACGTGGACGCGCGCGTGGCCGACATGAGCTCCATCGAACGGCGCATCCACGAACGGCGGGTGCGCTCGCTGACGCTGGAGCAGCCGCCGCTGCCGGACTTCTCCAGCTTTCACTTCGCCTTCCGGGGCCGCAGCGTGGAAGGACGCGCCGAGACGCGCGACGGCGATATCCGCAGCGCCTTCTTCCTGTCCTACGAGGACGCCAATTGCGAGTACATCGGCATGGTCGAGGCCGGCCAGGCCATCGCCGCCGGCCGCGAGCTGGTGTCGGCGCTGTTCGTGATCCCCTACCCGCCCGGCTTTCCCATCCTGGTGCCCGGCCAGGTCATCAGCGCCGAGATCCTGCAGTTCATGGCCGCGCTGGATGTGCGCGAGATCCACGGCTTCCGGCCCGAGCTGGGCTTCCGCATCTTCAGCCAGGCCGCGCTGGACCTGGCCGCGCAGGCCACCGCCGCACGCGCGGCCCTGGCGCTGGCCGGACGCGCCGCCCAGTCGCAGGCCGGCGACCCGCCCGCGCAGACCGAACCGGCGCTTGCCGCCACGGCGTCCCCCGCCGCCAAGAAGCCCGCCTCCAGGAGCAAGAAATGAGCAACAAAGTCACCAGCATTTCGGATCTGCAGCTGATGTTCCACCGCAACGAGCGGCCCATCTACTTCATCAGCGCCACCAACTTCAACCTGCTGGGCATGGATCGCTGGGTCAACCGCTTCCGCTACATCAACTACATCGACTGCTTCGACGGACGCCATCCGAATGTGTTCGTGCCGCAGGAATCGCCGCATGCGGAATTCGAATCCATCGAGGACATCAACAACTACCTGCTGCAGCACAAGGACGTGATCGACATGATCGAGCGTCGCGGCGGCAAGCCGGTGGCCACGTTCCTGATGTTCGACGAGAAGACCGAGGCGCTGGCCAAGGAACTGGGCATGGAGGTCTGGTTCCCGCCGGCGGCGCTGCGCACCCGCTGCGACAACAAGATGGAAACGGTGCGCATCGGCAACAAGGCCGGCGTGCATTCGGTGCCGAACGCGCTGGAGAAAGTGGACAGCTACGCGCACCTGATGCAGATCGCGGACCGCAACGGGCTGGGACGCGACCTGGTGGTGCAATCGGCGTTCGGCGACTCGGGCCACACCACCTTCTTCATCGCGTCGGAAGACGATTTCAACAAGCACAAGGACGAAATCGTCAACGACCCCGAGGTCAAGATCATGAAGCGCATCAATTGTCGCGGCGCCACGCTGGAGGCCTGCGCAACGCAGTCCGGCACGCTGGTCGGACCGCTGCTGACCGAGGTGGTGGGCGCGCGCGAGCTGACGCCCTACAAGGGCGGCTGGTGCGGCAACGAGGTCTTCCCCGGCGCGTTCTCCGAAGAGGTCCGCGCCAAGGCGCGCGACATGGCCGAGCGCTTCGGCAACCAGCTGCTGGCCGAGGGCTATCGCGGCTACTTCGACCTGGACTTCCTGATCGACACCGACAGCGGCGAGGTCTACCTGGGTGAACTGAACCCGCGCATCTGCGGCGCCAGCCCGATGACCAACCACGCCGCCTTCGCCTATGCCGACGCGCCGCTGTTCCTGTTCCACCTGCTGGAGTTCTCGGGCGTGCCGTTCGATCTGAACGTCAAGGAGATCAACGAGCGCTGGGCGCAGCCGCGCTTCATCGATTCCTGGTCCCAGGTGGTGATGAAGTTCACCGACGAAAAGGTCGACCAGGTGACGCACGCGCCGGCCACCGGCATCTACCGCATGGCCGAGGACGGCAGCGTGGCCTACCAGCGCTTCGACTATGAGCGCCGCGCCATCGACACCGAGCGCGAGGCCTTCTTCATGCGCATCACCGGGCCGGGCGACTACCGCTACGAGGGCGCCGACCTGGGCATCCTGATCACGCGCGGACGCTCGATGGACGACAACTTCAAGCTCAACATCCGCGCGCGCGACTGGATCCGAGGCATCAAGAACTACTACGCGGGCAAGCCGGTCATGACGACGCAGCACGACGCGGCGCCGGCGCCCGGCTCGTTCAAGATCCTGTAGGGGAGACGCCGCCATGCCGCCCATCAGCATCCGCTTCCAGGCCATCGCGCAGGACCAGCCCGGGGAAAAATGGCACACACTGTTCGAGCGCTCCTGGCCCGCTTACCGCTCGTGGTTCCTGCGCGGCGGCGTGGTCGGGCGTCCGACCTACCTGGAATGCCGGCGCGCCCTGCGCGAACACATGCCCGAACTGGTGCCGGTCTGGGAACAGCTGGCCGAACTGGCCGGCGGCGGCGATGTGGAGGCCCGCTTCCTGTCGCTGTGGTGCCCGCCCGCCTATATCGCCGGCTGCTCGCAAACCGTATGGATCGACCCGCAAGGCCGCGACGAGCCCGCGCTGCTGCGCAACTACGACTTCGCGCCGGCGCTGCTGGAGGGAAACTGGCTGGCCACGCGCTGGACCGGGCGGCGCGTGGCGGCGATGGGCGACTGCCTGTGGGGCGCGCTGGACGGCGTCAACGAGGACGGCCTGGCCGCGTCCCTGTCGTTCGGCGGGCGCACCGTCGCGGGCATCGGCTTCGGCATCCCGCTGGTGCTGCGCTACGTGCTGGAAACCGCGCGCAACACCGCCCAGGCCATCGCCATCCTGCAGCGCGTGCCGGTGCACATGAGCTATAGCGTCACGCTGCTGGACAAGGCGGCGGATTGGGCCACCGTCTTCGTCGGCCCGGACCGCCCCGTGGAAGTCACGCGGCGCAAGGCGGTCACCAACTATCAGCGCGTCATCGAGTGGCCCGAGCACGCGCGCGCCACCCGCGCCTACGAACGGCTGGAGGCCATGGAGCGGCAGCTCGACAACCGCGCGAGCGCGCAGACGCTGACCGAGACACTGCTGGCCGACCCGCTGTACCAGAACGCCTGGGCGCGCGGCTACGGCACGCTGTACACGGCCGTGTACCGCCCGCTGTCCGGCCGCATCGACCTGCATTGGCCGGGCGCGGTCTGGGCGCAATCGCTGCGCACATTCGAGGAAGGCCACCACGACATCCTCTACCGCGCTCCGTCGCAGTAGACCGCGACATTTCCGCAGAGACCCCGCGCAACGCCCTTTCCCGCGCATCAAAGCGATGCGTGGATCATGGAGACACAACATGAACAAGAAGAAGATTCCCCCCGCCGCCTGGATCCTGGTCGCGATGGTGATAGGCATCGTGATCGGCTACATGATCTTCGTCAACTTCCCCGACAAGAAGGCGGCCACGCAGGTCGCCGGCTACATCTCGATCATGTCGGATGTCTTCCTGCGCCTGATCAAGATGCTGATCGGCCCCCTGGTCTTCTCCACGCTGGTGGTGGGCATCGCCCACATGGGCGACGCCGCCTCGGTCGGGCGCGTGTTCGCCAAGGCGCTGGGCTGGTTCGTGATCGCCTCGCTGTTCTCGCTGGTGCTGGGCCTGATCATGGCCAACTGGCTGCAGCCGGGCCACAACCTCGGACTGCCGCTGCCCGACATCGGCTCGGCGACCAACCTGGCGACGTCCAAGTTCACGCTCAAGGATTTCGTCAGCCATCTGGTGCCCAAGTCCTTCGCCGAGGCCATGGCCAACAACGAGATCCTGCAGATCGTGGTGTTCTCCATGTTCTTCGGCGTGGCGCTGGCCGCGCTGGGCGAGAAGGGCAAGACGCTGGTGGCCGCGGTCGACGAACTGGCGCACGTGATGCTCAAGATCACCGGCTACGTGATGAAGCTGGCGCCGCTGGCGGTGATGGCGGCCATGGCGGCCACCGTGGCGGTCAACGGCCTGGGCATCCTGCTGAAGTTCGCCGCCTTCATGGGCGACTTCTACACCAGCCTGTTCATGCTGTGGGGCCTGCTGATCCTGGCGGGTTTCCTGTTCCTCGGGCCGCGCGTGCTCAAGCTGCTGGTGCTGATCAAGGAAGCCTTCATGCTGTCCTTCGCCACCGCCAGCTCCGAAGCCGCCTACCCGAAGATCCTGGACGCGCTCGATCGCTTCGGCGTCAAGCGCAAGATCTCCAGCTTCGTGATGCCGATGGGCTATTCCTTCAATCTGGACGGCTCGATGATGTACTGCACCTTCGCGACGCTGTTCATCGCGCAGGCCTACGACATCCATCTTTCCCTGGGCACGCAGATCACGATGCTGCTGATCCTGATGCTGACCTCCAAGGGCATGGCCGGGGTGCCGCGCGCCTCGCTGGTCGTGATCGCCGCCACGCTGAACCAGTTCGACATTCCCGAGGCCGGCCTGCTGCTGATCCTGGGCGTGGACACCTTTCTCGACATGGGCCGTTCCGCCACCAATGCCGTGGGCAACTCCATCGCCACCGCCGTGGTGGCCAAATGGGAGGGCGAGCTGCTGCCGGAAGCCGAGGCCGCCGCCAATGCGGCGCGGATGGATGAAGAACTCAAGACCAGTCAGGCGCGCCCCGCGCAAGCCTGAGTCCCGTTCCAAGGAAACCGTCATGGCCTCCCGAACTGTCTGGAAACCGTTGCTGGCCTTCTGCGCGGCGGGCGCCCTGCTGGCCGGCCCCGCCGGCGCGCAGGAAAGCGGCGCATCGTCCCTGCCCGACGCCGCGCGCATCACGTTCACGACCCTGACCGGCACGCTGGCCAAGGCCCGCAGCACGGGCAGCGTCGCGCTGGGCTACCGCGAAGACGCGATTCCGTTCTCCTTCCTCAACGCCCGCAAGCAGCCCGTGGGCTACTCCATCGAGCTGTGCAAGGCGCTGGTGTCGTCCATCGAGGACGCCATCGAAAGAACCGTCGACATCCAATGGGTGCCGGTCACCGCCGACTCCCGCATCGACGCGGTGGTCACGGGCCGCGTCGACCTGGAGTGCGGGTCCACCACCAGCAATGTCGAGCGGCAGAAGCGCGTGGCCTTTTCCCCGGTCATCTTCGTGGCCGGCACCAAGGTGATGGTCAAGTGGGGATCGCCGATCAGCTCGTTCCGCGATCTGGCGGGCAGGACGGTCGCGGTGACGGCCGGCACCACCAACGAGAAGGCGCTGCGCGACCTGGACCAGAAGTTCAAGCTCGGCATGCGGCTGCAGGTCGTGAACACCCACGCCGACGGCTACGCGCGCGTGACCCGCGGCGAGGCCGACGCCTTCGCCACCGACGATGTGCTGCTGTACGGCCTGCTGGCGCAGCACGGCAAGGCGGGCGGCGGCGCCGAAATGGTGGTGGTGGGCGACTACCTGTCCTACGACCCCTACGCCATCATGTTCCGCAAGGACGATCCGCAGCTCGCCCAGCTCGTCAAGGACAGCTTCCAGGTGCTGGCCGAGGATGGCGAGATCGAGCGCCAGTACCGCCGCTGGTTCCTGCGCAAGCTGCCCACCGGCGCCAGCCTGGATCTGCCCATGAGCGCGCAGCTGCAGACCCTGATCGAAACCATGGCCATCAAATCACAATAACGCACCCGCCACAGCGGGACCGACGTCCCGCAACGAGGACCATCATGATGAGCGACCCGGCATTCCGCGACGAGCATGACCTGCTGGGGGACCGCGCGGTCCCCGCCTGCGCCTACTACGGCGTGCACACCTTGCGTGCGCAGGAGAACTTTCCGATCACCGGCATCCCGATATCGACCTATCCGGAGCTGATCCGGGCGCTGGCCTATATCAAGCAGGCGGCGGCGCTGAGCAATTGCGAGCTTGGCCTGCTGGACGAACGGCGCTGCGACGCCATCATCGAAGCCTGCAACGAACTGATCAAGGGCCGGCTGCATGATCAGTTCGTGGTCGACGTTATCCAGGGCGGCGCGGGCACGTCCACCAACATGAACGCCAACGAGGTCATAGCCAACCGGGCGCTGGAGCTGCTGGGCCAGAACCGGGGCGACTACCATGTCCTGCACCCGAACGAGCATGTGAACATCGGCCAGAGCACCAACGACGTCTACCCGTCCGCGCTCAAGATCGCGACCTGGTTCGGCGTCCACGGACTGATCGACGCCATGGACATCCTGCGCGAGGCGTTCGAGGCCAAGGCCGAGGCCTTCAAGGACGTGCTGAAGATGGGCCGCACCCAGCTGCAGGACGCGGTGCCGATGACGCTGGGCCAGGAATTCAGCACCTATGCCGTGATGCTGGGCGAGGACCAGGCGCGGCTGCGCGAGGCGGTGATGCTGATCTGCGAGATCAACATGGGCGCCACCGCGATCGGCACCGGCATCACGGCGCATCCCGACTATGCGCCGCTGGTGCTGATGCACCTGCGCAAGATCACCGGCATTCCGCTGCAGACGGCACCCAACCTGATCGAGGCCACCCAGGACTGCGGCGCGTTCGTGCAGCTGTCCGGCGTGCTCAAGCGCGTGGCGGTGAAACTGTCTAAGACCTGCAACGACCTGCGGCTGCTGTCCAGCGGCCCGCGCGCCGGCCTGGGCGAGATCAACCTGCCGGCCATGCAGGCCGGCTCCAGCATCATGCCCGGCAAGGTGAATCCGGTCATCCCGGAAGTGGTCAACCAGATCGCCTTCGAGGTCATCGGCAACGATGTCACCGTCAGCTTCGCCGCCGAGGCCGGACAGTTGCAGCTCAATGCCTTCGAGCCCATCATCGCGCACAGCATCTTCAAAAGCGTCAGCCATCTGCGCAACGGCTGCCTGACCCTGGCCGAACGCTGCGTGAAAGGGATTACCGCCAACGCGGACCGCCTGCGCGCATCGGTCGAGAACTCCATCGGCATCGTGACGGCGCTGAACCCGTACATCGGCTACGCCAATGCCACCTCCGTGGCGCAGGAGGCGCACCTGAGCGGCGGCAGCGTCTATGACATCGTGCTGAGCCGGGGCCTGCTGTCCAAGGCCCAGCTCGACGAGATCCTGCAACCGGAAACGCTCACGCACCCCGTCGCGATGCACCCGGCCGCCGTGCGCAGGCCGCCTGGCGCGTCACAGGGCTAGACGGACGGATGGGCTGGGCACGCGCCGGTGGCGCCTGCCCGCCTCAAGCCCATCCAAAAAACGCGCCCGCCTCGCGCAGCACCGCGTCGGGGATTTCCTCGGCCAGATAATGCGCGCCCGGCAACGGCCCGCCGTCGACCTGGTCGGCGATGGCGCGCCACAGGGCCAGCACATCGAAGTTCCGGCCCACCGCGCCGCGCTCGCCCCACAGCGCGCGCACCGGCATGCGCAGGCGCTCGCCGGCGGCTCGGCCCTGGCGGTCATGCTCCAGATCCACGGTGGCGGAAGCGCGGTAGTCCTCGCAGATGCCCGTGGCCCAGCCGGGCAGGCGCGCGACGCGCTCGTACTCGGCCATGGCCGGCGCGGAGAAATGCGCCAGCCCGCCGGGCCGCCCGCCCATGACCGAGCGCAGGTAGAACACAGGATCGCGCTCGATCATGGTCTCCGGCATGGGCGCGGGCTGGATCAGCCAGAACCAGTGGAAGTACGCCTGCGCGAAGGCGCGGGTGGTGTGCTCGTACATATCCAGCGTGGGCGCGATGTCCAGCAGCATCAGGCGCGTGACGGCCGTCGGATGATCCAGCCCCAGCCGGTGCGCGACGCGCGCGCCACGGTCATGCGCCAGCACCTCGTAGCGTTCGTGCCCCAGCGCGCGCATCAGCACCGCCATGTCCTGGGCCATGACGCGCTTGGAATGCGCGGCGTGGCCGGGCGCGGCCGGCGGCTTGTCGCTGTCGCCATAGCCGCGCAGGTCGGCGGCCACGCAGGTGCGATACCGCGTCAGAGCCGGCCACAGGCGATGCCAGATGGCGCTGGTCTGGGGATGGCCGTGCAAGAGCAACAGCGGCGGCCCGTCGCCGCCGACGCGGGCAGCGATGCGCACGCCATTGACGGCGTGCAGGCGGATCGGAAGGTCGAAGAAATCGCTATCGCTCATGGATCGTCCTGTGTCGTTTGCCCCCCCGGGAAGACGCCCGCCGGCCTCGCGGACCGGACGTCCGCCTCATCCCGGCCCTGCGCCGCGTCTTCAGCCCTCGGCGCCCAGCAGCGGGCCGGCGCGCACGATGCCGCAGCGCTTGTGCGCGCGCATCACCACGGCCACGTCGCTGTTGAGCACGCCTTCCAGTTCGCCCAGCCGGCGCGTCACCACGTCCCAGAGCTGCGGGCTGTCGCGGCACAGCACATGCCAGAACAGCTGCGATGCGCCGCTGGTGCCGAACAGGCAGCGCGTGTTCGGATCGCGCGCCAGGTGCGCGGCCAGCGCATTGACCGCCTGCGGCCGCACCTGCACGGAAATCACCGCCTCCACCGGAAAGCCCACCAGCGACGGCTCGACTTCCACGCGGAAGCTCAACGCGCGCCGGTCCACCAGGTTTTGCAGCATGCGGTGGGCGGTGGGCTCGCTGACGCCGACCTGCTCGGCCAGCTCGGCCAGGCTGGCGCGGCCGTCGCGCATCAGATGGCCGGCCAGGCGCTGCTCGGACTCCGTGAGCGCGGCGGGCGGATTGGACGGCGCAGGCTCGAGCGCGGCGCCAGCCTCGGCCAGGATGCGCCACTGGCCCGCGCGGCGGAAGGGCCGCAGCACCAGCCGCGCCTCGACATGCTCGACGCCGTCGATGGAAGGCAGCACCCGCGTCACCAAGTCCGGCATGTCGGCCTCGTCGGCCAGCGTCAGCTCGGCCATCAGGTCGGCCGAGCCGGCCAGCGTCACGGCCAGCTGGCAGCTGTCCAGCGCCGCCAGCCTTTCGGCCACGTCCGGCACCCGCCCGGAACGGCAACGCACCCAGGCATGCAGCACCACGCCGCGACCGGTGACCAGCGGGTCGGGCTCGGCGATGACGCGCAGCGCGTCCGCGTCCATCAGGCGCTTCAGGCGCCGGGCCACCGTGCGCTCGGCGATGCCCGTGGCCGCCCCCAGCTCGCGCCAGGACGCGCGGGGTTCGGCCTGCAGGGCCACCAGGCAGGCCAGATCGGTGTCATCGAGTGTTGGCATTAGGGGCTTACCCTTACTTGACGTGACCATATTCATTAATCTAACGTGGCGGAAATTACCAAATTATAAAAATTAGACGGTCTTTTTGACCAAAAATAAACACCTGATTGAGGACTTCATGAGCAGCCCCTCCACGACCCTGCACGCCAAGCAGGGGGCCGCCGCCGCGCCCGTGTCGCGCGCCCGCACCATCCTGGCCGGTAGTGTAGGCAATGCCGTCGAATGGTTCGACTGGACCATCTACGCATCCTTCGCCATCTTCTTCTCCAGCCAGTTCTTCCCCGAAGGCAACGAGACCACCGCGCTGCTGGCCTCGTTCGGCATCTTCGCGGTC
>MCND01000356.1_pt1 | contig 14825 bp, 14 predicted proteins | sample 778211 | NCBI WGS metagenome assembly MCND01 (sample SAMN04296812, study PRJNA304217) | bioreactor metagenome | isolation source: activated sludge enriched with benzalkonium chloride | place: Turkey: Istanbul urban wastewater treatment plant
CGGCTGGACAGCAGCGCGCGCCGCGTCTGCACCAGCTTCTGCTGCGCGGCCAGCAGGTCGCGCTGCGCGTCCAGCACTTCCAGGTAGGGCGAGGCGCCGTGGTCGTAGCGCAGCTGGGCCAGCCGGGCGCGTTCGCCCTGCGCGGCGACGGTGGCGCGCAACACCTCCACCTGCTCGGCCAGCCAGTGGCGCGCCGACAGCGCGTCGGACACGTCGCGGAAAGCGCTCTGGATGGCTTTCTCGTAGCCGGCCACGGCCTGGTCGCGGCGCGTCTCGGCCAGGTCCAGCGCGGCGGAGCGGCGGCCGGCGTCGAAGATCGGCAGGCTTAGCTTCGGCGCGAAGCTCCAGGCGCGGCTGCCGCTGTCGAACAGGCCTTCCAGCTCGGCGCTGGCGGTGCCGTAGGCGCCGGTCAGCGTGATGGACGGGAAGAAGGCGGCGCGGGCGGCGCCGATGTTGGCGTTGGCGGCTTTTAGACGGTGCTCGGCCGCGACGATGTCGGGACGGCTGGCCAGCAGGTCGGACGGCAGTCCCGCCGGCAGGTCGCGCATGACGGCGGCGTCGTCCAGCCGCGCGCCGGCCGGAGGCAGCGCCAGCGGGCCGCCCGCCAGCAGCGCCAGCGCGTGGGCCTGCGCCGCGCGGCTCTGTTCCAGGTCCGCGCCCAGCGCCGTGGCCTGCTGCCACAGCGTTTCCACCTGGGTCAGGTCCAGCCGCGAGATCGCGCCGACCTCGAAGCGGCGCTTGAAGATGCGCAGCGATTCGGCGCGCGAGGCAATGGTCGCGCGCGTCAGCGCCAGGCGTTCGTCCAGCTCGCGCAGCGTCAGGTAGCCGTCGGCCACCTGCGTGATCAGGCTGAGCGTGGCGGCCCTGGCGGCGGCGTCGGAGGCCAGGTAGTTTTGCAGCGCGGCGTCCTTCAGGCTGCGCACGCGGCCCCAGAAATCCAGCTCCCAGCTCGCCATGCCGACGCCGACCTGGTACTGGCTGCTGATCTGCGGTTGGCGCGTCAGGTTCAGGTCGCCCGGCACGCGGGCGCGCGACCCGTCGGCCTGCACGCCTATCGTGGGGAACTGGTCGGCGCGCTGGATGCCATAGAGCGCACGCGCTTCCTCGACGCGCAGCAGCGCCGTGCGCAGGTCGCGGTTGTTGCGCAGCGCGCTGTCGATCAGGTCTTGCAGGATCGGGTCGGTGTAGTAGTCGCGCCAGCTGACGGTCGCCGCCGCCGGCGCCTCGGCGTCCGCCGTGGGCGCCTGCTCATAGGTCGTGGGCACCGGTGCGGCGGGACGCTGGTAATCGGGCGCCATGGACAGGCAGCCGCCCGCCAGCAGCGGCAGCAGCGCCGCGCCTAGCGCGCGTAGCACGCGCGCGGATGCCGGACGGGCGGGCAGGTCTGGGGTCATTCCTCTTTCTCCAGGACATAGGCGCCGGGCGCGTCCGCCAGCACGGGATAGCCGCGGCGCGGCGCGCCCAGGGCGGGCGGCTTGCGGGGCTTGCCGGAAAGGCCGGCGAGCCAGCTCGTCCAGGCCGGCCACCATGAACCGTCGTGCGCGGGCGCGGCCTGCAGCCACTCGTCCGGCGTCAGCGTGGGGCCGCCGGCGGGACGCGCCAGACTGCGGTAGCGGCGGCGCGGGTGGCCGGGTTCGCTGACGATGCCGGCGTTATGGCCGCCGCTGGTCAGCACGAAGTCCAGCGGCGCTGGCGTCAGGCCGTGCAGCTTGAACACGGAGCGCCATGGCGCCACGTGGTCGTTCTCGGTGCCTACGCAGAACAAGGGCAGCCGCAGGTCGCGCAGCATCACCGGGCGGCCGTCGACCCGATACCGGTTGGCCGCCAGGTCGTTGTGCAGGAACAGCTGGCGCAGGTATTGGCCGTGCATGCGCGCGGGCATGCGGGTCGCGTCGGCATTCCAGGCCATCAGGTCCGACATGGGCGCTCGCCGGCCCAGCAGGTATTCGTTGATCATGCGCGACCACAGCAGGTCATAGGACCGCAGCATCTGGAAGGCGCCGGCCATCTGCCGCGAGGTCAGGTAGCCGGTGCGCGCCATCTGCGCCTCCAGCAGGCTGACCTGGCTTTCGTCGATGAACAGCGCCAGCTCGCCCGGCTCGCTGAAGTCGGTCTGCGCGGCCAGCAGGCTCAGGCTGGCCAGGCGCGTGTCGCCGTCGCGCGCCATGGCGCTGGCGGCGATGGCCAGCAGGGTGCCGCCCAGGCAGTAGCCGGCGGCGTGCACGCGCGTGTCGGGCACGATGGCGGCGATGGCGTCCAGCGCTTCGCCGATGCCGAGCGCGAGATAGTCGTCCATGCCCAGCTCGCGGTCCTGCGCGCCGGGATTCTTCCAGGAAATGCAGAACACCGTATGACCCTGGCGCACGAGGTAGGCGATCAGCGAGTTGTGCGGCGACAGGTCCAGGATGTAGTACTTCATGATCCAGGCCGGCACGATCAGCACGGGCTCGGGGCGCACGGTCGGGGTGGCGGGGCTGTACTGCAGCAGTTCCATCAGCCGGTTGCGCCACACCACCTTGCCGGGCGTGACGGCGACCTGCTTGCCGGGGATGTAGTCGCCGGCGCCCGCGGGCGGCTGGTTGGCCAGCGCGCGCATCGCGTCTTCCCAGGCATGGGCGGCGCCGCGCAGCAGGTTGGCGCCGCCTTCCTGCCAGGTCTGGCGCATCACTTCGGGGTTGCCGGCGATCTGGTTGCCCGGCGACAGCAGGTCCAGCCACTGGCGCGCGGCAAAGGCCGCCAGCTGCGCGTGATGGGGATCCACGCCGGGCACGCCCTGCGTGGCCTGTTCCCACCACTGCTGGGCCGCCAGGAATCCTTCGCTCCACAGGTTATAGGGCCATTGGCGCCAGCCTTCATCGGCATAGCGGCGGTCACGGGCAGCGGGGGCGTCCGGCGCCGGGGCCGCCGTGACGGGCAGCAGATGGCGGCCCAGTTGCGCGGCCTGGCGAAATGCCAGGCTGGCCAGTTCAGCCTGTTTGCCCGGGGCGCAGGCCAGGTGCGAGGCCCAGTCCGTCCAGGCCAGCAGGCCGGCCGCCGGCGACAGGCCGCCGGTCCAGCGGGCCATCGCGGCGCGCGCGGCCGTGTCCAGCGTGTTCGCTTTGCTTGCCCATGCGGAATCGGATGAGGTCGGCATGCATGCTCCAGGACGCCGGCGGGCTTGCGCCGCCGGCAGGCGGCCACTCGGGCGTGGAGGCGGGCTGGTGGCCCGGTTCCGGCGCCGGCGGCGGCCGATGGCAGGATCTTGCTGTCATTGTGCCCAGGCGGTCTTGATCATTCCTTGATCAAAGTCAAGTTAGCGACCGGCCAGTCGGTTTTTAATGGACCCGTTCTGTTCAGGAGTGGGGCCATGGGGACTCAGCGGCGCCGGCTTGCGCCGGCTTTGCGGGTCGCGCAGATACTTGACGCGGCGCTGCAGGAGTTTTCGGCTTCGGGATACGCGGGCGCGAGGATGGATGACATCGCGCTGCGGGCGGGCCTGTCCAAGGGCGGGCTGTATGCGCATTTCTCCAGCAAGGAAGCGGTGTTCGAGGCGCTGATCGCGCGTCACCTGAGCCCGGCGCCGCTGGACGTGGAGGCGGTGGTCGACGGCGCCTCGTCCACGCGCGATCTGGCTGAACGCATCGTCGATCAGCTCTATGTAAGCCTGGCCAATCCGGCCATGATCAGCGCCATGCGGCTGCTGCTGGCCGAAAGCGCCCGCGTGCCGCAGCTGGCCGCGCGCTGGCGGCGCGAGACCACCGACGCCCAGCAGGCCTGCCTGGCGCGCCTGCTGGAGCGGGCGCGCGCGCGCGGGCTGTGCGCGGGCGGCGTGGCGCAGGAACATCCCTGGCTGCTGTTGTCGCCCATCGTGCATACCATGGTGGCCTGCATCCTGCTCGGGCCCCAGGAGCGCATCGACATGGCTGCCCGCAGGCGCGCCCATGCGGCGCTGATCGGCGAACTGCTGGAAGCGGGCGGCGGGCAAGCCGGCGCGCCAGCGCAGATTGGCGACCGGTAGATGAATCCGCGCCCGGCTTGACACCGTCTTGAGCATGGTGTCGTATGCTGTCGCCGGACGCTACGATTCTTTCATCCTTATCCACAAGAGGGGGCGGCTTGCCTACATCGGGAATGACTGCCCGCGTGTCATCGTGGCGTTTCCTGCCCGTTGCGCTGGCCATGGTGCTGCCGGTCCTGCTCTGTGTGGGCTGGAGCTGGTTTCACGCAGTCGGCGAGGTGCGCAAGGACGCGTCGATCGCGGCCGGCGTGGTGCGGGTGCAGACCGGCACCATCCTGACCCAGGCGCGCGAGCTGCTGGTGCGGTTGGTCGACCTGACGGCCAAGGACTGCGGCGAGGCCCTGCCCACCATGCAGCGCTGGGCCACGTTGAATCCATATGTTCGCGCGCTGATCCTGGCGCAGGATGATCGCATCTACTGTTCGTCGGCGGTTGGCGCGACGGACTACAGCATCACCGAGTTTCACCGCTGGCCGCGCAGCATGACGCCGGCCGGTTGGCTGTATACCGCGCAGGGCACGCCGATGGCGCCCGACCGGCCCGCCATCCTGCTGGGCGTGCCGGGCCGGGATGGCCGCAGCGGCGCGGTGGTGGTTGATGGGCGCAACCTGCAGGACATCATCAATTCGGTCGCGACCCTGGGCGACTTCCAGATCGAGCTGACGCTGGGGGAAGGGGCGCCGGTACGCAGTGCGTCCTGGACGGATTGGGCCGGCAGCGTCGAGCCCGTGTACCAGGAGATGACGGACAGCATGAACGGCGCGAAACTGCGCATCAGCGTGGTGGTGCCGCCGCAGGCGCTGGGGCTGGAGTGGCAGAAGCTGTTGCTGACCTACGTGCCTTTGTCGTTGCTGGCGGGTGCGCTGCTGGCCTGGGCGGCATATCGCTTGCAGCGCAGCCGCCAGTCCTACCGGGAACAGTTGCGCCGCGCGATGGCGGCGGGCGAGTTCCATGTGGAGTACCAGCCGGTGTACAGCCAGGTCACGGGCCGCTTCGAAGGGGTGGAGGCGCTGATGCGCTGGATGCGTCCGGGCACGGGGCTGGTGCGGCCCGACATCTTCATCGCGGCGGCCGAGCAGGAAGGCGTGATCATCGAGCTGACCCAGCATCTGCTGGGCCTGATCGAGCGCGACATGCGCGAATGGGACACGCCGCCGGGCTTTCATGTGGGCGTGAACATCGCGCCGGAGCACCTGTCCAGCGAGGATCTGGTGCCGGACGTTCGTGCCTTCGTCGCCGCGACGGCCGCGCGCCAGCCGCTGCTGGTGCTGGAAATCACCGAGCGCAGCCTGATCGAGGACAGCGGCCGCGCCCGCCGCAACATCGACACGCTGCGCGCCGAGGGCGTGCGCGTGGCCATTGACGACTTCGGCACCGGCCATTGCTCGTTGTCCTATCTGCAGAAGTTTCCGGTGGACTACCTGAAGATCGACAAGGGCTTCGTGCATGCTATCCAGCCGGATGGCGAAGAGGCGCCGGTGCTGGACGTGATCATCATGCTGGCGCACCGGCTGGGCCTGTCGGTGGTGGCCGAAGGCGTGGAACAGCGCTTCCAGTTCGACTACCTGACCGAGCGCGGCGTGGCCTTCATCCAGGGCTATCTGTTTTCCCGTCCTTTGCGTTCGGCCGATTTCATGGCCTGGTACGCGGGGCAAGCGCAGCCGGTCGTGCCGGATTAGCCGGCGTCGCGCAGGCAGATGCAGGGCGTTGCGGGCCGCGCGGGCCCGCGCTCCAGCGTCAATCGGGGCAGGCCAAGCGGCGAATAGCGGTTGCTCAGGGACCATTGAACCCGCAGGCGCAGGCCGCCATCGCCGGCCCGCGCGCAGCTTGCGTCGTCGGAGGCCGAGGTGCCGGCGGGAACGAGCAGCAGCAGCGCCAGGCCCAGCGCCGCGAGACCGGCGATGGGTTTCATAAATCGCATACGGCTTGCTTTTTGGGGTTAAAAAATTATTGTTTTGCGATAAGTATTTGCTACACTACAGCAATTGATAGTGATCCGCAACGCTCGCCAGGACTTTCCGAGATGCTTCATTTCCCCACGCAGCCGTCGGCCGCGGCCATCAGCGATGGCGTTCGCCGCATGGCGCGCATCCGCCGACTTTCGCGCTGCATGCGCTGGCTGCTCGCGGCCACGGCCGTCCTGTTCGTCGTCCTGGCCGTGGCCATCTGGTTCCTGAGTTCGGATGCGGCGCTGACCCGCAGCCTGCACGCGCTGCTGGGCATCACCGATCCGTCCCGCGCGCCCGCGTTGCAGCTCGGGCCGGGCTATCGGGTGGCGGGCTTCTCATTGCTGGGACTGCAGCTGGCGCTGGTGCTGCGCGGCATCGCGCATGCCCATGCGATGTTTGGCGACTTCGCGCGCGGCGAAGTGCTGACCTCGGCCACGGCCCGTCGATTGCGCGGCATCGCGTTGCTCATCACGCTGTTCGCGTTGTGCTCGCCGCTGGTGAAGATGCTGCTGGTGCTGCTCTTCACCTGGAACGCGCCCGGCGAGCCGCACATGCTCATCCACATCCAGCTGGAAGACATCCTGCTGGGTCTGCTTGGCGGCCTGCTGTTCGCGCTGGCCTGGGCCATGGAAGAAGCGGCGCACGTGGCCGAAGAGAACCGGGGGTTCATCTGATGGCGATCGTGGTCAGGCTCGACGTGGTGCTGGCGCAGCGCAAGATGAAGGCGCGCCAGCTCGCGCAGGAGATCGGCATCACCGAACCCAACCTTTCCCTGCTGAAGTCGGGCAAGGTCAAGGGCATCCGCTTCGATACGCTGGCCCGCATCTGCGAAGTGCTGCAGTGCCAGCCCGGCGATCTGCTGGAGTACGTGCCGGACGAGGCCGCCGGCATGACCGCGGCGGACGCCGGCTTCGATTTCCGCCTCGACTGATTCCCCTGTTTCCCAACGCCGTCCGCGCATGCATGAAGCATGGCGCGGCGGTTTCACACGCCCCTACGATGGATGATCATCATGCAAAGTCCGCAGTGCCGCCGCCATGTCCGGTCGCTGATCCTGTTGCTTTCCGCCTGCGCCCTGGCGGCCTGCGCGCCCACGCCGCTGGCCCCCGGGGCCGCGAGCAACGTGCGCATCACGCACAACGAGCCCGGCAAGGGCTGCGCGTTCCTGGGCGACGTGACCGGCAGCCAGGGCGATTTCCTGAGGGGCGCGATCACGTCCAATGCCGACCTGGAGACGGGCGCCCGCAATGACCTGAAGAACCGCGCCGCGGCGATGGGCGGCAATGTCGTATACCTGCTGACGCAGCGGGCCGGGCAGACCGGCCGCAAGGATCATTCGGAGCAGACCAACGTGACCTTGACGGGCAACGTGTACCGCTGCGAGTGAGCGGGGCTGCCTGGCGTCAGGCCGGTTCGGCGGCGGCCGGGCCGGCCTTGGCGAAGAACAGATCGGTGATGGCCTGGCTGTCCAACGGTTCGCCGTTGATGGCGCGGGCCAGCAGCTCCGCGCCCAGCAGCTGCACCGAGAACACCATGTCCGGCCGCACGCGTCGGATTTTTTCCAGGTGCTTGTTGGTGTTGACCAGCGCGACCGTCTTGGCGCCCTGGCCGGCGGTGGCTTCCTGGGTGGCCAGCACGATGAAGGCGTTCTCCGCATCGTCGTCGCGCAGCGCCAGCACGTAGCGGGCGCGGGTCACGCCGGCCGCGCGCAGCACCTCGACGCTGGACGGGTCGCCTTCGATGAGGTCGGCCGTCGCCGGATATTCCTGCGGCACGCCGGCGGGCACGATGACGGTGACTTCGTCGCCGCGCCTGCGCAGTCCGTCGTAGACGCTGAGCGCCAGCGGCGTCGCGCCCGCGATGATGATGTGGTTCTTTCTCATGGCGGTGGAGAATCGGCCCTTGACCAGGCGTTTCAGGTTGCCGCCGATCACCGGGCCGGCGATGGCGCTGACGGAGGTGGCGAACACCGTGATGCCGAGGATGATAATCGACGCGGTGAACAGCCTGGCCGCGCCCGAGTGCGGCGTGATGTCGCCATAGCCCACTGTCGACATGGATACGATGGAAAAGTACAGCGCGGTGCCGGCGTCGTGGACGGGCGGCTTGAATTCATCGCCCAGGTATAGCGTGCCGAACACCGCGTAGATCAGCAGCGACAGCACGCTGACCAGGGCGAACAGCGAGCCCGCCGTGACGCTGGCCCGGTCGAAGCGGCGCCAATAGGCCATCAGCGCCAGGATCAGCACCAGCGTATAGATGCCCAGGCCGGCGTGTCCGCTGTCGCCCAGGATGGCGAAGGTGCCCACGCCGATCAGCAGCACCAGCGAGAAGGCCCAGGCGATGCGGGCCTTCAGGATCAACCCCAGCGCGATCACCTGCAGGCCCACGCCCAGCACCAGCCGCGGAATCTCCAGCAGCCCGACCACTTGCATGATCTCCTGCCAGTTGTCCAGCGCCAGCCAGAACGAATACTCGCGCGCCTGCACTTCGCGCAGCACGGGGTGCATGAACGCGTAGCCATCCAGCGCGACGAGGAAGGCCAGGCACCAGTTGGACGGGAACAGCGACGTCAGCTTGCGCAGCCGCCGCAGGAGCGGGGAGGGGGACAAGGGCATGGGACCGGGGATTGTCGATGCCGCCCATTTTAGGACGGTGAGTAAGGTCTGCCGCTATACCTATTATGTATGGAAGGCTATCAACAAAGAATTACGATAAATCCGAGCCTGGTCCTAAACTTCCTACATCACGCTGCGATCCGAAAGGAACGCCGCTGATACGGGCGAAAAGCCCGCCAGCAGCAAGGCGGACGATTTCCCGTGTATTGCACGCAGCGGTCGGGGCGGGGACTAGAGACCCCGCACTGACTCACGGTTCACTCCGAGCGTGAGTAGTGAGGCACGAATGTTGGAATCGCGTGATCCAGGTAGAAGGCATCAGTGCCGGCTGATGGCTCCTGTTCACGTGTTGTTTTAGCGCGGCGTCTTACCTTCGGGGCAGCGCCGCGTTTTTTTCGCCTGCTTCCTGCCTGTCGCTTCCGGACGCGGATCCATCCCGGGTTTGCGCATATTTCCCTTCCAGATTGTATTCAGTATGACGTCGCGTTCGCGACGGCCGTATCGCGTCGCCATTCTTCGGCGCCATCGTCGGCCTGCGCGCGCTCGTCCAGGTCCAGCTTGATGTCGGCCGCGAACATATAGCCCCAGCCGTGCACCGCGCGGATGGGCAGGGTCATGTGGTTGGCCGTGGCCTTGCGGCGCAGGCGGCTGATCATGACGTCGACGAAGCGGCGGCGCGTGACGCCGCTGTCGGTGTCGTCCGCGCCGTCGGCATAGAAGGCATCGCGGCTGACCTTGCGATCCGGCGCGTGCACCAGGCGCGACAGGAAGTCGCGCTCTCCGGTGGTCAGGCCCATGGTGCGCCCGCCCGGGCTGATCAGGGTCCAGCCCTTGTTGGCCAGCCGCCATGCGTCGCTGGGCGGCTCTCCGTTGGCCGGAATATCGCCCGGCTCGGCGTCCATGCCGGCCGCGCGCCGCACCAGCGCCTGCAAGACCGCGGCCAGCTCCAGTCCGCTGACCTCGGGCGACAGGCAGGCGTCGGCGCCGCACAGCAGCGTGCGTATCCGGCTTTCGGCGTCGGGAAACGCGGCGATGGCGACGATGCCCAGGCCCCGGTCGATGCCGCGCAACCGCACGGCCGCGTTATGCACGTCGGGCAGCGGCGCTTCCAGCACCACCAGCGGGCTCGGGCGCCGGGAGTAGCGCTCGTACACATCGACCAGTTCGTGGCAGCGGCGCACGTTGAAACCCAGATGGGACAGCGCCTCGATCAGTCTGGCATGCCTGGCGTCGTCCTTGCCCAGGAAAATGACATCCAGCGTGTTGTTCATTGATGCTTCCAATGAGACTGCGCGGCGCAGCCGCCGCGTGGAAAGGGGGCGCGGGCGTTACCGGATGGTATCCGCCCGGAAGGCAAGGGATCCGGCCGAGGGGCCGGCGGTCTGTCGGTCGTCCATGGCCCGGTGGCGATGGCTTCTTGCCCGTGCAGTCCGATCCTTGCGTGTCATGCCCCTCTCCCTGTGCCGCCCGCTCGGCGTCGCAAGCGTGGCGGTGTTGTTGGAATGCGGGCGAGTGGTTGCACGGATGGCGGAAAAGGTCCGCGTTCCGGCTGCGGTTGCCGGCTGGCAGGCACGGGGTCCGGGCGGCGCATGGCCTGGCGTTCTGCGCCTTTGGCCGCCGATGACCCGGTACTGCTTGGAAGTCACGCCCGTGTTTCATTTAAACACGGGCGTGTTTTTTTGTGAAGATAAGTTTCTGTAGTTTCTAGCGGTAACAGATGCGATTGCTCAAATCCGTCCAAACCCATTGAAACGCTGTTTTATTCCGTGGTTGCAACGATGCGATATTAAGTATTACCGATACATTATTTTCTATTTTTAGTGCATCCAAACTCCTACACTCTCGCCGGATCCGGCCCAAGGCCAGGGCTCGGTTCCGGCCGCCCGAGCGTCTGCGCAAGCTGCTGATAGATAGCGCTTTTTGGGAGACGGCGAGCGCGGGGCGCGGGCGCCAGGACTGGCGGCGGACGGGCGGAAGAGGAGGCGTTGCGAGATTTGCGGATTAGCCCGGAAATTGGGGTGTAATCCGTTTGTTTGGCAGCAGTATTGAGATGTTTTAATCAAATAAATAAATTCAAATTAATGGCTCAGGTTGATCGATTGGACACGTTTAGCCATCGTCTGCGCAACGCAAGGATGCTACAGGGATGGACACAAAAGGACTTGGCGGTCGCGAGCAACCTGTCGCAAAGCGCCATCGGCAACTATGAAAGCGGTCAACGCCTTCAGCCGTCCAGCGAGGCCCTGATCAAGCTGACCCGCGCGCTGCGGGTCAGCCCCATTTGGCTGAGCGCCGGGGAAGGCCCGATGTTCAGTCCGGAGCCGGCCGAGCCCGCCGCCAGCGCGGGCGAGCCCGATGTGCCGCCGCCCTGGCCGTTCGAAACCGTTTCCTATGCCACCTATGCGCGCCTGAGCACCCAGGAAAAGCGCCAGATCGAGCAGGTGCTGGCCGCGTATATCAGGGCGCGCGGCGAATAGGGTTCACGCGCCGCTGGCGCGACGCGGCGGGCTGGCTTGCCGCGGGCCTCGGATCGACGGACAGGTCCTCCCGACCGCCGGCGCGCAGCCGGACGCGCAAGCGTTCGACGGGATCGGCGATCAGCGCGTTGAGCAGGGCCGCGAAGCCGATGCAGCCGGTCAGCACCAGCGCATCGAAAAGCGCCGGCTGGCGCGCGCTGGCGCCGTCGAGCAGCCAGCCGAAGAACAGGATCACCAGGGCATGGCAGATATAGATCGGGTAGCTCAGTTCGCCAATCGCCTTGTCCAGCCGGTATCGCGCCTGAAACAGGAAGGCCAGCGGCAGCAGCGCCGCGAACAGCAGCACCGCCAGCGCGTCGCGCAGGTTGTGGTTCAGCCCGATGAAAAAGTGCGCGCAGCAGTACGCCGCCAGGATGGCGACGCCCAGTTCCGGCAGCCGGGGCCAGCGGCGCGTCAGCGCCTGCCAGCGCGGCAGCAGTATCTGGTGCGACAGCGCGCCGGCCAGGAACAGCGCCAACTCGGCGGGAAAGAAGCGGTAGGTCCAGGGATCGCTCAAGCCGATGCCGGTGGCGATCAGCACGGCCCGCAGGGCCAGCGAGGCGGCCAGCAGCGCGAGCAGCCTGCGCGGCGATCGCAGGACGAAGGGCGCGACCAGGTAGAACGTGATCTCCACGCCCAGCGTCCAGGCCTGCGGCACCAGCAGCCCCTGGTAGAGCGGCACGTCGCTGTGCGCGAAACTGCCGGTAAAGAGCAGGGAGGAATGCTCGATGCCGAAGAACATCAGCCAGTCCTGTCCCACGATGAAAAGATTGGACAGGATCAGGAACAGCCGGGCCGACAGGGGCAGGTCGTCGTAGAGACGGAAAAAGCTGCCATCGCCGGCGGCGTGAGCGGCCAGGGTCAGCGCAGCGACCGCCAGGTAGACCGGAAACAGGCGTAGCAGCCGGTTGGCGTAGAAGTGCCCCGTCGCGCCCTGGTAACGGTCGGTGCCGGTCAGTACGTAGGAAATCAGGAAACCGGAGATCACATAGAACAGCTGCACCGCAAGGCGTCCGCCGACCAGTTGATTCGTCGCGCCGCCGCCAAGGTGGTCCAGGACCACGGACAGCGCCAGCAAGGTTCTCAGAATGCCCATCGGGATGTCTCCGCAGCCTGTTTCGCGTGCTCCGGCGCGTTGCGCGGGCATTGTCGGCCCGCCGCAGTCGCCGCCATGGCGGCCGCCCGGGTAGCGATGCCACGGCTGGAGTTCAGGCGATTCTGCGCGCCGGCGTCGCCGCGCGCCATGAGGCATAAGACCCAGTACCCGGTCGCTTGGCTTGCTCGCCGAGCGCCGGACTCCCGCTTTGGCCCTCGGGCGTAGGGCTGAGGGCCGGGGCAAGGCGCGGGACAACGGCGAACGATGCCGGTTACAGTCTAGGGGTGTGCAATCAATCGGAGGTTCCGCCCATGCCCAATACTCAGTTCTTGCCCGGCCGCCTGCTTTGCATGGGTTTGCTGGCCCTGGCGTTGGCGGGATGCGCGGGATCCGGCGGCGCTCGTCCGCAAGGAGCGGCCGCCGCCAACGCGGCCAGCAGCGCGGATTCACTGGCGCAGACCGCCTGGGAACTGGTGCGCTGGGTCCAGCCCGGCGGCGCGCTGCGCGACATTCCCCATGGCGACAACGGCGAGCCCGTGAAGCTGGTGTTCCTGGCCCAGGGCAAGCAATACCGCGTCAATGGCTTCGCCGGCTGCAACCGCTACATGGGCACCTACAGGATCGAGGGCGGCAGGCTGCGCATCGACGCGCCGGCGGCCACGCGCATGGCCTGCCCGACGCCGGAGCGAGCCGGCCTGGAAGCGGACTACCTGCGCGGCCTGGGCAGCATCGATACCTTCACGCTCGACAACGGCGGGGCACCCCGTCACCTGACCTTCAACCTGCGCGGCGGCGACGTGCTGGAGTTCGTGCGGCGCGAGGATCCGCCCACCCCCTGAGCGGCCTGGCGACCAGGCGTTTCAGTCTGTTTTCCGCCGGCGTGGCGTCCGTGCGCCTTGCCTACAATGTCGGGCCGCCGGTACGGGCGCTTCACGTCGATTTCGGGAGATCTTCCATGTCCATATCCTCCAGCTTGCGTTGGCTCGCTCCCTGCGCGCTCGCCGTCGGTCTTGCCGCCTGCGCATCGCCGCCGCGCGGCCCGGGCGCGCAGGATCCGCGCTTCCAGCCCGCCGCCGCGTCCGACGTGTACGCGCAGACCAGCTGGGACCTGGCCCGCTGGACGCGACCCGGCGGCTCCTTGCGCCAGATTCCCCATCCGTCGCAGACCTCGCGGCCCGTCACGATCAGCTTCATCCATGACCAGGGCGCGCCCGTGGTCAGCGGCTTTGGCGGCTGCAATCAGTACAACGCGCCCTACACGGTGGCCAATGGGCTGCTGATCGTGCGCTCGCGTCCGGTGTCCACCATGATGGCCTGCAATCCGGAGGCCATGCGGCTGGAGCAGGATTTCCTCGACGGCCTGACGCGCATCACGTCCAGCACGCTGGACAACACCGGCAATCCGCGCCGCCTGACGCTGCTGCTGTCCTCGGGCGACACGCTGGATTTCGGCCGCCGGATCGATCCGGCGACCGGCGGCCAGATGGGGCCGAAAAAGCTCGTGTACGTCGATTCCGAGCGGGTGCCCTGCAATGCCGGCGCCGGCCGCGCCATGTGCTACCAGGTGCGCGACAGCGCGGCCCAGCCCTGGCAGCTCTGGTATGGCGATATCACCGGCTTCAATTTCCAGCCGGGCGTGCGCTATCGGCTGCGCGTGGTCGAAGTGCGCGATCCGAATCCGCCGGCCGATGCGTCCGGCTTGAAATGGGTGCTGGACGCGGTGGTCGAGCAGGAGCCGGTGCGGCGCTGAGGCCCCGGTCCGGGCGCGGGCCCGCCAGCGATTATGATGGCGGCTCCCGCGCATTCCGCATTTTTCGCGGCCCGCGCATGCCGCGCCGGTCTTGTCACGCTACGTCCATGTCTTCCGTTGCCAATATCTCCGCCTACAAATTCGTCTCGCTCGACGGCTTGCCCGCGTTGCGGGAAACGCTGCTGGCCCGCGCGCGCGAGGACGGACTCAAAGGCACGATCCTGCTGGCCGAGGAAGGCATCAACCTGTTCCTGGCCGGCGCGTCCGCAGGCATCGAGTCTTTCCTGGCCGCGCTGCGCGCGGATGCGCGCTTCGCCGACCTGGAGCCGAAGTACAGCTACAGCGACGCGGTGCCGTTCCGCAAGCTGCTGGTGAAGATCAAGCGCGAGATCATCCGCATGAACCATCCGGCCATCCGCCCCGAGGCCGGTCGCGCGCCGGCGGTGGATGCGCGCACGGTGGCGCGCTGGCTGGCGCAGGGCGCGGACGACGCCGGTCGTCCGGTCGTGATGCTGGATACGCGCAACGCCTTCGAGGTCGACGAGGGCACATTCAGGAACGCCATCGATTGGCGCATCGAGCGCTTCACCCAGTTCCCGGACGCGGTGCAGGCGCACCGCGACGAGCTGCGGGGCAAGACCGTGGTCAGCTTCTGCACCGGCGGTATCCGCTGCGAGAAGGCCGCCATCTACATGAACGAGGCGGGTATCGATCACGTCTACCAGCTCGAGGGCGGCATCCTCAAGTATTTCGAGGAGACCGGCGGGCCGGGCTACGAGGGCAAGTGCTTCGTGTTCGATGAGCGCGTGTCGCTGGATCCGGCGCTGGCGCCCAGCCGGGCCTGAGCCGCCGCGCACCTGGCGCGATCATGAAAAAACCCGCCATGAGGCGGGTTTTTT
>MCND01000357.1_pt1 | contig 14762 bp, 11 predicted proteins | sample 778211 | NCBI WGS metagenome assembly MCND01 (sample SAMN04296812, study PRJNA304217) | bioreactor metagenome | isolation source: activated sludge enriched with benzalkonium chloride | place: Turkey: Istanbul urban wastewater treatment plant
GCACGCCTGGCTGATGCTGGGCCACTGCGCCGGCCTGCGCGATTCGCAGCGCCTGGGCGACTATGTGTTGGCGCACGGCTATGTGCGCGAGGACCACGTGCTGGATGCCGACCTGCCGACCTGGGTGCCGGTGCCGGCGCTGGCCGAGGTGCAGGTGGCGCTGGAGCAGGCGGTCGAAGAAGTGGCGGGGCTGTCGGGCTGGGACCTCAAGCGCATCATGCGCACGGGCACGGTCGCCACCATCGACAACCGCAACTGGGAACTGCGCGACCACCTGGAGCTGGTGGAGCGCTTTGCGCAGTCCCGCGCGATCGCGCTGGACATGGAGTCGGCCACCATCGCGGCCAACGGCTTCCGTTTCCGGGTGCCGTACGGCACTTTGCTGTGCGTGTCGGACAAGCCCTTGCATGGCGAACTGAAGCTGCCCGGCATGGCCAGCGCCTTCTATCGCCGCCAGGTGAACCAGCATCTGGAAATCGGCATCCGCGCGCTGGAGCGGCTGCGCGACATGCCGCCCGAACGCCTGCATTCGCGCAAGCTGCGCACCTTCATGGAAACGGCGTTCCAGTAGGTCCGTCGATCCGTCCCCGAGGCCTTCCGATTTCACCGGATGGGGCCTCTTGCGCTATTCTCGCCGGTTGCTTGGAAATTCCCAGGCACCTGGCGCTGCGCGCGGGTGCCTTCATGACCTGAAGGAAATGCATTTTGGCACCATCGGAACACGATGAACGTCGCTCAGGCGGCACGCGCGAAGCGAAGGCGAACCCGCCTTCCGAACTGCGCCGCACGCTGTCCGCGCGCCACCTGACCATGATTGCGGTGGGCGGGTCCATCGGCACCGGCCTGTTCGTGGCCTCCGGCGCGACCATCGCCAAGGCGGGCCCCGGCGGGGCGCTGCTGGGCTACGTGCTGATCGGCATCATGGTCTATTTCCTGATGACCAGCCTGGGCGAACTGGCCGCCGCCATGCCGGTTTCCGGTTCCTTCTCCACCTACGGCGCGCGCTATGTCGAGGACGGCTTCGGTTTCGCCCTGGGCTGGAACTATTGGTACAACTGGGCCGTCACCGTGGCGGTGGACCTGGTGGCGGCGCAACTGGTCATGGCCTATTGGTTTCCCGATGTGCCGGGCTTCTATTGGAGCGCCTTGTTCCTGGCGATCACGTTCGGCCTGAACGCCATGTCGGCGCGCGGCTTCGGCGAGGCGGAGTTCTGGTTCGCGCTGATCAAGGTGATCGCCGTGCTGGCGTTCGTGGCCATGGGCGTGATGATGCTGCTGGGCATCATCCGCGGCGGCGAAACCGGCGGCCTGGCCAACTGGACAGTGGGCGACGCGCCGTTCTCGGGCGGCTTCGCGGCGCTGATCGGCGTGGCCATGGTGGTGGGCTTTTCGTTCCAGGGCACCGAGCTGATCGGCATCGCCGCCGGCGAATCCAAGGATCCGGCGCGCAATCTGCCGCGCGCGGTGCGCCAGGTGTTCTGGCGCATCTTGCTGTTCTACGTGGCGGCCATCCTGGTCATCGGCCTCTTGATTCCGTATACCGACCCGCATTTGCTGCGCAACGAGGTCGAGGACATCAGCGTCAGTCCCTTCGCCCTGATTTTCGAACGGGCCGGCCTGCTGGGGGCGGCTTCGGTCATGAACGCGGTGGTGCTGACGTCGGTATTGTCCGCGGGCAACTCCGGCATGTACGCAGCCACGCGCATGCTCTACAGCCTGGCCCGCGAAGGCAAGGCGCCGCGCATCTTCGGCCGCATCTCACGCAGCGGCGTGCCGCTGTGGGCGTTGCTGGCGACCACGGTCGTGGCGGCGCTGTGTTTCTTTACCTTCATCTTCAGTCCCAATGCGGTCTACATCTGGCTGCTGAACACTTCCGGCATGACCGGCTTCATTGCCTGGCTGGGCATTGCCATCAGCCATTACCGGTTCCGCCGCGGCTACGTCAAGCAGGGCCACAACCTGGCCGATCTGCCGTATGTGTCGCCGTTCTTCCCGTTCGGGCCGATCTTCGCTTTCGTGCTCTGCCTGGTCATCACCTTGGGGCAGAACTACCAGGCGTTCCTGCAGGACAAGATCGATTGGGGCGGCGTGGTCGCGACCTACATCGGGATTCCGCTGTTCCTGCTGATCTGGGCCGGCTACCGGCTGGCGCGCGGCTCGCGCTTCGTGAACTATCGGGACATGCATTTCCCGGATGCGCGGGCGCGTAGTGCTTATCTGGATTCAGCGCTGCGGGGGGAGCCTGCGGCGGGCGAGGCGAGGGGATAGGCGCGCGGGTGATGGGCTGGCCGTCGTGGCGCTGCCCCGTTGCAGGCCGCGCTCAAAGACGCGGCCTGCGCAAGTCTCTCAAGCGTGTTCAATCTCCGCATGCAGTTTGAGTCCCAAGGCGCGGATCACTTTCATGATGGTGCTGAACTCCGGGTTTCCTTTGGCCGATAGGGCCTGATACAGCCCTTCACGGGACAGCCCCGTCTCGCGGGCAAGCTGGCTCATGCCGCGTGCCCGGGCGATGTCGCCCAGAGCCGCACGGATCAGACTGCCGTCACCTGGGTCTTCCGCGAGGCAAGCTTCAAAGTACAGCACGGCATCTTCATCGGTCTTGAGGGTGTCAGCGGCATCCCATCGGCTGAATCCTGCGGGGATGTCGACTTTGAGAGGTTCGCTCATGGTTCACTCCTTCAGCATTTTGGCGAGATCAACGGCGCGCTTGATGTCAATGTCCTGCATCGCCTTGTCGCCACCGCAGAGCAGCACAATTACTGTCTTGCCGCGACGGGTGAAGTACAGGCGGTAGCCGGGACCGACGTCGATACGCATTTCTGAAACGCCATCGCGCAAGGGCTTCCAATCGCCCAGATTGCCGTGCTCAGCAAGGCGGATTCTGGCAGTGATGCGTGCGCGTGCGATCCTGTCGCGCAGATTGTCATGCCAGACTTTGAACTCGCGACTCTGGACGACTTCGATCGCGTTTATTGTGAGCCATGACATACACTAGTGTCAATCATGACTCACAGTTTTGCCGCTGCCAGGCTCTATTTGCGCATCCCGCTTTGCGGGTTCGATTTCGGGGATGATATGCACGCGCACCCCATTTGCCTCGCCCTTGGCGTGGGCGAGGGCTTCTTGTAGAGCTTGCCTGATATCGTCGAATGCGGTGCTCAAGGTACTTTCCGTCCACATAGATGTTGACCTAAAGGCGCGCCTCAGACGGCAAGCGCGGTAGCCGGCTATATCAACAGATGTGGACGGTTGTCCGGCCTCTCTCATTTCGAAAACCAGACGAAAAGCAGCCCTTACGTGCTGGATCATCCATCCAGCAGGTAAGGGCCGCCGTTTCTACGCCAGGATCCGGCGCCCACTCAGTGGCGCCGCCGCATATCCCGCTATTCGATGTTCTGCGCCTGTTCCCGCATCTGCTCGATCAGCAGCTTCAGGTCCATGGCGGCGCGGGTGACTTCCATGCTGCCGGCCTTGGAGCCCAGGGTGTTGGCTTCGCGGTTCATTTCCTGGAACAGGAAATCCAGGCGCTTGCCCGCGCTGCCGGCGTTCTTCTTGCCGGAGGCTTGCTTGCCTTCGCCGTCGCCCAGCAGGTGGCGCAGTTCTTCCAGGTGCGAGCGCAGGCGGGAGAGTTCCTCGGCCACGTCGATGCGCAGCGCGAACAGGTTGGCTTCCTGGGACAGGCGTTCCGACAGTTCCGCGCCGGAAATGTGGGTGAAGCCGCCGGGAAAGGCGGATTCCACGCTTTCGCGCAATTTGGAGGCCAGCTTGTCGCGGTGGTCGGCCAGCAACTGAGGCAGGTGCGCCTGCACCAGTTCGACGATGCGCGCCACGCCGTCGGCGCATTCGCGCATCATGCCGGCCAGGCGTTCGCCTTCGCGCGCCCGGCCTTCCTGCAGCTGGGTCAGCGCCTGCTGCGCGGCCTGCATGCAGGCCGCGCCCCAGACTTGCGGGTCGAGCGCGTCGTTGGCGCGCTGGCCGGGCCAGTTGAACAGTTCCACCAGGCGCGGGGCGGCGATGTCGGGGAGAATGCGGCGCGCGGCCTGCAACTGTTCGGCCAGGCTTTCGAGCCAGGCCGGTTCCAGCTTGGACAGGTCGGTGCTGGCGTTGCGCGTGTAGGAGACGCGGATTTCAACCTTGCCGCGCGCCAGGTTGGCGGTCAGCAGTTCGCGCAGCGGCGTTTCCACGTGGCGCAGTTCGTCGGGCAGGCGGAAGTAGAGGTCGAGGAAGCGGCTGTTGACGCTGCGGAATTCGAGCGCAAGCGTGCCTTGCTCGAGATCTGCGCGGGCGTTGCCGAAGGCGGTCATGCTGCGAATCATGATGTGCGTGTCCTGGTAATGCTTTTTATTGGGAACCGGTGGGGTCTGCGCGCCAGCCGGTTTTCGGCGCGGACCCTTCCATTTGTACCGGTTATATCGCGGCAGGATACTCCAAGCGGCGTTTTCCTGCGGCGCCACCCCGTACAATGCGGCGGATCTAAGCCACGTCTGGAGTTTGCCTGTGACCACCACCCCCGCCATCGCCCGTCCTTCGGGCCGCGCCGTCGACGAACTGCGGCCGTTCAGCCTGGAGCGCGGCTTTACGCGCTACGCCGAAGGTTCGGTGCTGGTGAAGGCCGGCAATACCCATGTGCTGTGCACGGCCAGCGTATTGGAGAAAGTACCGCCTTTTCTGAAGGGCAAGGGGGAAGGCTGGGTAACGGCTGAATACGGCATGTTGCCGCGCGCCACGCACACGCGCGGCGACCGCGAAGCCGCGCGCGGCAAGCAGAGCGGCCGCACCCAGGAAATCCAGCGCCTGATCGGCCGCAGTCTGCGCGCGGTGTTCGACATGAAGGCGTTGGGCGAGCGCACGCTGCATCTGGACTGCGACGTGCTGCAGGCCGATGGCGGCACGCGCTGCGCCAGCATTACCGGCGCCTGGGTGGCCGCGGCCGACGCCGTCGCGTTGCTGATGCAGCGCGGGGCTCTGGCCGCCAATCCGATTCGCGACGCGGTCGCGGCGGTGTCCGTCGGCCTGGTGCAGGGTCGCGCGGTGCTGGATCTGGACTACGAAGAGGATTCGGCCTGCGATGCCGACGTGAACGTGATCATGACCGGCAGCGGCGCGTTCGTCGAAGTGCAGGGCACCGGCGAGGGCGCGACCTTCACCCGCGCGGAACTGGACACGATGCTGGTGCTGGCCGAAAGCGGCATTGCCGGCCTGGTACGGTCGCAGCGCGCGGCGCTGGCCTGATCGGCGCCAAAAGAAACGGGTTGGACGCGCATGCCGCGGCCAACCCGTCGATCTTCCTGCTGGCTTTATTTCTGCGCCAGCAGCATCCCCAGCTTCTCCGCCTTTTCCAGATTCCAGATCGCGTCGATCAGGCCGCGCAGTTCCGGCTCGGTGGCCGCGTCCGCGTAGCGGCCCAGGCTTAGCGTCTTGTCCTCGATTTCCGCGCGGCTCAGGGTGTTGCCCGGATCGCCCTTGGGTTCGTCCACGCGCCCATGCAGCTTGCGGCCGTCGCGGGTGTAGACAGTGACCTTGCCGATCCAGCGCTGGGGGTAGGCGCCGTCGACCTCCGGGTCCAGCTCCATTTCGACCTTGCCGCGGAACGTGGCCACGCCCGGATCGTCCAGCCCGGCGTCGAACTCCGCCAAGCCGGCGCGGCCCTGGCGGGCGATCAGGGCCAGCACGGTACCCATCGAGAACTTGGACTGGTGCACGGTCTGCGGATTGACCACGGGACCCAGCACGTCGATGGCGCCCTGGTGCACGTGAGCCACGACGCGCTCGATGTCGGCTTCGGTCAGCTTGTTTTCGCGCAGCGCCTGTTGCAGCGCATCGGCGGCCGGGTGGGTGTGGCGGCAGGACGCGTGGAACTTGAACGAGGTCTCGGCCAGCGCCCAGCGCTCGCCCAGCCGGTCGCACAGGCGGCTCGGGTCGGCGTCCGTCGACATGCCCGCGGCCATGCCCTGCGGGCCTTCCAGGATGTGGCGCGCGCCGGTGAAGCCTTCGCGCGCCAGATAGGCGGCGGTGATGCCGTCGGCCGCGGCCTTGGCCGTGTGCAGCTGCTTGGAGTCGGCGGCGTCGCGCAGGAACTCCCAGAGGCCCGCGGCCTGCGTGCCGGCCGAACCCAGCGCGTGCAGCATTTCCTCGGGGGACAGGTTCAACAGCCGGCCCGTGGTGACGGCCGCGGCCAGCGTGCCGGCCGTGCCGGTGGTGTGGAAGATCTTGTAGTGCGAACGGCCCAGGAATTCGCCGACGCGGATCCCCACTTCGTAGCCCGCAACGGCGGCGACCAGCAGGTCGCGGCCCGAGCGGCCCAGCGCCTGGGCCACCGCCAGCGCCGGCGGGAACACCACGGCGGCGGGGTGGAACACCGAGCCGTTGTGCACGTCGTCCTGCTCCACCACATGGGCGGCCGCGGCGTTGACCATGGCGGCGAACAGCGGCGTGGTGCGGCGGCGGGTGATCAGGACTTCGCTGGGGCCGTCGGTCGGGCCCATGGCGGCGGCGTAGCGGTCGATGGCCTGCACCGCGCGGGCGGAGGCGCCCGCCAGGATGGAAGCCAGGCAGTCCAGCAGCAGGTCCTCGGCGCGGCGCAGCACCGGGGCCGGGATGTCTTCATAACGCAGGTTGGCGGCAAAGGCCGCGAGTTCGGCGCTTAGATGCGGGGTGTCTTTGGCTGCGGTCATTGATGTCGGGATCCGTTCAGAAGGAGCGGGGCAGGCCCAGGATGTGTTCGGCCACGTAGGACAGGATCAGGTTGGTCGAGATCGGCGCGACCTGATAGAGGCGGGTTTCGCGGAACTTGCGTTCGACATCGTATTCCGTGGCGAAGCCGAAGCCGCCGTGGAACTGCAGGCAGGCGTTGGCGGCTTCCCAGGACGCGTCGGCGGCCAGCAGCTTGGCCATGTTGGCCTGGGCGCCGCAGGGCTCGTGGGCGTCGAACAGGCGGCAGGCTTCGTAGCGCATCAAGCTGGCGGCTTCGACGTTGATGTGGGCGCGGGCGATGGGGAACTGCACGCCCTGGTTCTGGCCGATGGGGCGGCCGAACACCATGCGTTCCTTGGCGTAGGCGGTGACCTTGTCCACGAACCAGTAGCCGTCGCCGATGCACTCGGCCGCGATCAGGGTGCGTTCGGCGTTCAGGCCGTCCAGGATGTACTTGAAACCCTTGCCTTCCTCGCCGATCAGGTTTTCCTCGGGGATTTCCAGGTTGTCGAAGAACAGCTCGTTGGTCTCGTGGTTGACCATGTTGGGGATCGGCCGGATCGACATGCCGTGCTTTACCGCGTGATGCAGGTCCACCAGGAAGATGGACATGCCTTCGGACTTGCGCGTGACCTGGTCCAGCGGGGTGGTGCGCGCCAGCAGGATCATCAGGTCCGAGTGTTGCACGCGCGAGATCCAGACCTTCTGGCCGTTGATGACGTAGCGGTCGCCGCGCTTGACGGCGGTGGTCTTGATCTTGGTGGTGTCGGTGCCGGTGGTGGGCTCGGTCACGCCCATGGATTGCAGGCGCAGTTCGCCGGCGGCGATGCGCGGCAGGTACTCGCGCTTCTGGGCTTCGGAGCCGTGGCGCAGCAGCGTGCCCATGTTGTACATCTGGCCGTGGCAGGCGCCGGAGTTGCCGCCGCTGCGGTTGATTTCTTCCATGATGACCGACGCTTCGGTCAGGCCCAGGCCGGAGCCGCCGTATTCCTGCGGGATCAGCGCGGCCAGCCAGCCGGCTTCGGTCAGCGCGCGGACGAAGGCTTCGGGATAGCCGCGTTCTTCATCGACCTTGCGGAAGTACTCGGAGGGGAACTGGGCGCAGAGGTCGCGTACGGCTTCGCGGATGTCCTGATAGGCGTGGGAGGCGTTGGTCATGATGCGGTTTTCTGTATGGGTAATGGTTCGGTGCAGCGTTGAATGTGCCGTAAGCCGCCGCCCGTGCCAATTCACAATTGCTTAATACGGGGTTCGGTTTCATGACGGGAGTTTGTCATCCTGGCGCCGGGGTTGTGTCAAGAAATTGCCAAACTGGGTGTCCATAATCCATGCGAACGCCGCCGCTGGCGGCAGGTTTTGTATGGACTGATATGCGGAAAAACATCAGGGTCACGACGGCGTTGTCGGCCATTCTTGCGTTGTTCGTGGTGCTGTTCGCGCTGGCGGCGGCGGGGGCGATCACGGTGCTGCGGGAAAACCGGGCGGACATCGAAGCGCTGGGCCGGGGCAGCATCGAACGGGCCGGCGACCTGGCGGACATGACCAGCCGGCTGTTCCAGGCGCGCGCGGCGCTGACGGATGCCAAGACGGCGATGGAAGGCGGCCTGGAAGAGGCGCGCAACGAGTCGCTGGCCCATGCCGAGGCGCTGTTCAAGCAGGCCGCGGCCAGCCTGGAGCGGCTGCGCGCCAATCCCGACGCCAGCGCCGCCGGCGCGCCCTTGTTCGACGGGGTGCTGGCAGCGTACGCCGCCTTTGCGGACAAGACGCTGGCGCCCATGCATGCGGCGATCAAGGGCTGGAACGGCATCGAGGTGAACCGGCTGGTGGACAAGGTGTTGCCGGCCAGCGGCGGGGCCTACGTCAAGCAGGCCGATGCCTACCAGACCTACGCCCGCGACCAGGGGCAGGCGGCGGTGGCCAGCGCCAGCTTCACGTTGGAACGCGTGATCGCGGTGGCGGCGGGCGTGCTGGCGCTGGTGCTAATCTTGGCCGTGCTGATCCGGCTGGCGTTCCGCCGCAGCATCCTGCGGCCGCTGAATGAAGCAGGGGCGCATTTCGACCGCATCGCCGACGGCGACCTGACGGGCGCGATCGCCATGCGCGGCGACAACGAGATCGGCGTCCTGTACAGCGCCATGCGGCGCATGCAGACGGGCTTGTCGGCGGCCGTCGCCTCGGTGCGCCAGGGCGTCGAGGAAATCCATGCCGGTTCGGGCGAGATCGCCGCGGGCGGCGCGGACATGTCGGACCGTACCGCGCGCCAGGCCGGTTCGCTGCAGGAAGCTTCGGCCAACATGATGCAGCTGGCGCACACGGTGCAGCTGACCGCGGGCAACGCCGACCTGGCCAGCCGCCAGGCGCTGGGCGCGACGCAGCTGGCGCAGCGCGGCGGAGCGGCGGTCGACGAGGTGGTGCAAAGCATGCAGGGCATCGCCGAGAGCGCCCGCCGCATCGGCGAGATCGTCGGCGTGGTCGACAGCATTGCCTTCCAGACCAATATCCTGGCGCTCAACGCCGCCGTGGAAGCGGCGCGCGCGGGCGAGCAGGGCAAGGGCTTTGCCGTGGTGGCGGGCGAGGTGCGCTCGCTGGCCCAGCGCAGCGCGCAGGCCGCCCGCGAGATCAAGGGCTTGATCGAGGATTCCGCCGCCCGCGTCGAAACGGGCGTGCGCCAGGTCAGCCTGGCCGGCGACACCATGCGCGACATGGTGCAATCAGTGGACCGGGTGACGCAGATCGTGGCCGAGATTTCCAGCGCCACGGCCGAACAGGCCGCCGGCATCGCGTCGGTGAACCACGCGGTGGCGGACATCGAGCGCTCGACGCAGGAGAATGCCGCCATGGTGGAGCAGACCGCCGCCGCGGCGGCCGCGCTGGAGGCCCAGGCGCAGGGCTTGCGCCGGGCGGTGGCGGTGTTCCAGATTGCCCAGCCGGCCCATGGCGCGGCCGGGCAGGGTTCAGCTGTCGAGCTGCGGCAGGATGCCGCCGGTGTAGCGCTCGGCCACCAGCGACAGGTTCCCGTGCTTGACCTTGTGCTTGACATGGGCGGCGGCCGACGCGATGTCCTCCGGGCGGATGCGCTCGCATAGGGAAGGCGTGACGGTGAGGGCGCCGACCCCCAGCGTCACGAAGGGAAAGAAGCGGGGCACGCCGTAGCGGTCCTCGGCTTCGATCCCGCCGTTGCGGCGGCCTTCGTCGTCATACAGGTCCATGGCGCGGTCGTTGAACTCCGCGATGATGCGGCGGGTGCGCTCCATCCAGTCGGGGCTGCGCAGCAGCACCACGAAGTCGTCACCGCCTACATGGCCGACGAAGTCGCGCTGCGGATCGCAATGGCGCTTGATGACTTCGGCGGTCAGCATGATCATGTCGTCGCCGCGCCAGTAGCCGTAGACGTCGTTGAAGGGCTTGAAGTTGTTCAGGTCGCCATAGCAGATGGTGAAGTCGTCGGCATCTTCGAGCAGCGTGGCGATGTGGCGGCTGATGGGGATGTTGCCGGGCAGCGAGGTCAGCGGATTGGCGTAGCGCGCCGCCTCGATGCGCATCTCGGTGACCGAGCGCACCAAGGTTTCGCCCGTGGCCAGGCCGTCGTAGCGGCCTTCGCGCGTGATGATCAGGCCGTCCATCAGATAGCGCTGGTCTTCCGAAATCAGCACGTGGCTCAACTGGTCGATGGAAACGTTCAGGTCCACCAGCACCGGTTCGGCATTCATGAAGGTGGAGCAGGCGTCGCGCCCGAACAGCTCGCGCGTGTAGCGCTGGGCGTAATGTTCCGAGAAATCGCGCCGGTTGATGATGCCGACCGGGCGGTTGTCGTCGTCCACCACGGCCACCGCGTGCATGTCCTTGTGTTCGATGAACAGCCGGTGCACGTCGTCATTGGTGTGCCCGCTCAGCTGCGCCGCCGGCGCTTCGACGCGCAGGCTGGCCGCGGTGCCGCCCAGGCCGCGCTGGGGCGGGGCGGCGGGAGGGCGCTGGCGCAGCGAATCGCGCAGCGGCGGCGCCAACTCGGTCAGCAGTATTTCTTCCGGCCTGCCCAGCAGCCAGCCTTGCGCGTAGCGGATGTCCAGCTCGCGCACCATGGCCAGATCCTCGGCGGTTTCTATGCCTTCGGCGACGATGGTGGTACCCAGGTGCTGCGCCACCTTAAGGATGGCGCGCACCATGTTCTGCTTGCGCTCGTCCTGGCCGATGCCGTCGAAGAAATAGCGGTCGATCTTGACCAGGTCCGGCTGCATTTCGGCCCAGAGCTGCAGATTGGAGTTGCCGACGCCGTAGTCGTCCAGCGCGACGCGCATGCCATGGGCGCGCAGGCAGGCGAACGCGCTGGAAAGTTCGGCCATGTGCTCGGACAGCGGATCCTGTTCGGTGAGTTCGACGATGATGCTGGACGGCGCGAGCGAGCAATTCTTGAGCAGGCGCTGGGGCATTTCATCGCCCCACAAGGTCCAGTAGTGCAGCAGCGCCGAGCCGGAGAGGTTGAGAAACAGCATGCCGGCCGGGTCGTGCTGGTGAAAGCCCTGGGCGCCGGCGCGGAAACTGGCCAGCTCCAGTTGCGGATGCAGGCCCTGGCGGCGGGCCTCGGCGAACAGCGCGTCGGGAAAGTGCAGGGCCGTGTCGGCGGGGCCGCGGATCAGGCTTTCATGGCCATAGATGCGGCTGTGCGAAAGGTCGACCACGGGCTGGAAGCGCGGGCGCAGCAGCCGTTCGCGGAGGATTCCGGCCAGGCTCACGTGCGCTGACGCGCTGTCCGGGGTAGATGAGGGCGCGCGGGCCGCTACCGGCCGGGGCAAAGCGTGAATGGAGTTCATCGCCGGTGCGTTCAGATACTATCAGTGACAAGTTTGATCATATTGACAAGAAAATATGTCTGCGTTGTTTCGCTGAAGACAGGCGCGCCATCTTCAATTAGGGGCCATAACACTGTCAACCCCGATCGCAGGCATATCCTTCCAAGGCGCGGGGGCATCGCGCCCCGACGGCGCCGCATCCGGCCCGCGCCCTATACAATTTGCCCCATGACTGCTCCCAAGATTCCCGATTCCCTGCGCCGTGTCGTGCTGGCCTCCAACAACGCCGGCAAGCTGCGCGAGTTTTCCGCCCTGTTCGCGCCCCTGGGCATCGAACTCGTGCCCCAAGGCGAGCTGGGGGTGCCCGAAGCCGAAGAACCGCACGTCACCTTCGTCGAGAACGCGCTGGCCAAGGCCCGCCACGCCAGCCGCCTGACCGGCCTGCCGGCTTTGGCCGACGACTCCGGCCTGTGCGTGGCGGCGCTGGACGGCGCGCCCGGCGTGTATTCCGCGCGCTACGCCCAGATGCTCGGCGGCCAAAAATCCGACCAGGCCAACAATGAACTGCTGGTGCGCAATCTGGCTGGCGTGGCCGACCGCAGCGCCTGGTACGTGGCGGTGTTGGCGCTGGTGCGCGCCGAGAACGATCCGCGGCCCCTCATTGGCGAAGGCCTGTGGCATGGCGAGATCATCGACCAGCCCGAAGGCGCCAACGGCTTTGGCTACGATCCGCATTTCTACCTGCCCGACCAGGCCCTGACCGCCGCGGCTCTGGAACCCGAGGAAAAGAACCGGCTGAGCCACCGCGCCCGCGCGCTGCGCGAACTGTTGAGCAAGCTGAGCCAGGCTTGACGAGGGCGCCGCGCGGCGCCCCGTTCAGGAATTACGCATGTCCATCATCATTCCCATCCGCAACGACATGGGCGCGCAGCCGTCGCGCCTGAAGCTGCCGGCCGGCGCCACGCTGACCAGCCTGCCGCCGCTGTCCGTCTACGTGCACGTGCCCTGGTGCGTGCGCAAATGCCCTTATTGCGACTTCAATTCCCACGCGGCGCCGGGCGAAATCCCGGAGCGCGCCTATCTGGATGCCCTGCGCAGCGACCTGGAGCAGGCGCTGCCGTCGATCTGGGGGCGGCAGGTGGTGTCGGTCTTCATCGGCGGCGGCACGCCCAGCCTGCTGTCGTCCGAAGGCCTGGACGAGCTGCTGGCGATGCTGCGCGCCTGTCTGAACCTGTGGCCCGACGCCGAGATCACCATGGAAGCCAACCCGGGCACGGCCGAGGCCGGGCGTTTCCGCGACTATGCCGCCAGCGGCGTGACGCGGTTCTCGCTGGGGATCCAGAGTTTTGACGATGCGCAGTTGAAGAAGCTGGGCCGCATCCACGACAGCGCGCAGGCGAGGGCGGCGATCGAGATGGCGCAACGGGCCGTCCCGCGCGTCAACCTGGACATGATGTTCGCCTTGCCCGGCCAGACCTTGGAGGCCTGTGTGGCCGATCTGCGGCAGGCCGTGGCTTTCGGCACCGAGCATCTGTCGCTCTATCACCTGACGATGGAGCCCAATACCGTCTTCGCCAAGTTCCCGCCCGAGGACCTGCCCGACGACGACACCAGCGCCGCCATGCAGGACGCGGTGGAAGCCGAGCTGGCAGGCGCCGGCCTGGCGCGCTACGAGGTCTCGGCCTATGCCAAGCCCGGCGCGCGCTGCCGCCACAACCTGAACTACTGGGAGTTCGGCGACTACCTGGGCCTGGGCCCGGGGGCGCACGGCAAGCTGTCCTTTCATGACCGGATCGTGCGCGAAGCGCGGTTGCGCGGCCCGGACTCCTGGATGCAGGCCGCCATGGCTCGCGACGGCAGCCACATCGCCGAAAGCCGCCAGGTCGGTCCGGACGAACTGCCGTTCGAATTCATGTTGAACGCCCTGCGGCTGAAGGATGGCGTCGCCGCCACTGCCTTCAATGAGCGCACTGGCCTGTCCCTGGCCGCCATTGCGCACCAATTGGAGGCAGCTTCCAAGCGCGGCCTGTTGGACGCCGATCCGACCCGTCTGCGGGCGACCCCGCTGGGCTGGAGATTCCTCAATGACCTGCAGGAAATGTTCCTGTAGCGTTGATGCACCATAGTGGGGCAATCATGCCCCACTATTTGCACCATGATGGTGCTACATTTTCCCATGATCGAGCCGACTTCCCCGGGGAATCCCGGAGAAGAAACCTGGCACGCTTATTGCTTCCCTCTTTTATGCCAGTCGACGGCACAGCCCTCGACCTTTTTATCTAATGGAGATGACATGGCAAGCCCGAAAGATGTCCTGAAACAGATCGCCGACAACGAAGTCAAATTCGTGGATTTCCGCTTTACCGATACGATTGGCCGTGAGCACCACGTTTCCGTGCCGATCAGCCAGATCGACGAAGACAAGCTGGAAAGCGGGCAGGCCTTCGACGGTTCGTCGATCCCGGGCTGGAAGGGCATCGAAGCCTCCGACATGCTGCTCATCCCCGACCTGTCCACCGCCAATCTGGATCCGTTCCGCGAAGAGCCGACCATGATCCTGTCGTGCGACGTGGTCGAACCGTCGGACCTGAAGGGCTATGACCGCGACCCGCGTTCGCTGGCCAAGCGCGCCGAAGCCTACCTCAAGTCCTCCGGCCTGGGCGACACCGCCTACTTCGGTCCGGAACCCGAATTCTTCGTCTTCGACGGCGTGACCTGGAACAGCGACATGTCCGGCACCTTCGTCAAGATCAAGTCCGAAGAAGCGCCCTGGTCCTCGGGCCTGGAATTCGAAGGCGGCAACACCGGCCACCGTCCCACCGTCAAGGGCGGCTACTTCCCCGTGCCCCCGGTCGACTCCTTCCAGGACATGCGTTCGGAAATGTGCCTGCTGATGGAACAGATGGGCGTGCCGGTCGAAGTGCACCACCATGAAGTGGCCGGCGCCGGCCAGCTCGAAATCGGCACCAAGTTCAGCACGCTGGTGCAGCGCGCCGACTGGACCCAGATCGTCAAGTACGTGATCCACAACGTGGCCCACGCCTACGGCAAGACCGCCACCTTCATGCCCAAGCCCATCGTCGGCGACAACGGCTCCGGCATGCACGTCCACCAGTCCATCTGGAAGGACGGCCAGAACCTGTTCGCGGGCAACGGCTACGCCGGCCTGTCGGAATTCGCGCTGTACTACATCGGCGGCATCATCAAGCACGCCCGCGCGCTGAACGCCATCACCAACCCGGGCACCAACTCGTACAAGCGCCTGGTTCCGCACTACGAAGC